>Ga0099797_101192_pt1 | contig 14439 bp, 12 predicted proteins | sample Uncmet_Sort48C_1_FD_89871 | JGI IMG/M metagenome (GOLD analysis project Ga0099797, IMG submission 89871) | Marine eukaryotic communities from CALCOFI LINE 67, Pacific Ocean - C012_Sort48C_1 | ecosystem: Environmental > Aquatic > Marine > Oceanic | place: Pacific Ocean: Monterey Bay | collected... | reverse complement strand
GCTCCCTTCGCACCAAAAAGTGAAATCCAATAAGAAACCCTCTTCAAGACAAGGGACCCTTTCGCTCAAACATAACAACCCGGTTGCCAAACCCATTTGTGGCGGTTCTTCGGCCAGCCCTCTGGGGGAACTACATTTTGGAAAACGCACCCTCCCAAATCGGTCAATCATATTGGATTTTCACTGACTTGGCAGTTGCAAGAAATCAAACCCTTCGCCAGCGAAATGATTATCCAGATAAGAAACCCTAAGGGTCTTGCAACATGGGAGCACTTTTCTTATTTTGTGAATTAGGTGTATTCTCATTTTGGCCACACCTGGGCTACGTTAGAGCTTGACAGGAGGTTTAAAGCGCAAACGTTTTCCTCACCAAAACAGTACAGGAAAATGATCTCTGGCTGATATTCGGTGTAGCCGGCTCCGAATGACGTTCTGCATTTGTTTCGTTTCAAGTGGAATTCTGGGTTTGCGCAGATTTGATGGCCGGATGAATTCATCAGTGCTTATTATTCCAAAATGAGTTGTCCCGGGAGAAATTTGGATGATGGACAACTTGAGAGCAACAATTGTTACTACAAGTCGTTTCTGAGATATTCCTATCTTGAAATGTGAACGAAGTCCAATAATGAATTTAATTGCTAGTTGTTTCGATATTTCTTATAGGACTGCTATATATTTCCTACAGGGTGTGGTTTAAATTATACCGGCACCAGTAGTTCCATGCAAATGCATCTCAATTGCACCGTCCTTACAAACTGAGCCGGCAAGATCCGCCGCCAATTTGTCACGCTCCGCCTTCATCGCCTTCAGCGTCCAACCTCTGTACCTGGCGTTGGACTCCGAGTCTGCAATGTCACGTTTGTCAGCAAAGCCAGCAATGAAAGACTTAGCCTTGAAACAAAACACATGCAATATATATATATATATATATCTTATATATATATATATATATACATATAAATATATATATATATATATATATATGTATACTATATTTACACTCAATTAGCCTATATAGTTGCTCCGGCCATTAATGTTAATCCATGGGCCTTATGGGGCCCAATGAATTGTTCCATGGGCCCATGGGGCCCGTGGGGCCAATGGCACCCATTGACCCCATGGGGGCCCATCGGGCCAAAGCCGGCGGCCGGCCGGCCGGCGCCGGCCGGCGGGTGGGCAATCGGCGGCAGCGGCCGGTAGAAGGGCGGCGGCGGAGGGCGGCGGTTCGGCGAAAAGGCGGAACACAAGCGCGTTAATCGGAACAATAGTATTGGCCAATGGAGTATATATCATGAAGGGCACAACTCATGTTGTCCATGTGCCCTAGAAGCGCCAAATTGCCCAAATTGCTAAAAACAACTATTTAATTGGTTTTGGGCTTTCCGAAAAGACATACTACGAATATATTATGAAAGTAATGTTTGAATAATCTTGAATACTGGGACTATTCGAATAATACTTTTCGCGAAATAGTCATCCCAAAGTGGGGGCGGCGGCCGGAGGCCGCCGCCGCCGCCCCCCCCCCACTTTGGGAAGGGTGGCCGGAGGCCACCCCTATTTCTCAAAAACTGAAGCAAAATACTGTTCGAATTACCCTGCGATGATCCCCAAACCATTGTGGGTTGGTGTTGTAGATGACATCCAGATTGTGTGGTCTGAATGTTCAATACTATTTCTCATGTTATGCTTGGTACATAAGCTCGTCTGTATCAATTATTTTGTCATCCTTACAAACTCAATCATCTGGATACTATACTCCCTTGGCTCCACACGGCGCTGCATGCGGTCTAGATGAAATATGTAGATGTCTGTTTGGTAGGTAAAGGATGCCATAATATGAGACAGCCTCGTGTATATCATGTTATATATGTATACATACATATATATATATATATGGCATCACGCAAGTAAACCTCTTCCAGATATCCCCTCAGGTGGGTCCTGTATATGGTCTCCATCATGCTGCACTCTTCCTATCTGATCACCCCCCCAGTAAGTATTTGGGTCCCTTGGTTCAGATCTGGGAAATGATCTAAAGGCAAGAGGCTCAGTACGAGCTGTGGAGCCAGATAGGCAAGCATGACCACTGAGGCTATGACCCGATACAGATAGTGTGCTAACTTCGCTGTCGATGTTTTTTTTTCTGGTTGTGGTACATTTTGTTAATGTATGTTTTGTCTTTGCAACACTTAGAGCTGGCACCCTTGCCATTGGACTGTCAATCGTATGCATGTCTGCCCGAGCAGACTAGTGAAACCACACCAAAACCCTGTCCGATGGCAACTCGGCACGTCGAACACCGACACCCATTGGATATTCCCATCAGGCAGGGGTGACTGGTATGAGAGCGTCAAGAAACTCATTCCTGGGAAACTATGCATGCGGTGAACACACATATGTAGTTTACTGATGAAGCTGTGTGTCCCGGGGTATCAATATAAATTTATACATATATGTATATGTATAGGGACAAAATATCTTCGTGAGCACACATGATTGTTTTATTGTTTGCACACGTGTTTGTTTGGTTGTTCGCATGTATGTTTGCCAAAGTGTGTCCGATGAACAAACAAATTTGTGTGCACACGTTTTATCAGAACGCCACCGGCCACCCATGGAAGTTTGAATAAATGGTGTCCGATGGACAAACCAAGTAGTGTATGTGCGCAAAGCACTTGCACATGTGCCCATGAGTATGAGAGCATGACCGTCCGAAGAAAGTTTGTGTTTGTAATTTGTGCTTGATCGTCTGACTCTAGAACGTGGTAGGACATGCTCACCGTCATCCAAGGTTGGCCAAAGATGCAACATCGATTTTAAACTCCGGAAAGCATGGAAAAACAAGTGTCGCATGGACGTCTGGCCACCTGGGCCAGCTCGGAACAAGTGCATTAAAATTTGCAGTCTCCTGCTAGTTGAGTTGGTGAAGGTTTGCGCGGCGTCTGACCGCGAAGCGAAATGGAGGAAAACGGCCCCCACTAAGGAAGGCCAAAGTAATGGTTTTATATTCGTAAACTATACATGTCTGTGATCAGGAAGGTTTGCGCGGCATCTCACTGCGAAGCGAAATGAGGTAGAACGGTCCCCACTAAGGAAAGCCAAAGTAATGGTTCTATAAATTAAAACCATACATTTATGTGATCAGAAAGGTTCGCGCGGCATCTCACCGCGAAGCGAAATGAGGTAGACCGGCCCCCACTAAGGAAGGCGAAAGTAATGGTTTTAAAAATGAAAGCCATATATTTCTGTGATCAGGAAGGTTTGCGCAGCATCTCACCGCGAACCGAAATGAGGTAGAACGGCCCCCACTAAGGAAAGCCAAAGTGATACTTTATATTTGAAAACCACACATTCTGTGATCAGAAAGTTTGCGCGGCATCTCACCGCGAAGCGAATTGAGGTAGAACGGCCCCCACTAAGGAAGGCCAAAGTAATGGTTTTATATTGGAAACCATACATTTCTGTGATGAGGAAGGTTTGCGCGGCATCTCACAGCGAAGCGGAATGAGGTAGAAGGGCCCCCACTAAGGAAAGCCAAAGTAATGGTTTTATATTGGAAAACCATACATTTCTGTGATCAGGAAGGTTTGCGCGGCATCTCACCGCGAAGCCAAATGAGGTAGAACAGCTCCCACTAAGGAAAGCCAAAGTAATGTTTTTATATTTGAGAATCATAAATTTCTGTGATCAGGAAGGTTTGCCCGACATCTCACCGCTAAGAGAAATGAGGTAGAACGGCCCCCACCAAGGAACGCCAAAGTAATGGTTTTATTTTGGAAAATCACACATTTCGGTCATCAGGAAGGTTTGCGCGGCATCTCACCGCGAAGCGAAATGAGCTAGCACGGCCCCCGCTAAGGAAGGCCAAAATAGTTGCTTAATAAATGAAACCATACATTTCTGTGATCAGGAAGGTTTGCGCGGCATCTCACCGCGAAGCGAAATGAGGTAGAACGGCCCCCACTAAGGAAAGCCATAGTAGTAGTTTTAGATTTGAAAACCGTACATTTCTGTGATCAGGAAGGTTTGCGCAGCATCTCACCTCGAAGCGAAATGAGGTAGAACGGCCCCCACGACGGAACGCCAAAGTAGTAGTTTTTATCGAAAAGCCACACATTTCTGTGGATACATTTTTGTGATTATATGAAATGGAATGGCATGTGATGAAATGCAATGGACTGCAATGTGAAACTCAATGGAATGGCATGTCATGATGCAACGGAATGCAATGTGAAGCGCAATGGAATGGAATGCCATGAAATGCAATGAAATGTGATGGGATGCAATGGAATGAACTGTGATGGAATGCAATGTGTTTGAAAATTAATGCAACGGAATGGAATGCGATGCAATGGAGAGCAGGAGGAGGAAGGAAGGAGGTAGGAGGAGGATGAGGCGCAATGTGTCAAAGAAAACAAGGACCCAACCTGAAAGGGGTTTGGAATCAGCCCATATGTTGCCAAGACAATTTTAAGACTATTACAACACTACTTTTAAAGTATATATGTAGTATACATTTTCAGAGGGCCTGGAACCATGTATATTGTATATTATAGGAAATGGGCCTCTAAGGGACAAGTGTAACATAAGGCGCAACACCGACACAAACGGCAAGAAACAAAACGTCAAGACATGGCATAGTATATTTGAACTTGTGCGCACATATCGACCTAGTATCAAATTGTCCTGCATGTGATGTTCATATGCTGTGCGTATATATATATATATATATATATATATATATATATATATATATGATGGCCACCTGGGGGTTATAAAAGACTGACAAGACCAATGCGTTTCATTGTTTTTACACGTTGCCAAGTCCCGGGACTAGTCCCATCCAATTCGTCTTGAAAATGTGTGCTATTCTTCATTATTTATGCATCCGGAGCCCCGATGTGGTATGTTACAGAAACCAAATCCATTTTGGGAGGTTCTGGGCATAAGATACTTTCGAAAAAAACGAAAATATTGGTAAATCATAATTAATGTCTCACGGAGTTTCATTGATTCGGGGTTTAATTAAAAAGGGGATTATTAAACCTATTAGAAGCCCTACAATAGATTGCAGTTGTGTGAAACACTGGAATCTGGGTCAGTCCCCAGTATGCAATTCAAATTACTAGGGGACGTCCTTTTTCAAATCCGCAAAACCAATCGGGCTGGGGTCGGGTGGGGGCCTCTTTTATAAACCCGAGGTGTGGTATGTATATATATATATATATATATATATATGTTTTTTGTTTGCTTAAATTTTTATCACGAAATATCTGTCACTACCTCATCTGAGCTACTTTTGACGTACTCGCACAGGTGCCTCGTTTTGGTGAAAATAATACGCTTCGCTAGAGCACTTTTTAAAGGGCTAGACGAGACGTAGGATAGAGCAGCTTTGTCAATTTTGTGATCTAGTAGGAACAAAGCCGATGCTGCCGGAGGCAGCGAGCAGGGAACGAAAAGAAGCCGCTCCGCTGAGAATATCCGCTTGCCTTGGTTGCTCCAATTCCCTTGAGGAAGGAGGCGGGTAGCAAAATTGGATGGGAAATGATCTTGAAAATGGTTAGGGGCAATATATGGCCGTTTCTCCTTTGTTCCCTTACCCCAACACCGTTACGTAAGCGTGGGCCCATAGGCCCATTGGGCCCAAGGGGCCCATGGGCCCCATGGGGTCCATGGGGCCCCATGGCCCCCATGGGCCCCACGGGCCCCATGGACCCCTTGGGGCCCTTGGGCCCCTTGGGGCCCTTGGGCCCCAAGGGGCCCTCGGGCCCCATGGGCCCCTAGGGCCCCATGGGGCCCTTTGGGCCCATGGGCCCCCGTTTACATAAATCCCCTACGGCGAGACAAACGAGAAACCCATATATATATATATATATATATATATATATATATATATATATATTAAAATTCTAGGGCGTGTATTTTTGCATAATTTGCCATACATAGCAACTCCCGCTGGTCTCTATCGACTTTGTAGCTCAAATCACCGTGTTTGTACTGAAGTATTTCTCCTAGGCAGCATCGGCTACGTATACTTGCAGTTACGATATGTAATCGAGGTGTATGTTTTGACAAACTTATGCATGCATGACCATATGGGGGCGACCGATTAATACAAAAAACGACGCGTAATCGGAGGGAAAATTCGCAGTTTTGATAATTTTCAATTGTTTCTAATGGTTTTGAATGGTTTGAATGGTTACTTGAACAGATACGGATCGATTTGGACCAAGTTTCAGCTCAAACCGTCGATTCTGGACCCAAATCGTGACATTTAGGTAAATTGGGGTACTGGGGTGAGGGACCACTCGCCGAGAGCTTAAGGTGCCGTCAGGAATTGCGCCCATTCGGAAGAACCTCAAGTGAATTTTCCCTCCGCGTAACCGGGGTGATTTAAGCAGTAGCACCCAAGCCGAATTAATCGGACATTCTCATATGTAAACACTTACAGCAATTGAAGAAGCAACCGGTGGTACAATGACAACAATTTGTTGAATCGTTGTCCAATACCCCAAAACAAAATGTAAATTCTGACACAGTATTTCAAGATTTTCATGTACTTGCATCGAACATAATCGATCATCCCATGTGAATCCGAATGCTGCTGACATGATTGCAATGCAAACATTTTGCTCACCAACAAAATACAGAAAATTAGAAATTCGGTGTACCCGGCCCCAAATGGCATTATGTGTCTTTTCATTTCGACTGGAATGCTGAAATTGCGAAGATTTGGTGGCCGGACGAGTGCATTGTTTTTTATAAATCCGTAGCGAGTTGTCCCAGGAAAAGTTTGGATGATGGACACCTTCATAGGGCAACAATGGTTACTACAAGTAGCTTCTGCTACCTGCCGAGCTCTCCGAAGCTCACGCGTTTGACATGTCAGACTAGAAAAGACTTCTTCCCACGCCTCGGATCCTACAGCCTCCAGTCTACAGCCTCCTTGTAACCATGCCTCAGCTCCTACAGCCTCCAGGCTACAGCCTCCTTCTGATACTCTAGCATGCCAGCCTGTAGCCTCCAGCCTTTCTAGCAATCCATTTCTTGAGGAGCAAGACTCGAGATACCACAGGCGCCCCCCGGCTGCCCCAGGCCGTCCGCCGCCAGGACCTCAAACCCAGGACTTCGCCCCAACATGCACCCCCCAAGTCCAGAAATGTGTGAAACCATTGGTGAAGCATTGCTTCTGGAGACTTTTGGTGCAATCGCAAGGCAGACCACATAGACGAGGTCATGTGGTCCCCCCACGGTGGCACCAGAAGCCTCTTGAATCATTACTTTAAGCATGGTTCTGCCCAGGGATCCCAAACTAGCCCAGACCATCACCCAGCCAGCCAAGCCAGCCAAGAAGCTTGTTCCGCGTGCTGTTTGGAGCCAAGCTGTCCAACAATCATCCACTGTAAAATTTGGTTCAATAATGCAGGCATTGTTCCAAAGCTCGGCGCCAGAAGGGGCAGCCTGTAAATATTTCCATCTCAAAATAAATACCAAATTCCAATCCGGATTTAATTAATATTTGTTTAGATACTTCTTATAAGGTTCCTATAATTATTGTACGGCGAAGCCTAAAGTATTATTAGGTCAGCATGATTTGCAGACCATCACGCGTTTGCATTAAACATGTTCAATCACCCCCTATGAATCCTAATATGCCCCATTTCATTTACCTGGGTGAGCTTTCGATGTTTGAAAAACATAATTTGTTTTTAAGGGCCTGGAGGCAGAGGGAAATGCTGGAGTTGTATTTTTGACAAAATTGAACTAAAATAAATCCAGAATCGATAATTCTCACCATTAAGACCTCACTTATGCACGGAATTTCTACACGAATGCCAAACCCAAAACTGTCCAGAGAGCCATCAAATGCATCAAGAATTAGTTTGGGGTCAGGGGTCTGGAGTTTGGGGTCTCGGGGTTCCGTAACTACAAAAACAAAATGAAATACAACCTGCGTGGGACTATCTTTTGACATTGCAAAAGACAGGTTTTCAAAATACATTTCCGCGCAGTTTGCACCAATAATCGAGCTTTGGACGGAATTCCTGACAGCACCCAGAGCTCAAAGCAAATGGTCCCCCACCCCAATAAGCATAATTTACATGAATATCGCGATTTGAATCAAGAATCGTTGGTTTGAGCTGGAACTTGGCCCAAATCAATCCGTATCGGTCCAAATAAATTCAAAAGGACACTCCCTAGGTCTGAGGACGAACCCCGTGCCCGGAAAATAAGGTTGAGGGGTCCGGGACCGGAAAATCGAAAGACGGTCTTTCAAAAAACGGACCCGCGCAGGTTGGATGAAAGCACACCCACGATTACATTGCAACTATAACTATGCATACCGTTTGGGAAATCTTGGCTGTTTGGGATCCACCCTGTAATCCAGAGCCAACAAGAATATGTCAATGGCTCTTTCCTGCCCATGGGCCTAAAGCGGAGGTTGTTGTTGTATGGGTTCCAAGCTGCGCGGGACGGTCTTTTGAAAGACTGTCTTTTGATTTTCCGGTCCCAGACCCCTAGACCATATTTTCCGGTCCCGGGGTCGGTCCCCAGGCCTCGGGAATGCCATTCTGGGAATTATTTGGACCGATACAGATCGATTTGGACCAAGTTTCATCTCAAACCGCCGATTTTGGGTGCTGTCAGGAATTGCGCCCCCAAACTCGATTATTGATCCAAACTGCGCGGGAATGTCTTTTGAAAGACTATCTTTTGGAATGTCAAAAGACAGTCTTGCAAAAAAGACAATCCCGCCCAGGTTGGATGGGTTGTGTCATTATGTATTTGGTTTGTTTTATTTGTGTGTTCTTTCTCGCTTCCCTTTGAGCTGAATTGAAACACCCTTAAAAGCAAGTCGAGCACTGGTTCAAATGCATCGGGGATACTTTTGCATATAATTCACATCTTAAATGGTGAACACCATTGTGGAAACAATAACATCCAAGCTGTTGGGGAATTTCATCCGTCACGTTTGGGAGATTCATGTTTCATCAGTCGCGGAACTCCGGAGTTCCTGCTTGAGGGGATCCCCGGCAGCCAACCAGTATACATGTTGCAAAGACCTTGCAATTGAGATGGCTACAAATTAGTGATTGTATATATATATATATATGTTCACTGTTTTACTCGTCTTCAGGTCCCAGGATTGGTCCCATTGGATTCGGCGTGGAAGGTCGTTGTATTTTGATATTTGTATGTGTCCAGAACTCAGATTTGGTACTTTAGGGATTAAAACATATTTGAGAGGTTCTGTGGTCAACCCTCTGGGGAAATTCGTTTTTGGGAAACACACCTACACAGAAGTATGTCCGAGGAATTTGGATTTCAAGCAATTTTACTGATGTTCAACACGGGATGTTGTTTATATTCATACTGTTGACGGTATGGTTCAGGCCACACCTGGTCTATATTGGAGCTTTACCAGAGATTCATAACGCCAACAATTCGCTCAACGAAAGCGTTCAGAAAAATGATTTCAAGCTGATACTCGGTATACCCGGCTCTAAATGGTGTTGTATATCTCTTTCGTTCCGACTGGGTTTGCGAATATTTGATTGCCGGACGAATTCACGGATTTTTACGCATCCCAAACAAGTTGTCCCAAGACAAGGATGGAGCATGCACAACGTTTGAGAGCAACAACTGTTACCACAAGTACTTTCTAATATATTCCCATCCCAAATACATTGTTGGATTGAATTAGTAGTGATTTCAATATTTCTTATAGGACTGCTGTACTTTTGCTACATGGTGTGGCTTGAACTATAACGGCAACAGTATATATATATATACACATATGAAGCACTTTGCGTGAAATGCGCCGAAAGGAGTCTCGAGAAATATTGAATAGATGTTGTGTCCAGTCAAAGCCTAATTTCGTTTCAACACCTTGCTACTTCATGGTCTCATCTATTTTATCCGAGTGTCCTGCGCTGGAAAGACAACTGAGCATTCTGAATTTCGCCGTAAGGATTCTTGAGAAACATTGATGACTTTCAGCGAGCAACTAGCTCAGCACTTTTGCAAATCCATTAGCAATTGAATGCACAATTGAAAGATTACCCCAAAACCCCCATGCATGAAATAGGAAGACGCTAAAAGAAGATTAGGAATCGCTTGGAACAACATATATACTTTCAACAAGCGACGAGTGTATGCGCTTCATGTAATACGAGAATTCAGCTTTGCATCTTTTTGCTTCGAGGTCTGACACGAGCTCGAGGGATCGCTCGCTCCAATCGTCGAAAACTGATTTGTTCCTCTTCAGCTCCGCCATGGTCTTGCGGATTTCACTTTCCTGACTGGGATTTGCATGGGAGTTTTTTAATGGACTTACAATGTTTGGTTTATTTGTGTTTTGTCTCGATATTATATATAAATATACTAGTGTGGACCTGTGCATATTCATTCACCGTGCTAGGTAGAGCAGAGTAAGGGGCATCGAGGTGCAGGGCTAGCGGGATGTGATTTCGAAAACGACTTCGAATAGTGGGTTCGGCTGAAGTGCAATCAATAGCAAATATGTTCGAACACCTGTGAGTGAATTGCAAGACTTTCGAGCGCAAAGTGGCTCCGGTAGTGTAAAGGCATGTAATTTCGAGCCAAAGTGGCTCCGGTTTGAGGCAAAGTAGCACCGGTGCAATAGATAGCTTGTGCTTTCGCGCGCAAAGTAGCTTCTCTCCCGGCAACACGATAATCCCAAACTCACTCCGCTTCGAAGTAAATAGCATGTGCTCTCACGTGCAAGGTAGCCACTCTCCCGGCAACACGACAAGTCGAAACTCCCTCTTGTTCAAGTCGAAGTAGCTCCGGTGCAATCTAAAGTGCAATAAATAGCAATGACTTGGAGCGCCCAGTTGCATGATATGCGGGCGCCGGTGCAGTGGGTTTGCGTGCTGGAGTATAGCAAAGTAGCTAAAGTGCAAGAAATAACAAGGTAAAGTAGCAGTAAACAGAATGTGTTTTCGCGCGCAAAATAACTACAGTGGAAAAAAACACTTTCCTTGGCCACATGCACGATATGCGGTGCCTGTGTAATGGATTTGCACGCTGGGGTATAGCAAAATAGCTTAAGTGCAATAAATAGCAATGTTTTGAATGCCCAGTTGCACGATATGCGATGCCTGTGCAACGGATTTGTGCGTGAAGCCGGTAAGACTCCCAATCACCTGAGGCCCCGCGCGGAAATTTAGATATAAGATATAAATAATCATGTATTCTCTTCTTCTACACTATTTGTCTTTTCAGACAAACTTCAAAGGTCGCCAGCGACGACCATCTCATAGTAATAACCATAAGGTCACGACGCATGTGAGCGATCCCACCAAGCAAGCACAGGCAGGGAGGAGTGAAGCCCTACCGAGCAGGAACTTCTTTCCCCCACTCAGGGCACCTCGCAAGAACACACACACAGACGGATCTCCAATAACACAGCAAGGCAACGTAAGTGCTCAGGAGCTGCAGCACAGCACTTGTGGACATCATACCCGAGATGAACCAAAATGCCAAATACTAAAAACAAAAAAAACATGTACATGCTCACCAGCGACAGTCAGAACCCCCCCAGCCCTCCCACAGACTCCGCCCAAGTGCCCCAATGTGGTACAAACATCCCAGGAAATTGGCTGAGTCGGAACGAGAGGGCCTAGAGCAGAAGGCCCCCCCTGGCTACAATTCGCAATTACCTCGGCATCAGAAGAACTCGAGCTGTTGCCATCCTCCTCTCGCATCGCCCGGAGAAAAGTGTCGTAGTGAGCGGAGATAGTAGTGGACCCATCCTCTTCTTCATGTAAACACCCTTCGGGACAGCAACATAGCCTCCGCACTTTTGCTCTTCACCACACATTTGCTCCGCCCCAGCACAAGCAAGCCTCTGGCTCTTAGCCTTCTCGCCTTGGACCTTCGCAGTGTTCTCCTTGATAGTCCTCAAGAGCGCCAATACTTCCGACAAGAACTCAGACGGACAGAGTCTAAGCCTCTGCAAAGCTAGGCAAGCTCGGGGTACCAGCTGACCTTCCCCATCTCCCGAATCGAAGTTTTTGTTCTTCCTCCTCCGTGTCTTCCCCGCAGAATGGAGCCAACGCAGATTTAGCAAGGACCTGATTGCTAATCTCCACTTCATGCTTGCAGTAACACTCGCCGTTGATGATGCAAGTTCTTTGCTCTGTGCCCTTGTCCTTGTCTTTGCCCTCAGTGCCTTTGTCACCCTTGCAGGAAGCATCCTCCAACACTTTGATGTCCAAGACACCCTCGCCAAAAACAGACTTCAACCAACACAAGAGACACCATCCAGCCAGAAGCGCCATGCCTCTTCGAAGGCCGACAGGATACTCATGAGTAACACCACTAAGCACCTGATCGCCCCAGCTTCACCCCCACCTTGAGCACAAACACCACAAAAAGACCCATCTTCACGAGCACACCTCGCCTCAAACCGAGCCTGAGCTGCTCGCCTTTGCAGCCGGTTTCTGTCTGCCTTCGACGAAGGCAAACCCCGGGGGTCAAGCGAGGCCGCCGGATGCATCGCGACCTGAATAGAGGCCAAGAGGAACCACAATTATTGCAACTGCCGCCCACTATTGGGGAGCTTGGGCCACACGGCTAGATGATCATATATATATGAATATATATATATATATATATATATCGATTTTGCTCAGGTTTGTATAGATTCAGACCCCTCGCCGAGGTCGTTTCTGCAAGGGTGTCCTCCGTGACAAACACTGTGGTTTGCTTGTTGTTGATTTTGACCTGTTTAATTGTTGTCGGTTTTATACACATGTGAAGGTATCCGGTTAAGGTTAATATTGCTACCAATAGAAAATGGCACTGTCTACGAACGGTGGCGAGTTTATATAAACATTTGTTTTTTATTGATATATATATATATATATATATATTATTATATATAATCATATATATATGGTTATGTGCGAAGAGTTTTTTATTTGTTTTATGCCCATTTGCCCTGCTGCTTTGGGCGCGCCCTCCGGGGGTTCAAAAATCAAAAATATACGGCATCTGAAAAACACGGAACTGGATTTGGATTCGGGTGGTCCAATTCTCGTGCCGAGATATTTGTTCTCCAATGGTTTCGCGACGAACAAATTGTTTCTTTGATTTCACAGCCACTTGTTTTTACGGACAACGTTTTCTCTTAAGCACATACCCTCATGCTCAGGAATTGTAACTATATTTGGTATATGAACGGTGGTTCCGTAGATGTACCTATTTACAAGAAAACTATCACAATGTTTTCCGGAAGTTTTATCTAGAAGGGTTGTATCTGTGTTTTCCGGTCGCGTTTGATTTGCGTTGCGCTGTACTTGCGCTTCCCGGCCGTTTTAGACTGTTCCGTCAATTTGCGCCATTTGTCGCATTTCCTACCTGTTTCGTGCCGTTTTTCAAACGCTTTCCACCCGAGACAATGTTTTCCGAGCGCTTTCCGCGTACGTTGTTTTACCGTTTTTCATATTTGGGAAGCCTACAAATAAAACCCAAACAAAACCCCCACAATTTTTTTCCTGAGTATATGTGTGTATATGCCCCGGGCCCCGGGCCTGCCGCCCCCCCGCCCCCGCCCCCCAGGGTAGGGTGTCCTTTTCTGGGCCCAGGGTGCGCCGCCACAGATTCTTCATCCACAAGAGGGCACCCGAACCCACAGGGGGGAGGGAAGGGGACCCAAACCCACCCCAAATCCACAGGTGGGGGAAATGCCTCAGGCTTTATATGTGTTTTGTGATGACCGTTCCGAAAGGAAGACGACATCCCAGGAGCCCTCACCACATTCTCAACTCAGAAAGTGTCAAAAAGAGGACGACTTTCACTGTTGCTCCACCTGGGCGGGGAGATGAGAGAGGTGATGTTAAGTGCGCACAAGGGCTTTAATGTCGACACGTCCGAAGGGATCGAGTCAGGTAGCCTTCGGACCGAAAGGACCGAATACGGCAGCAGAGGACCGAAAGGACTTGCTATAACTGATGTTCCAGCGGTGATTCCCAGTAGCAAACACTTCTGTGCCAAAGCATCCAAATATAGCAAAACGTCTGCAAGCAAAGTCCGCGAGATGCGATAACCGGTAATGATACGTGTCAAACAAGTTCACCAAGGACCTATATGCATCTAGTACACCGCAAACAAGGACTGAGCAATTATTTGATTTCGTGTTTGATTCGTGACTCACCTCGAAATTGATTTGAGTTCGTTTCTGATTTTGGCCCACCTCCAAAATGATCAATCCACATCACAAAGCCATGCTTCTGACTGCATGTGCTCAGACACACGACGTCGCAGAAATTCTGTTGGAAACCACACCATGTACACAAAGTATCCATGGCATTGACGAAGGCGGGAAGGTGTACGTGTAGGCATACATAGTCATAGACGTAGGGGAGCTTGAAGATGCCGGCATGAACATAGCATAGTCGCTCCCAC
>Ga0099797_101191_pt1 | contig 14440 bp, 7 predicted proteins | sample Uncmet_Sort48C_1_FD_89871 | JGI IMG/M metagenome (GOLD analysis project Ga0099797, IMG submission 89871) | Marine eukaryotic communities from CALCOFI LINE 67, Pacific Ocean - C012_Sort48C_1 | ecosystem: Environmental > Aquatic > Marine > Oceanic | place: Pacific Ocean: Monterey Bay | collected... | reverse complement strand
AGAGAAAAGATGTGAAAAAACAACACACATCATGCGTTATACAATTATTATTTTGCACACGTTATTATTATTTTATTATATTAGTTATTATTATTATAAAAAAAAATAACAAGAAGCACATAATAATTTTTTTTTTTGTAATATAAAGCGTGTTATTATTGGAATATTATATAACGTGCTATTATTAGATATTTTTAATAACAAAACAACTAAAAAAAAATTATTATTATTCATTATAATAATTATAATAATATAATAATAATAAAAATAATAGATATATCAGTCCACATGCACATCATACATTTGCACGATATGCCACCAAATGTAATTGCACACGTATATATACAAACATCGCTATCCCATAGCGAATGTGTTGCAATATTGTATTTATTTATTTTAAAGTGTGACTGTGTGTGTATATATATATGAATCGTTACCACCGTGCATAAATTTACGTTGTTGTTTCATTGAATTATTTATTTATTTTAATTTGCGTCAATAAAAATTATGGATGGTGAGGGTCAACTCCTACCACAAAATGTAGATGTTAATGAAATGATGAAAATGAAAACACTGAGAAACAACAATAGTTTTATGGGCTCTAGTACACAACAGCATGATGATGTTGATATTGTATTACTAAATTTAGGTTTACCACTATCAATTGTATCAAATGCTAAAAATTTAGTTGAAAATGAAAATTACCGACTACAATCAATGCGTGTAAATAAGAATGATCGACGTAATAAGATTCTTTTATAATAGCGTCTTGCATGATAATATTTTAATCTGAAAAAACGTGTAGTTGTTGTCACACGTCTCCATCCAATAAAACTTTGCCGCATTAGACGGTGGTGAACATGAAAGATATATCTTTTTCCGGCACGTTCTTGCATAAGGTTTGCCAATCTTTGGATGTCTTGATGTCCTACAAAACGTCTCCACGCACTAACACACTTTGCGAATAAAACTTTTGAACGAACTTCACGCTTTTGCTTGAAAAAAAGTTTCAATTTTCGTTTAAGATGAAAGTCTTTTTGCCACAGTCTTAATGTATTAGAAAGGAGTCTTTTATGTGAAAAGAAATTTATTAAAATTGTCAAATTTTTGCACTTTCTATTACAATAATATCTAAATAATTTTTGGAAGCTTTCTTGTTTTAGTTTACGAGTGTGCAATCTAGATAGCAATCGTGAAGCAGCTCTGGCATTATCTGGCAACAATTGTTTCACGCCTGTACATTTTACTATAATTTTCCACGTTGTAAAACCTTTCAACACACGGGATAATTTTTTCATACGCCATTTTTCAAACATTTTTGCAATAGTCCGTGCTAAATATATTTTTGATTCAGGTTTTAATCGTTTAAATGAATGCACGCCACCGCGATTCTTAATTCTACTTCTCGCAGACATTATTTGCTTCGATATTTAAATACTGCAATCTACGCCCCTTCCTTTTGAATGATACCTGGAGCACGTATGGTATAAAAATAAGCCAAAAGCTGTGTATCAGATGCAAATTATGTGGCGTGAAATGAAACATTTTCATTTTCAGAATTATTTTTTTATGATGATATGAGATACAACAACAACATGATGTAATTCGTGAGGGTTTACAGTATTAGTAGGCAGTTACCATTACGACCAGAGGATTCCTATAAAAAATAAACTTAAACTTATTTATTTTAAGGTAAAATAGTCGGCACGACGATAGCTGTTTGTATGGAATAAAATCAATAGTGTGTATGGTTAAATATTTTTGTTCTCTAAAAAAAAAAATGTAGTGTTATTATTAGCTAATACAATTAGTACCATCGCATCACCACTAGTTTATGCTCACATGCAACATCAAGATTTGTAACATGCCTGTTGACATTTTTACATTATATTTATAGTGAGTCAATTCTATAAAGCGAATCGATCGGCTTTTACGTGCATTCTTCTTGTCATTATACGTTTCCTCTTTACTGCGCTGCGTTGATCTTTGTTGTGGTCACAAGCTTGCAAATATTTATTGCATTGATTGGTAATCGATCTTACGTACATATATTCACTGCATCTTTTACTACATATAGTATTATTATAAGTCACATTTGTATAAGAGTTTCTGTTAGTACAATGGAAATTGCAGTGTATGTAATATCATTCAATTTGTTGATATGTTTGATAGTGGCGAATGATTATTTTATGAAAGACAAGGATTTATTCATTCAATCAAAGTGTTCCAGAAAATGGATATTTGGTGACAATGAAATTAATGGCAACGATAGGCATGCAATATTAAGTGAAATTGATGCATTTAATGATGATGAGTTGTATCAAAAAGCATTTCATAAATCAATACCCAATCATAGTGTTGAGATTATATCGTTGTTTTCAGATGAACCTAAAGAAATTATTTTAAATAATGACTGTAAGGTTATAGATAAAGCTCAAAATTTGCAAAAATGGAGTGGCGTTATTCAAAGCACTAATGACAAAACTGTTTTAGGACCCGGAAGTAAACTACCACAAAATTGCCACATTACGTATAGACCAAAACCCAATTTTTTTGGTGATACATCTATGACATACACATATGTTAAAAATTCAGATGAAATATTTTACGAAACGTTGGTATTCCAAGTAATCCCTTGTAAAACTACGCTTCTTACTGGTGGCTTTAATTCGTACAATGTTAATGCTAATAACAACAATAAAAAAATATTTAAGGTTGAAAACACGCAAAATGGTTCTAGATTGAATTTATTGGAAAATAAAAATACTGCAATTGATGCGTATGGGTTATGTCTGTTGCCAGAATCGGCAATATCAAAAGAGAATGCTAATCACCCTCAATCGTTACGTTTTCATGACATTGCTAACCAATTAGGCCTTACCCAAAAACAATCGGAAACCAGAACAACGCCCAATTGTATATTTAGCAGTTACGATCACGATTTAGACACTTGGGATAAAGGTGGTTTCTGTATGGAAGAAACATTAACAGCTGGCGTGTGTGTCGGTGATATTGATGGCGATAACGTAGATGATATATATTATCCTCGTCTTGACGGATCTGATGTTTTGCTATTGAACCGTCATGGTAAACAGCTAATTGACATATCAGACATTTCTAATGTAGATCATATAACTACGAACGATGTAACTGATAAAACAGAAGTAAGAGAAAGTGGGTGGGGGTGGGGTGCATTTTTTGCAGATCTTGATAATGATGGTGATTTAGATGTATTCAATGGAAATGGTATGGACGATCCTGAAACTACAGATGATGATTTTGCTGTTAACCAACCAGCTAGATTATATATGAATCTTGGGCGGAACGACAAATTTAAATTTAGTAATGAAGCGCAAACAAGAGGAATAGCAACGGAAGAGGACAATCGTGGGGCACTCACCTTTGATTTTGATCAAGATGGCGATTTAGATATCCTTGTAGTAAACCATGCATCTACACCACAACTGTTCGTTAACACTGGTGCAAACTACTATGACTATTTGAGGGTCAAAGTGTTAGAAACAAATGGAAGGGAATCAATTGGGGCTAAAGTGTATTTAAAACCAACTGAATCTTATGCGCATCCTGATCGCGTTATTGAAATCGGTAGTACTGCGGCATTTTTGGCACAAGGAGAAAATGTTGCACATTTTGGATTGGAAAAAGATTTGCTAGTTGTTCATCGTGTCAAAATCCAATGGCCAAGAATAAATCGAAAGAACAATGATGGTAATGAACCTACACCAGTCGTAACATTTTACAATGTTCCCGTACGAAAAACATTAATTGTTTCAAGAAATGTTGTTGATAAAGTTACTACGGGCAAAATTATGACATCATACACTCAACAACCATCAGAAATTTTACCAAAGGTTTTTTATAGTAGCGCTGCAACCTTACCACGTTGTGATGGAAATTTAAATATTCATTCTATATCGCAACCATCAAATGGAAGAATATCATTGGATCCATCGACAAATGGGATCAGATATATTCCAAATGCAAACTTTCAAGGAATTGAGACGCTAAAATATGTTGTTAAAAATGAATTTGGGGAATTAAGTCAAGAGCTAATTGCAGAAATTCATGTTAACAATCCTGATATTGCTAAAAATATGAAGGAAAGTAAACAACAACATGATTCAAGGAAAAGAGATGTAGGTGGAAGCAATAAAATCTTTTATGATAAACGACGTGAGAAAACAAAAATGCCACCACCTTCCATTGAAGAATTGATAAAATTGCTTAATGAGCACCAAGAAAACAATAATTTCGATAGTGAGAGAGAAAAAACAACCGATAAAAATGTGTTGGTTGCGTCGTTTGGTGCATTTGTGTTGGACGACGTCTTTAAAGTAGAAGATAGCGGCAAAATCTTAAATAATAAAGTGAATGGCTGGTTAGATTTGAGTACTATATATAGTGATGTAGATGAAATCCATTGCTATGACGGGAAACTTCCTACACCGAGCGACATTACTACAGAATCTATTGTCATTGATAATGATGGTAGGAGTAGCAGTAGTACAAATAATAATGAATCCAGATATGAATTTAAAAAGTTATGGAAAATTATCTTCGTTGCTGAACATAATAGATTGGTTGAAAATCGAAAAACTGTGTTTCCAACATGGTCTTCGGTAAAATTGTACAGATGGGCTAGAAAACGTAATTTGGCACAGTACAAAGCATTAATATACTATGACTGGTTGCCAAAATTGACAGGTTTAGTTGAATATAATAAAGTCTTAGGAAAATACAATGGATTTCAAAAAAGTGCAAAGCCAGAAATTTCTTTATTATTTGCTATTTCATTGTCTTTGGTCACAAAAATTCAAGCGATGAATATAATTTCTTACAGTTCTGACATAGGTGAAATGCTACAAGAAGCAGCAAAAATACCAATTGATATAGACATGGACTTAATAAACCAGATTGACGTTCAAGAATTTAAAAAGCTATTGCAGTTAACACGTTCTATAAATTTGACTACATATGAAGAAGTGTGTAAAAAACTAAAAATAAACAGTCTAATGGAAGAACATAAGAAAAGCTTGAAATTGCCAATTGTGCAAAAATTATTTGAGTCGTATTTTCAAGATGAAAAAAACATTGATTATTTAATTGGTCTATTAATACAATCCATTACTTCCTCGTCCGATCAATTATGGAAATATTCCATATTGAGTCAATTTAAAAGTTTGCGGGAAGGTGATTTGATGTGGTATGAATTAACAGAATCAAATGAAACCAAACAAAGAATAAGTGAATTAAGTTTATTAGGATTTTTAAGAAAAACTACGGGTGTGAAAAGTTTAAAAGTAGAATTTAACTACGATAAATATTAAGATTTACTGCTGATATGTTTATGATACCGGTAGTAAATAATAAGGAGCAGACAAACGTGTTACTTCATATCTTATCATCATCGAACTTCAACATTTTAGGAAATGCTTTCTTTGGTGATCTGTTATAATTGTTGCTAACTTCTAGTGTTCCGTCTTCTTTCCAAGACAATTTAGGGTCAAATCGAGTGCGTGGAATTTCACCCTGAAACCACCGCTTCGCTTTTTTGAAATTAATTTGTTGATAAGAATGTTGAAATGGCATGTTATCGCTTAGTAACACAGCATGCCTGGCACTTTTATTTTTGGTAACTTTCAAAGAATTTATATCAATAACAGGTGATAATACTGGTAGATGTGGTATTGATGGCAAATTTGGCATTGATTTTGATATAGTGAGGCGCTGTTCAGTCAATCTGCGTTTATTTGTACTGGATCTTGCCTTCGATTTACGTTTTCTTTCTTCGGCAAGCGCTTTGTCAAGTTTTCTTTTCGCATCCATCCTTCTTTTTGCATATTTTGGTGCTTCCATTAATAATGATGATTTTAAAAATCGTTTTTCCTTGCGCTTTAAAGCGTAATCTGCAGCGACTTTGTTTTTGTCAAAAAAAAGTGCAGTTTTAAGCATAGTGCGTATTGCACCTGCAGAATCTAATAGTCTTGCAGCTTCTTCATCATTGATGCAAAAGATTTTTGTGTTGTCTTCTGTTGAAGTTGCATTATGTGACCTAAATTCTTCGTACTCCACCCTTCTATTTGCTTGTTTCTGAAAAAATATCATTCCAGTTTCGCCAAAATAAGAGCCTCTTTTCAATTTTCTTAAATGAACTCGCTTAACAGTATCTTTAATATTTCTAAGAGTTTTGCTTCTATCAGCTGTTGGTATAACAGTTGTACTGCGTAATATAACTTTTGTGTTTAATGAAATACCACCGCTAAGAATGAAATAAACCGCATTGTTTACATCACCCTCTTCGTATATTGTAGAACCTTGTTTCTTAAATATTTCAAGCTTGCCGTTTTCGCACAATCGTTGTAACCTGCTTTTACTCCATTGATTGAACAAATCAGCAAAATCTGTTTTTAGTTGTACCTCAATTTTATGTAAGTGACGCTTTTGCTGCTCCTTTAATTTACTATCGTATGCGCTTCGTGGTATGAGTAAAACCCCAGTACCATCAATAGCAGCTTTATATGTAGCGTAATTTGGTCCGCCAATATCACTTAGCCATCTGTTTCCAACTAATGACCCCGTATTCAAGAATGTCTCCGGATTTCTGTCATTATCAATTTTGTTTATCAAATATCTTACGTTCAAGAAGGAAGTATATTTATTACCGATTGAGAACCATTCTACAAAGGCATTCTCCCCGATGAGACCGGTTCCCTCGACATCAATTGCACTAAAAACTTTATGTAATTCTAATGTGTTTTTTACGGGATAATCCAATTTACGAAATGTATAAATTAAATCTTGTATGGAGATATGACCGTATGCTGATTTGTCAATACTTCGAAAAATGCTACTCCCAATGGTTGATGTTCTTGCATTTATTCTAATCGTTGGTGTTTGTATCCTTCTGTAAGTTTCGTTTTTATTTTCGTTCTTTAAATTGTACATAATATGTAGTTTCTTTGCAGATGACTTTACGCTTAGCAATAATGAAGCTCGTTTTATTAATATTTTTGAAAATGGTTTGTAATCACAAAACCATTTACAGAATGATATCATATCGATATGTCTTTCTTCTGCATCTACAGCGTCGTTGTTTACAAGATTATTGTTCAATTTCACGTTAGCATTACCAAGCTCATCCATGAGAATATTTAACTTTTGATGCTCAATATTTATATTTAATCGTTGAAAAGCTTTCTGCAAAACATTTTTGTTGATTAAACCATTAACGCTTGAATCGAAAAACGTAAACATTTCTTGTCCTAACCATATTCGTTTTAATTTTGTATATTCATATGCCAAATTTACAGCCTCTTCGGTTTCAGACAAATACCAATCTTTAAACTCGTCTAAATTGCAATTTGGTCTAATTTCCCTTCCAACAATATCAGTCAAGTACAAAAAAAAAATATTATTTACGTCGTTTGGATCGCCATTTATCAAAATTTCTTGATTGATTTGTAGTAACTCATATAATTCTTTGGTTTCATGTTCTAAGCTACATCTTCGTTTGCCATCTAATAGAGACTTTGCATGGGTTGGAAACTTCATACACCAGTTTATAAATTTTGTTTGGTCAATTTCTTTTTTACAATAGGCAAAAAAATGTTCCCATGTTTCATTTGCATCCTCCAGTTTTTCTTCCCCGAAAATAAATATGAAGCCGTTTCTTGTAACATCGTATATATCAGTGACGTTTTTTTTCATCCTCTTCTGTTGCGTTTTTGGATTCATGCTATCGTTATTTTTATTAACAATGTCTGCGGGTTTTAAATAGTTTTCATAGAGCTCGTGTAATTCACCTAATATGGCGTATAATAACATTTTTGCGTGTTTCGATTGTAATGTAAACCATTTTGTAAAATTTTCGTTTGAAATTACTGGACTATTACTTGTATCTTCTGGCTCTGTAGAATCTTCAAATTCATTTTCGAAATCATCATCGTCATAATCATCATCGTAGTCATCACTCTCATTATTCTTGCTATCATCTTTTTTACTACCTTTAACTGCCGTCATGTCTAACCCATTAAATAGTGAGACGCCGGCAATTTTTTGTCTGCTTTTGTCACTCTGTTCCTTTTTCTCAAGCTCCAATTGGATTGCCCTTTCTTCCTCATCCTCTCTCCTTTTTAATTCTTCCTCGTCTACATATTCTGCGTGAATTACATGAAAAATATTTTCAATTTCGTCATTACTCATAGTTACTTTATATCTTCGCAAAATATAAATAAAATCAGGTAATGAGGTTACAGGCTGATCGTTATTTAGGTTGTTTATTATGCAATACATTGCATTTGATATTAAATTAATATCTTTAAACATACCTTCTATTATCAAATTTTTCTCCGTGACGTTAGTTGCGCCAAGTATATTTACGAGTGGTTCGCCACTGGATATTATATTTTCGATTTCGTCATATATGAGCTGGGAGTCCGTCATAATTTCTTCAAAAACTTGATCGCGCGTACGCACGCGCGCTGAAACTTGCCCTTCAATAATAATACCACACATATCTTTATTGCACACCTCATCACCAAAGTTGTAGGATCTGTAATTTAACGTATTCGCAAGTTCAACTAAAAGATCGTCATCTAACTTATTTAGAAATGGGCACATCCGCATCATCCAACGTTTGATTTCCGTTAGTTGTTTGTCTGTTTTTTCATCTCTTAGTATTATGCTTTTCATTATTTTAAAATCCTCTGAATCGCTCATCCGATAACGTCGGATTAACGCATCAATTTTTGTAGTTCTATCTTTTTTCGCTAGCAAAGTCTCTGTTGTCAACTTTCTCTCTGTTGACATCTGTACTTTTCGTTTGTTTACATTAGTTACTTTTCCACGTTTTGTTTTTCTACCTTCTTGGGGTGGAAGTTCAGTTGTGGGTTTAATGGATTGTGAGATGCTATTATTTGTATTGATCTGAATCGTAGTCGGTGCTTTTACATTTTTACAAGTTGTATCTGTCTTTGGTGGTATATTTTTAACAGGTGATATATTGAAAGATTCAATTCTTTTTGGTTTTAGCTTTTCTAGCTCCAATTGTTCAGCTTTTGCAAGCATTTCTCGTGGCGAAACTTGCCCCATGATTGCGTGTTTTCTTCAACCGACAAAAGATTATTTACTCGAGTCCTCTGATGCGACGGCTCGATGATGGATGATCTAGGACCAGAAAGACTGTACAAGATCTTTTTATTTTTTGTCTCTGGCAATAATAATGCTACAATTTGTGTAGTGATAAATAAACACATACAGACTTTACTGCCATTCCACCTGGGCAATGTAGCTCTAGTAATTTCTGTATATACTATATATAATACTAGTGCGTACTACTAATTAAAAAAAAAATTGGAGAGCAGCTATTTTAATACTTACACCCATAACCGATATTATTAGATCGGGTCACATAGTAGTACATTAACATGATGAAGATATCCGGGGGGGGTGCAAGTTGGGTATTATATAACATTATACACAATGACATTTACGTATTGACTCTTTTTGAATATTAATAAAATTGAATGAATAAAAAAAGGGGAGGCGAGATCCGGAGTAGGGATTTTAAATAGTACAGACGGCTACAGGAATTCTATTATAATATTAATAATATGAAATAAAATAATAATAAATATAAGAAGGCATATACAATTAAAATAGAAGGCGTGCTAGTAAACTCTGCTGCCACAATCGTCGTTCATCATGTGCTTTGTAGACAAGTAATACCTTTGAAGTATAAATTGTGAGTACGCCGCTTAAAACTCCAATATGGGAGATACAGATACTGAGGTTCAACTAAGTAGAGTTAATCCTGTTTTGAAAAGTAATACAAAACATGTTTTTCGCGGTTTACCGGGTCACCACCACCGTAAAAACCGCTCAAGTAGCTCAATGCGTGAAGATTGGATGCGGGTGGCGAAGCATGACAGTGGAGTACCAACACTAATATTATATTCGCAGCGCTCCCTAATTTTGGTTTCGTTATTGTTGGTTATTAATGCTTTTATAGGCGATGAAGCTACAAACATAAGTCTTTTTTGCTTTGGAATCCTTGGTATTACATTAACTATGTTTGTTTTCAGTATAAATAATTTCTCGAAAACAATATTTCTGAAGTTATTTAAAGATCCAGATATTATGATAAACATTATATGCCTGATATTACTAGCATTTCTTGCTGTTAATAGTGCTTTGTTTAGAGCATTAAGTCTTGTTATGGGGACTTTGGTCACTATAATTATGGACGCGTATGATGTTAAGAGTCATACAACCGTACTAGTATCTTTAATTCTTCTACTCTTAACGATAATAGGTAAAATATTTGTGCAAGTTACATTTTATCAGTTTGAATTTAGCGTAGTATTGTATAAATTTAATGAACTAAGTAGTTTGAAGTTAGGCTCAATGAAAATAACAATTTATTTCATGTTATTTTTCTATATACTACAAGCTTTAGTTACGGCAATCAAAGACCCATCCGAAAAAAAATTGTAAGTTATTTTGCTTTTTTTATTCTGTATCATATTTTTATAGTCTCTCTACTAACTTGCAAGGCTTACGTCACACTCGGGTAATAACAACATAAAATAGATTATTTTTGTATGGTGTTGTAATTAAACCGGTCAGCATTTGTGACGCTGCATTAATATTCCGTACAAAGAGGGTTGCAACATTCGTTTTTTCCTTCGCCATTATTGTTTTTGTTATGTATATTGTGGAAGGTAGGTTTAAACCGTCACTATTTCAACAATATCCAATATATAGAGGAGTATTCATAGCAATGGCAATTATAACTGCAGCGCTGCTATTTAAGCTCTTATACAAGAATTTTTGTATGCAGAGTTTCAGACGTAGTTTAAAAGAACCATATGTTTGGTTGATATTCATATTGGGAATGATGTTTTATATAATCGATGTTGTTATAAGCTTCAATTTAAGAAATAATTTAATAGAATCGACATTAAATCTAATTTTGTTGTACAGTGTCGTTTTGTTTGACTCAATGAAATATCGACCACGTGCATTGGTATTGGTAGCGATGGCGATTTATTTGCTAAATGCTATAAATCTAATTATAAGTTTGACTTGGGTGCAAAGATTTGAAAAATCATTTGTGTTTGGCGATATGATGTCAGATAAGGAATTAAAACGAAGTATTTGTATGAATATTCTATCAATTGTTCTTCCGGCATTCAAGCGTATATTGTTTGATAAGGAAAATAAATTTTTAGCTTTTTCAGTATCGCCTATTTTTCGATTGAGTGGAACAACAGATATTAAATGGTTCGATGCAACATATGTATCACGAAGAACAAACTCAATTGTAGATAGGGCTAGAAAAGTAAGTACGGCGGACAGAGCGGCTGAAACACTTGAGAAACGAGGTCCTAGTAGTGTTATCGCTGAATCATTATCTATTTTCTTTGGTGGACATGATGAAAGTAACGACAACACAAACATGAGAAATAAGCCAAGATCTTCAGTATTTGTCAACCCAACGAGTTGTGATGGTAGGGTGGTGGAACCAGGGACTGAAGGTGCTATGGCTAGTGGAATGCAGGCTATTGAAGATGAATTAGGTGCTGGAAATATGGGTATTACATCAACACAGGAACGTGAGGATGATTATTTAGATATTTGGAGTTAGCTACTTTAAGTAAAAACGTTTTACGACGCTCACGTGACAAGAAGTCCTTAATAATTTAATCGAACTCGATCAAATATGGACAACAAAACCTGATAGCACGGATATGCTACCAGATGAGTTTCTAATGCAAATGCTTTTTATTTTACAAGCAGAATATACATATTAAGGTGCATCATTATATGACAAGTAAACAGCTATTTTATGAAATGACAATCACCGGTAATGTATTTAATTTAGTATTGGATGGAAACCCAACATTAGCTGGGACAAAATACACACTGTTAAAAAAACGAAATAGTATAAAGCCAGAAAGTAGTAGCACTGGAGAACAACTAATGACCGCTGTTACAAATATTGTGAAGAGTAAAACCAATAAAAAGAAGGAAGAAGAAGGAAGAAGAAGACGTCTATTAGGATATGAAGATGATTGGAGCGAATTTACAACATATGTTGAAACAACGCAGGGGACATGCAATAGTAAACTATTAAATCATGTAAGCGTTTACGATGGTGGAACGTTTAACTTTCAATGTTCCAAATCAGGCACATTGTGTAATTGTATACAACATGTAGGTGCAACTGGTGAGGAGCAGCATTTTGTGGTTGATAATATTGCTTTGATTATTTTCCGGCATGAAGACATAGTTGGGTATGAAATAACAGAAGATGACATATCGTTGGTATATGGTGACGTTAACGAAGGAAGAGAGGATCGAAGAAGAAGAAGGTTGTTGGGTAATCATAGGGGTGGGTGCTAATTGTGAAAATTTATACTTCTTGAACATGATAAATTATTTTTTATTAGCGTAATTTTTGCGTAATTTTTATAACCCGCAATCGCCACCATCATAATCACATTCTTTAACATTACATTCGCTGTCACACATTCTATCGCTTTTAAACATATCTGGGGCAATATTTCGAACATTGAGCAATACATCCCGCCTCGCCACTTTTAGAAATAATAGTCTTGATTTCAGTCGAAGCGTTTGAACGTTATAAATTGTATTATATCAATTTTGAATGAATCGGATTTGGAACCGTAAACTCAGATAAGAGTTTTTTATCGCATTTTTTTCTTTGATTGCGTGGTTTTGATTTTGCTCTGCGGTTTGACATATTTGTAAAATATAATTACTTTTACGTACATATGTTTGTTTTTTAACGTATTCCTTTAACTATCGTCTTCATTATCTGTCTCGAAATCGCTGTTATCGGAATCCGATGTCTCACCATCATATATACCTATATCACACAAAAATACGATAATTCCATGATTGGTCCTATTTCGAAGCGTCTCTCTTCTACTTAAGTAGAATGTCACTAATTTACAAAAGTAGATAAAAAGAGCCTTTTGTGTCCCAAATCGATGTAAATCCTTATTAGTATAAATTATTTGTATACTTTGATAGGAGAATAAAGTGATAAATTGTGTGAAACAATACAAGAAATATAGTTGTACCTTGTATAATGTATCAGTATATAAAAATATATATAAAATGTAGTTCTGTTTCGTTTGTACAGTAAATAGTACAAATTACCTATATAAAAAAGAACAAAAAGACGTGTTTCGTTGATGTTTTATGCATGTAATTGATGTTTTTATCTATGAAATGTCAATATTTCGTATTCTTAGACTCGTACTACTATTCTTGCTAAAATCGTAATTTCAATGCATTATTCCCTGTTTTCTACAATAGTGTGTTTCATACACCTTAACGTAAGTAATAAAAGTGCGTTTAATGTAAAAACTTGTTCGATTTATAAATATGTATAGTAAGTGCTGTGTGTATCGTAGTACACTGCGATTACCTTCAACAATTACACTTTCGTAGATTTTCGTCGTGATTTGTATTACAAAACAATTTCGGTATTAGCCGTGATGAATTAAAGAAAGGTATGGTGTATGACATGAAAAACATGACGAAAATAGACGAAAGTATGATTGGTGAAGGTAATGACATTCTATTACGATACACACAGCACTTACAAGACATATTTATAAATTTTTAATAAAATTACTTTCGAGGTACTACTATTATCTACATTAAGGTGTCTTAAACACATTTTTTTAGAAAATAGTGAAATATGCACTGATATTACGGTTTTATCAAAAATAGTAGTACAAGTCTAACAATACTAAATATCTATATTTTATAGGCAAAATCTTCAAAAAGATGCATAAAACGTCAACCAAACACGTCTTTTTGTACTTTCTTTATATAGGTACTTTGTACCTGATAATATACAATAAAACCACATCTACATTTAATATATTTTTATTCATAGTAATACATTATAAAAAGTACAACATTGTTTGTGGTATTGTTTCATACAATTTATCACTTCTTTTTCCTATCAAAGTATACAAAATATTTATACTAATAATGGATTTACATCGATCTGGGACACAAAATGAGCTTTTTATCTATGTTTGTAAATTAGTGACATTTTACTTAAATACACGACAGAAGCTTCGAAATAAGACCAATCATGGAATTATCGTATTTTGATGTTATATAGGTATATCATTACTTATTAGAATATCTCTATGCATATCTTGCTAATGCTAACTCCATGCTAAATAATATCTCAAAACTCCAGTTTGAACAAATACTTAAACATCCGCAAGTCGCTTCCGTCGGGACCCCAAAACTGGCGAAAACATACACATACAAAGTAATCGTTAAAAGCCATCATACACAATTTTATGTCCTATAAACTCGTACATACTTCATTTACATATATATCTTACACCAAAAAATTGTAACT
>Ga0099797_101190_pt1 | contig 14441 bp, 12 predicted proteins | sample Uncmet_Sort48C_1_FD_89871 | JGI IMG/M metagenome (GOLD analysis project Ga0099797, IMG submission 89871) | Marine eukaryotic communities from CALCOFI LINE 67, Pacific Ocean - C012_Sort48C_1 | ecosystem: Environmental > Aquatic > Marine > Oceanic | place: Pacific Ocean: Monterey Bay | collected... | reverse complement strand
AGAAGGGGAAGTGTTCAACCCCTGACCTCTGGTTCATATTGGCTGCTGGGGGCGGAGAATGGGGTCAGCCGCCCGTTTCATTCGAAGCCAACTCGGGGAGGGGGTGGGTGTTCAACCAACATTCCCTTCGCCAAGTGGTGAACCACAGAGAATTCTGTGCACCCGTGCACCCCGCTGGTGCCAGCCGCTCGAGCAAGGTCTCCGAGACTCGGCTTGTGAAGAGAGACTTCATGGATGGTACCTCATAGGGTTCGCATTGCATTGCATATATATATATATATACATACATCGTGCGGGGTATTTTCGGAAAGTGGTGGAAAAGTGTGACTTGATCTGAGATGAAGATAATTGATATGTTTGTGGGCAGATTGGGTTGTAATCTAACATGTAACAAATCAAACAAGATAACAATACCTACAACATGGTCTGAGGGGAAGGTTACCCCTGGCAGGGCCATGGGAAGAGGCGCACCAGTGTTAATGCTGGGTGGGGAGTGAGCCAGGAGTGTGTGGGGAATGCCTTGGGAACACGTGAGAAGCGTTGGTGGAAGTTGTTTTGGAAGGGGTTGGGGATCCGGAATTGAACGCAAACACTTGTAAAACGCCTTGCAAAGACGTTTTAAGGAAGCGCGCAAGGTGCCAAGATGACCCCGGAACTGCCATCCCCGGCTCCGTAGGCCGATGCCTTATCCATTGGGCCACGGGGCCAGTTGCATTCCTTCATTCGCGCCTTTCTCGGCCTACTTTGGGGGCCGCAATGGCCGCTAGCCAAGCGGAAATTAAAAAAACACGCCACGTGTGTGGGACACCACGCCCGCCATATATATTATATGTATGTGTATGTATGTGTATATGATTTCTAATTCGTCATTGATTTCTAAGCATTGGTTTCTGATTCGGTTCATTTGGAAATTCGTCTCATTTCTAATTCGTCGAGTTTGGGGGGCCTGGCGCCCCACAAACCAACACAACAAGCTGCGGGGGCTTCGCCCCCCAGACCCCCTACTGGCGGCCTTAGGGCCGCGATTAAGTCGGCAAAATTGGCCGCTTAAGCGGCAAACCTCACCTCCATTTTTTATAGCCCCACGGACACCCCAACGGAGCATCTATCATTCGTTTCATTTCTAATACGTCGACAACCGTCGAATTGCAGATGAATGCTCTCTCTCTCGCTCTCTCTCTCTCTATATATATATATATATATATTAGCCGGCCCCTGAGCTCCCCTCGGCCGCCCCTTCCATATTGGGCCCCGAAGCTGGGAAACAATGAGACATCAACTAATAAAACAATCATGGGTCCTGCATGCCCTGGGCTCTAAATCCATAGGGTCCTGTATACCATATTAAACTGGCTGGTGGAAGTTACTCGGGCAAGTATTCGGGTGAGTGTATTCGGGTATGCGGGTAGAACATTCTAGTCGGGCAGAAAACACGAGTCGGGTAGTCGGGTATTCGGGCAGAAACTTCTAATCGGGTAGAAACCTCTAGTCGGCTAGACACCTCCAGCAGGGAATACGGCTTGACACCACGCTCATGGTCGTATTGATTTCATAGGCCAGGTATTCGGGTAAAACGTTCCATTCGGATAGTTTTGTATTCGGGTATTCGGGTAAACATTTGCATTCCGGGCCGGAGTAAACCAACCATTCGGGTAAGACTAACTTCAACCATGCAACGTAACTGGAAACATATTGCAAATCCTTACAAGCTTGTTTTTTGGGGCAGATCCGCTGCTCGCTAGATCCGCTCTGTGCTACAAGCCAACGCACACCTGCCGCTCGCTATGTAGAAAGCTGAACCCTGTTCGTAGAAAGATGGCACCCAGAGCACCTGATGCTCACGCAACTTCATCGTCTGAAAAGCCTGACACTGCCACACCAGTGGGCGTATACTTTTGAAAGCCCATGTTTTGAATGAACTCATCCGCGGCTTTCGGGCCACCACTGCCAAAGGCGTACGGCAGAGGTTCCCGTTCTTCTTCCTCCAACTCCGTCAGCAAAGGATCAAAGATACGCCAAGCCTGTTCCAACTCATCTCTGCGAACAAAGTTGTGGCTATCGCCGCGGAGCACATCATATATCAATTTCTCATAGGCTAGTGGAATACGCTGGCGGTCCAAGCCCTTCTTCAAGTCCAAGTCGAGGACTGTCCGCCGAACGTCTTTAGCCTTCTGAGAAATTCCTGGCATCTTTGCAAGCATCTTGTAATAAATTCGCTCATTGGGCTGGATACAGATGACTAACTCGTTCTGTGGCTGGTCACCAAAGATGCTGTACGAAGGTGCCTTTTTGAACTGCACTCGCACGAGGGTTTGCGTTTTCTGCAAGCCCTTCCCGGCCTTCATGATAAACGGCACTCCTGACCATCTCTCATTGTCGAGGTACAAGACGGCGGTGGCAAACGTGGGACATCTTGAGGCAAAACCTCTTTTTTTATTGATCTCCTGGATTTGTGGATCATCTTGATAGCCATTGTACTGCCCAATGATGCAATCCTCCCCGCGGATTGGGCGAATTTGCTTCAAGACTTTAACCTTTTCATCTCGAACATCTTCTGCCTCTAAGCTTGCTGGAGCCTCCATGGCAATGAGCGTAAGGACCTGCATCAAGTGGTTCTGCATAATGTCTCGAATTATGCCATAATCGTTGAAGTAGCCAGCACGGCCTACTGTGCCAATGTCCTCTTGAAAAGTTATGCGCACGTTCGCCACATGGTAGTTGTGGAATAAGGTTCCAAACTCTCTGTTGGCAAAGCGAAGTGTCAATATATTGAGGATGAGGGTTTTGGCAAGGTAGTGGTCGATGCGGTATATCTGGGACTCTTGCAAATGCCTGCCCAGCTTCCCTGCGAGCTCTGAGGCCTCTCCTAGCGAGCGGCCAAATGGCTTCTCAACTATCACGCGGCCAAAGCCAATTTCTGGCCAGCACTCCGTCTTGATCCTCTCCACAGCAGTCGCGAAAAGGTGTGATGGCAATGCCAAGTAAAAAACACGGTTGTCGTTCCCATGGGAAGCAGCAAGCTGGCAGATGTGTTGATCCATCGCACTCATCGACCCAGCTTCATTCAGCTTCACAGGCATGAAATCAATGCGATTCATAAAATCCCGAAGCTCCCCCGGCTTCGCCCCACTCTCTTTCTCCAGGTACGGGCGCAATCTCTTCTCCAGCAAATCTTCAGAGGTCTGCAAATCCAAGTGGAATGTGGAATCGTCGCAACCAATAATCCGTGTGCTCGGAGGCAAGTGGTTCCCCAGCTGGAGCTGGAACAGGGCAGGAAAAGTCTTCTTCTTTGCCAGGTCGCCACCGGCACCAAGAATAACAAATGTATAATAGTTCTGTTCGTCTACTCTGAACTGTGCTATCGTGATGTGCTTGTACTTCATGATATAGACCAACGGAGATACAGGAAGCGTCAGCAATCGTTCTGACGCTTCACCCCGGGGAGAGTCAGTGCGGCGCGTTGGCGGTGAAAAATCCCCGTGCGGTCCTGCGCTGCCTTCATCGGGCGCGTTCCGTCGTCGTGACGGGTCCTGGCTGCATGATTTTGAAGACCTGTGCGACTTCCCAGGAGGAGAGCTCGTGGCCCGACCAATCTGGATTCGGTGGTCCTCCTGCTCCAAACCGGCTGCGTCACTAATCATTTCCCAAGCATGCTTCACACTCTGCCAAGCCTCGCTTGTGCTGCTCTCATTGATGTCCACAATGATGTTGCGAGCACGCCGGATCACGGCCAGATTAACGCAAACACGATCCAGACTGGATCCCTCCGAGGTTGGGACTGAAGTGTGCAACACTTTCAAACTCTTTGAAATCGCTTGAGCCCAATTGTCAGCTTCTCCATTGTACCAACCAGGAGAGATTCCTGCCACGCTCATGTCGGAGCCTAGACTCAATGCCACAAGATGTGGACCATTGGAGCGCTCATTCTTGAAGAGGTTCAGGAGGCGGTCCTGATAGTCAGCAATGCACGACCTCACTATATCCAAGCCAAGGTTCGGCAACACAAGCTGATCCTCAGAGAAGGCAACGTTTCGGCGCTGCAGGGCACCAACCAAAGCTGTGCGCACAAGATGCCCATTGCTTTCTTGCTCAGGTCCTCCATATCTCTCTTCCACCAGGAAAATGCAGACTCGCTCCCAATCAATGGTCTCACTCTCCGCCAGTAAGCCGAAAAGCATTTCAAAGCCTTCTCTGCTCATTTCTCCCTCGGGCCCGGAGAGTCCCAGAACAAAGCGCCCTGAATTTCGCGACTGGTGTGCCAGAATGCATTCCTCGACATATCTGACAAACTTCTCGGCAAAGCCTCTCGACGTCCAAGCGGACAACCGCTCAATGCCCATACTTGAAAAGATATCCTACCCTTGAAAGTAATCGAAAAACTAATACTACGCAGCAACACTAACCCTATGAACGTGTTCGCAGCAAAAATCCTAATCGTAGCTTGAGCCCCAAGGTAGCAAATCCTCACAAGTATTGGACTCCAGAACTTAATCGATACAACTCATTAACAAGAGAAACTAAAACCATCAAACGTAATTATGTATCAATACAAATACTTAGACTGCTCCCAGAGAGTCAGCACTCAACACGGTCATCACATGCCATACCCAAACACAGAAAACTACCCCACATAAGAACAAGTTCCCCAGAGCGTGAAAAACTCTATATTTCCAATGTGCCCTCGGATAATGCTCCATCAATAATTTTGAGCGCCTCCCAAGCACTCCTCACTGCCAGAAAAACGGCAGTGCGTGTCAAACCCATGGTGCCGAATCTACCAAGCCGTGCCGAAATGATGACATACAACGTGCACATCTGTGCCACACTTCGCTAGTTTTATCGAGCTACACAACTGTTTGACATACGAAGTGGCAATGATAGCGCCAACAATTCTCGGACGCCCAGAGCCACATGCATATTTACAAAACCACGCTATATTCATACAACCCATGTATGAACATGTACTCTCGCATATGCCATCATGGATAGTGTCGCCTGTGTAGGCTGCGTTCTACAATGTCAACGCATATGTACCATTGTAGGGCCCTCCTCGGTTGATCCACTCATGCCTTGGGATACTTCATTAAGCTGAACAAGCTCAACGAAGTTAGGGATATTATAGCAATTCTAACCAGAAAGCTATATACGTATATATCTCGAAGAATTTAATATAAAGCAATATATAAGTACCTACAGCGATACAATTTGACATGCAATGCCGAAATCAACATGCATCGCCGAACTGTGTAACGCCGAGTCAATCCAATGCCCGGCCTCTGCGTCCATAGGGCGGACCCGAGCAAGCGTTTCGAGCACTGTTGTGGCCACTAGCTCGGGCCAATTGTTTCTTGGTGCATTGGTTCGTTGTAGTCAGTTATCTTTCTTACAAAATGTTGCATCGTTTCATTTCGAGCGCTTCTGTGGTCAAAGGTTCGAGCAGCCATCTCGAATGCCTCTGCAGCCACACAGCCGTACGGGAGCGGCACTTTTGAGCACCGAGTGGCCCCCACACGAAAAGCGTGAGCGAAGGCCCGTATGTACAGATTGGTATAAATAGAGCATTGGTATAAGTAGAGCATATGTACAGTGTGATATATATATATATGTATACATATAATATAATGGTGCGACTATAAAACTGACAAAACAAAAGTATTACATACTCACAAGTAGCAATCCATATATGAATAATATATATATATATATATATATATATCTATATATAATTATATATACAGCGAGTCATATACAGTACACACATATGGTATATACTAGAGCTTTCATTGAATGCGATTCATGTACACAGACATGCGGTCATGTGAATAATACGAAGACATATCAAAGAAGTACAAAATTGCAAACATGCTGTGACACGGACCGATCGCACTTTGAGACTTTGGGCACCAAACACCGTTTCATATACTTTGTACTCTTCTTTTGACCTATGACATCTGAGGGGGCGAACCGAACCTACAATCCAAGTGTGCACCCTGCAAATTCATAATACGGTCATGTCAAATTCATGGGAGGACGGATACAGATACAGATACACACATGCTGCGACAGATGGCCGCCGACACATTTGGTCGGATGTGCTCCCACCTTAGTGGGTGGTTTATAAACGTACTCCGCAATGCTTTCTTTACAAGGGGGACGGCCAGAATTTCCAGTTATTTTCCGTCTTTTTTGTATGTCCAGAAAATACACGAAAATGTTTCCAGTTATTTTTCGGATTGCCGGTGCCCATTTTTTACCAGTTTTTTCATTAAAACTACCACCAGATTTTTTCCAGTTATCTTTCGGCTTGCCGCTGCTCATTTTGTGCCCATCTATTTCTTAAAAAAAACACCCCTGGATTTTTCCAGGACTGCCGCTGCTCTTTTTGTACCCAATTTTCTTAAAAAGAAAACATATCCAGATTTGTGTCAGTTGAAAACAACTGGAAATACAAACATAACTGGAAAATATAACTGGAAAACTGACAAGATAGCTGGAAAAATACAAAGGTGACTGGAAAATAACTGGAGAAATAAAATAGAACTGGAAAAAATAACTGGAAAATACACAGATAACTGGAAAATAGCTGGAGAATAACATATAACTGGACATATAATTGGAAAAAATAACTGGAAATAACTGGGAAATAAACAAATAGCTGGAAAGATAACTGGAAAACTGGAAAGGCAACTGGAAAACAAAAAGATAATTGGAAAAGTAACTGGGAACAAAATATAACTGGAAAAAATAATTGGAAATTATCAAGATAACTGGAAAATAACTGGAAACTACAATAACTGGAACACATAACTGGAAAAATACAGATAACTGGAAAATAACTGGAAAGTAAGAAGATCACTGGAAAAAAGTAATTTGGGACCGGAAAATAACTGGAAAAAATAACTGGAAATCATGGGTGGACCATAACTTGAAAAAATAGCTGGAAATCCGGGCTTGCAATTTGACAAAAAACATTGCTTTTACGAGGATTTTCGCGCATCCCCGAACATATTTCCAGTTATTTTTCCAATCACACATCACTACTGAGACCTCCCGATTATTTTCCAGCTATTTTTCCAGTTATCTTTGATTTCCCCCAGTTTTTTCCAGTTATCTTTCATCTCCCCAGTTACTTTTTCCAGTTATTATATTCCTCCAGATATTTTCCCAGCTACCTTTGTGTATTTTCCAGTTATTTTTCCAGTTATATTTTATTTCCAAGTATTGCCTCAAAAGGCCCACCCCAACTCATCCGATGACATGTACAACCATTTCAATATTTGGTTTGGGACATGAATGGGTACACGATAAAATATTTTTTAACAGTTGTATATTTTATATATATATATATATATATATATATGTATTTGTTTTTGCCGGCACAGGCTTACACAATGACACTGGCGGAAGGATCATGACAATAAGATAGCAGAACTGAAAAAGCGACAGCAACGGTCCGAAGAATGCGAGGGGGGAGAGCAAGCCGGGCAGAGCCAGGGGGATGGCCCGGGAATCGAAGCAAGGGGAAGTCAGGGAGGCCGAGCAAGGCCGAGTCGGAGCAACGGCAGAGGCCGAGGCCGAGCCGAGGGGGAGGGGGAGGCAAGGGCAGAAGGGACACGGCAAGGGTGGGGCAAAGCAAGAGGATGGGGGATAGAGCTACCGAGGAGAAACAGAGAAAGAGCAAGTCGAGAAAAATCATATGTGGGCGAGACAGAGAAGGGACGGGGGCAACCAAAGGCGGGAAAGGGTGGGCCAAAAAAAGGAACCAGAGCAAGGGCGGACCGCCCTCTGGCACCCCAGGATAACTGGAAAAATCGAAAATCCTACCGAGTAAAGAAAAGCCAAAAAGCATTGCCAGGGTACGTTTATAATGGGTGGAAAAATGAATACGGCCTATTGTAATGCTCATCTCAGACCATGGATTCGTCTATGCTCAGGAAACCACTCTGGAACAATGGTTGACGTACCCTTGCAAGGCTGCATTTGCTTCTGCAAGGATGGGGCAAATGCAATTTCCATCGTCCATTGCATTCGTATATGTCAGAATTGTGCTGCCGCCATACCACAGATTGAAAACAAGCAGACCACTTGCCCTCCGAATGGTGCCACTCCCTGGTTTCTTGTGTACAAGTATGCATGTTGAGCAGCTATGAATGCACCTTGTAAACGCAAATATATATATATATTGTACATAGTATAAATATATAGAGAGAAGGATACATATGCCCAGCTCGGTTTTAGGATTGATAGGAACACCCTGCTGATATGTAAATGCATGAAGTTCATGCTTTCTTAATCCTATGGTGCTTGGGTGGATGGTGGCTGGGCGTGCTCGACTCAATTTTCCCAGGGGCGCAAATTTCTCACACCTGTTATCTAGAGGTTGCAGTTCTTACTGGTGTTGATGACGAGAGTTTGCAACAGCGATAATTCACTGTGTGCGTATGTAGGTAATGTGCTGCAGTGTGCGATCTTGCCTTATCGGAAACACAAATTTAGCATTACGCGTATGTACATACACCTGTTATATCCAGGGCCGCTCAACCAGGTAGGAAGAGGTTCAATATTAGTGCTTTCATTTCCTGTTGTTTATTTGAGTCCGGGAGGCTTTTCGATGGATTCGGGTGAAAACATTGAACTTGCCTCGAGCTTCGTGTCAGTTGCTATTATGGTGGCCCCCCTCATGATCCAAATCGTGTTTGAGGATACTGCCCAAGACGTTTTCTTAAAGTATGCCTGAGCAATATCAAATTCACTCATCGCTCGACGTGGTCATTATAACGACACAACAAATCTGTAAGACAACTTGCTATCTACACTTGAAAACACGGCATCCTTATATTCTACATGTTGAACAAAATGTCAGAGCGCGTCCAGTTCTGAAGAACACGGAAAGCTCGTGTTCTTCAACATGTGGCTATACCAACACCATGGTGAATGGTTTGTGTAGGTTGGGTTCCTTAATAAAGGTCCCTATTGTAACTATAATGTCCTATTCGGGGGCCCCAATCCACTGGGGCCCACATGGGCCCGGGCCCAAATTGAGCCATGGGGCCCATTGTGGCCCATGGGGGCCACATGCATCCGGGCCCCATTGAAGCCCATGTGGGCACCCATGCGGGCCCAGGCCCTCCAGGCGCAAGAGAGAGATCTATTTGGAAAAAATAAACATTTAGTAAGGAACACAGATACATCCAACCCAACAAGGTCATTTGCTCAGGAACCTTGGAGTAGCTACACAAACACTATGGCAAATGGAGTACGTACCAGTATGTATGTTGCAAGTACTGAGTGTGGCGATGCGGCACATTCCTCTCAGCCATGGATGTTCATCACACGCACGCAGCCATCGCCACCCGCGACAGCAAACATGGATCCACTGTGCGAGAAATCTACAGAATAGCATGCTCGTGTAAGTCCCATGACGGTGCCTTAGTTTGGCAATCACAGAGCTTGTGTACATAAGCTGCTTGAGGGACCTCCCATACTTGGTATATGCCTATGTGTGTGTTATATGTTTGTATTTATGTCTTTGTGTTTGTTGTTTTTGTTTTGTTTTGTGGTGAACATACAATTTATGTGCATGCATCTGTGTAAACCCCTTTTTCTGTCCGTTTTTTTGTCAACCATACAAGCTGTGTAAGCAGCTAATGAAGCTCCAGGCCATACTTTGCACATACATGCGTGTATACACATGTATATAGAGCATACAATATATTCAGACATATACATATATAGAGAGAGAGTTATGATGTCAGACCACTATGGAGACTAAGTGTTTGGTAGTTTTCAAATACATGCTGCAACACAAACTAACTGATATGCACTGAGATACCTGCTAACGTGTTGTGAACTCACACAATTCCATGTCGCTGCCACTTTTCCTTCGCATGCGTATCACTCTTGCACTCTTCGGGAAGTATGTATAAGCAAGTTTGTCATTCATGGCTAGGAATGTCAGCTTCCAGGAGTCTGCACTTGTAGTTCTATAAGATAAGATTTTTTTTTTGTTTCTCCCCCTCTCCTTCTACTTCTCCCTCTTCGTATTCGTCTCCTCATTTTCCTTCTTCTCCTCCTTCTCCTTCATCATTGGAGACAGTGTTTGTGTTTTCCACCATCAATGGCCGTCCATGTGTCACTCTACATCGCTGCGTCCATGACACACTCTACTATGCCATTTCATTTGTCATTCAGCCTCGTCCCACTTAGGCAGTAACCGCCAGGAATGCCAAGGGCCGGCTCAAGCAAAGCCTCATATTAGTCAGCTGCCACGCTTCTCCGCATGCACCTTGCGACCGCCTTCTGCAAAGCTATTGACAAGAGACCAGATCAGCGATCCTGCAGCCCAAGGGCTGTGCCACGTCTGACCCTGGGGTGTAAAAGTCTGGATCTCACTCGCACTAGGGACTTGAGTAGCTGAATGCTAGGGTCACTCCATCTACCATAGACTTCACATCGTAGACTAGCGCGCTGAGGCCTGAATCAACAACTTCATTGTAAATTGCAGAATTTTCTGTGTCCGCACGCTCCAGCAGCCGCCCAATGTTGATTACTGGTGCCTGGACGAGGAGGCTCACCATTTCTCGAAACTGGGCTGACGACAATGACGTTGCAAAAAAGTGGAGATCCATGTGAGACGTTGCGCCCTGGCACCACAAGATCAAGCCTTCGCGTGCCATTTGGGGAGACTGTAATGTTAGTGGCCCTCAGCATACGCTCCACATTGCCATCTGGCACTTGGCCACCAGCCCCGAAAAACACTTGGTGCCACGCCGCAAGCATGCCACTATGCCTGGCCATCAGCCTGACTCCAGGATTGCCGCCGGCCCTGGGTGGGTGTGTCGTCTTTGCTTCCAGGATTGGGTTCTACTGAAGTGAAATGATCGATAAAATGGTTTCGAAGTGGTATTTATAACAAAGTGATCTAAATGCAAATCTAAATAAAAGTGATACTGGATACCCATGTTTATCTATAGATGGCTGCAGATGGATGTTGTGTGTGTGCCCATGAAGTTGCGCACCAATGCTTGGAGTTTCCTGGACCCCCACATGCTCTTGGTGGAAATTTAATAGTAGGTACAACAAATGGATGTTTTGAGTCTGTAGCAATCTGAACGGAACCTGTGGACTTGCCGCGATTTCGGCTTGATATGGTGGGTTTTGGTAGGACTTCGGCGGAGTGTTATGAGATTGTGTGAACTTTTGGCCGGAATGTATTATTGGCTTCACGGACTATTTAATTACGAAATGCTAAGCATTGCCAATTCTTCCATTGCTGTTTTATGTCTCTCGGAAGATAAACCTGAGTTGTGGTGTTACAGGAACCCTCTGACCATTGCAGCAAACCATGGGCTTGGTGCTACACACCCGGGAAATGCTTTTGAAGTTTTGTGGCCACATGGGGGCCTGGCATCCGCCTAGGCTTGCCAAGCAGAACGCAAGAGCAAACTCGCCATGCACCATTTAATAAAATTCCAAAACGTTTTGGATTGTATCGATTGCACAAGGGTTTTACCCATTTCCACATGCAAATTCGATGCACAAATCACCCCAGATGCATTTGAACACGTCCCCGACCTGTTTTGAAGCGCCCCGGGGCCGGAGAATAGGGTTTAGGGACCAGGGGCCTGAAAATAGCATTTAGGTGATGTTGGCTCCCTCTCTAAGCTCGCTGCCAAAGACAGAATTACCGTGGCGGCGGTCGAAGAGCTTGGCCTGCAGGATGCAAGGCTTCTCGAAATGTGTGCGCTTTTGCTTTGGGCACGCACTGCAATCACATGTAAGAACCATTGCAATGGTTGCCACCAGCACTGGCAGCCTCCCAAACACCAACTTTTTTCAATATGATCTTCATTTCTTTACTGTACACCAATATCGCACGACAATCTCTTGAGTGTATGTTGCAGAGTTCACTAAACTCGTAAACAACTACATTAACACATACCACCGGAATTTTAATGCACCATGTCAGCATAATACAAACAAAATGCGGGCCGTCCCATCGCCCGTCTCGCCGACAACCCTGCCATAGCAGCATAAAGAAAACAACAAAACGCATGCTAATGGCTAATATGCATCTCCTGTGATGGCTTGGTATTGAATAGTCTCTGCACAACGATAGCACTGTTCAAGGAAACACTGGTTAAGGAAAGGAGTCTCTTCTTGATCAGACACAAAACGGTGTAACAAAACAAAAATGATCCAAGTATCTGCATTATGTCTCACTCCTTGCACTAATAATGACCATGTATTTAAGGAGATGAGCATGAACAATGTACACCCCCTCCCGGTGTGCGCGAGGGATTTGAATGAGTTAAACCTACGGAACCTCATGTAAACAAGTGCCTTTCCTTAACTGGGTGTCTTTTTCAGTACATCTTTCGGACCATAGTGACATTGCTAATTTACTCAAGCAACAAAAACCATATCAGAATGAATTGTGCTATTGGCCAACATCTGAGTTAATCGCCCATGGCTATTTAGCTCCCCACTAGAGGTGCCGAACTCCTGAGAAAAGCAAACTCTCTTGTTGCCTAGATGCTGATGTTATGTACTGTATTAGATGTCCTATATTCCGGATCTCTGCCGATCAACGAATGTAGAGACATGCCAGGAAGCCACTCAGCTTAACCAACGCTGTGAGTGTATAGTGCCTTTATCAACATCGGCATCGTCTTCACTAACTCTACCCAGGACTGCTCGGGCAAGCAAAATCAAGTTTCAATGTGTATCCCGTGACCTTTGGCCCAATCCTCGGCCGGGACGTCTTCCATTGGATTCGGGTCGCGGAGCTGTCGAATTCGCCGTTGTCATTGCGCCCGTAGCATTCCTGGCTGTCATTTTCGTTTGCGAATGCATATTTTGACACCGTGTCGAGTTTTTGTTCAAAGTACACCCGAGCAATGGCGGGTTTCTGCTCGAGAACAACTGTAGACGAAGGCAGAGCCGCATGCCACCAAAAACAGAAGATGCACTATGGCGCGGCACACGAAAAACTGACTTATCGACGGTGCAAACTTAGACCCTTCATGGGACGCAAGCATACAGACACGACGACATATCACAAACACTGGAGACGAACCCTGAACAAAAATCACAAACTTTATACTCTGGGGACCAAGCTCTCGTAGTGCGAAGCAATTTTTTCGAAATCAGGTGTGTCGGACCAGCAACGAAACTCAAAATTCAACTTATCATGAGTGGGCTTGTCTGGTGTGGAAGCTGTTAAGGGACTCGGTCCCTAAAGACTTTGCACCACAGTATAAGCTAGCAACTCGCAAATTACAAAAGCAAAACAAATGGGACATTGCATTTTCATGACTTGCTATATATCAAGGATCAAGGATCGAAGGCTCAAAGGGCAGATGAAAGAACACGCCTGCCCCAGCCCTAGACTGAGCCCACGTTTTTTAACCATCGGGGGAAAAATGGAAAATTAAATGAATCTACACAAGACCTTCAAGCAATGGAAAATCTGAAGGCTTTCAGCGCGAGGTTGTCTTCAATTTTCAAAGCATAACTGTCATGATGTTCCAGGAGACCGCCAGAAATAACAGGCGAGCCTCGACAAGCAAGCAGAGATCCATAATGCAATCAGCACTAGAAAAAATGCAAAATGAAAAAACGAATGACTTGCTCTCTATATATTCCAAGCATTTCCTTTACAGGACCCCCTAGTGAACAAAGTACTCAGGGCCCAAAGTATGTACGTAATCATTGAGGGGCTAATATCAATACCCATAACTACCGCAGCCTCTCAATTTGTTCCTGGACAAAGTGGTAAGTGGTCTTCATTACGTATGGGGCATGAGTTTTCTATATCCGCAACATAACTGTGAATGAAAAACTGATACCCGTACCAAATGAAAACCACTTTGTCCATCAACCAGTTTCGAGGATGTGATTGGGTATGGGATCTGACATTAGCTTCTTCAATCTTCGGCATCCCCACACCATCAGCATTGCGATCACTGCCTCGTTTGCACCGCTGCCACCAGCCACGATCATTGAGGAATCGCCTTTGGCAAACTGTGCGGCATAGACCTGGCAGTATGGACGCAGTGCCAAGATCCAAGTGCGCAGTATCGCATTCGGTATGGGCCCCATGCCACAGAGCCCCTGAGCCAATGCAAACTAATCACCAAATGTATTTTGGGGGACTTGACACGCTCAATCGAGAAACTCCTGTCAACGGACGCTACGAGTAGTCTCGAAAGGACAGCACTATGCTACTGAAGTGACTGTGTTGCTAGGGCCCGACTTAGTCGGACCCAAAGCGAAATCATCAAACTTACCTTTGTCGACACACCGTTGTTGCCATATTTTCCTTTGCTTCATGTATTCTTCCACTCTTTCCATTTGTATATGGTAGTAGGGCTAGCTTCCGAGGCTCTGCCCTTGCAGATCTAGCACTCACATTGTCGTTCAGCTGTAAGTATGTGTGA
>Ga0099797_101189_pt1 | contig 14442 bp, 13 predicted proteins | sample Uncmet_Sort48C_1_FD_89871 | JGI IMG/M metagenome (GOLD analysis project Ga0099797, IMG submission 89871) | Marine eukaryotic communities from CALCOFI LINE 67, Pacific Ocean - C012_Sort48C_1 | ecosystem: Environmental > Aquatic > Marine > Oceanic | place: Pacific Ocean: Monterey Bay | collected... | reverse complement strand
TTGCTTATTTATGCCCCATCCCGGAATTTAAGGGAATCTTATTTTTGCCCTGTTTTTCGCGGTGTTTCGCGGTGTTTCGCAGTCGCATAATAGTCAAATATGGCACATTGAGGTTAAAAGTAATGTAATTCATGTAAATGAACTCTGTTTAAATGGTATTTGGTAAAGAAAAGCAATATTTTGTACATTTTGCTGATAAAAAACCGGAAAACTACCAAAAATAGGGTGTTTTTTGGAATTTTTGGCAACAGATTTTCCTTATTTTTGCCCTGTTTTTCAGATTTTGGAAAAAATAGCTTTTTTTTCCCCCCCCCCCCCCCCCGGGGGGCGAATCCGGCCGGAATATTCACCATTGACAGAAAATTAACAGAGACAATCAGAACTACCTAAGTGTCAATGAGACTGAATTTTTCAACAATTTTTCAACCTTGGGCAGCTGAAAAGGGAGCAATTTTTCACTGTGAAATAACACCGTTCCTGTGAGAGAGCATGTCTGAGAACAACTGGCCTAGGCCTAGGCTATTGAATTTTCATGTGAAATCAAGTATAATGTTGAATGTGGACTGCTGAAAACAAAAATAAATTCAGAGTGACTTGAAATGATGTCAGGTCATAAAAAATGGAACATAACAGCATTTATTCTCATCAAGATAGCACCTCATTTATTTTATACACTATTTTCATGGCAGACACAAAAAAAACATTTAAAAACAGTCAAAACCAAAAAAAAATCAAAAAAAAATTGAAAGAAAAATATTAAAAAAATCTAAATATGAGCCAGAGGTGGTGGTACATGAGGAGCAAGACCTAAAATGACAAAAATTAAATAATAAAAAAATCAAAAATGAAAACAAAAAAAATAAATAGAGGGATTTTTGCCAGACATGTAGTTTTCACCAAAAGTTAGCAAACATGATGCCTCATCATATAAAAGCATTTGCAGAAAAAAGTTAGATATTTTTGAGGCGAACCAGATTTTTCCTGGAAATGCCGGCTGTCACTTTTCTCCCATGAAGTGGCATGAAATTTCATGCCAAAAATTAGGAAAATCCTTGGAGCGGTTGCTGAGATCCTGCGTTACGGACTGACGGACGTGTATGAATTCATAGGACCTCGCCTCCGGCGGTCTAATATCAATTCCCAGTGAAAAGAATCAGATTTCAGAGCAGAAAAACAAGAAAAAATCAAGAGTTAATGGATTTTTTTTGTATAAGGTGTGCATAAGTCTTTCAGTATATCACACATTAGAAAAATGAAGGAGATATCTCCAAATCTCATTCAAGAGTTTGCCTAATTTAGTTGTTTACTTGATTTAAAATTATCAAGAGGCTTGCTCTCAGGTGCCTAATAAACGATTTATTAATTTTTGTTTTTCGTAGAGTAATGTTTCCAACCTTTGTGAGTTAATACCACAAACTTTGACATAAATGTGTTTTGAAGATCATGTTAAAATTGCGTTCATGTGAATTATACCGCTTCTTTATAATCGTTTTGACTAATTCCTTTGGGTTATTCCTTACGTTTAAATATTAGAAAAAATCCCCCCCCCCCCCATTTATTCTGACTCCCCCTGTTTATTACATTTCAGAAACATTTCCGATCCCCCCTTTTATTAGACACCTGAGAGTATTAGTTGAATCAAACAGGTCATGATTTGTTGTATAACAAAATAATGAAATAAATAAAAATGTTACTGCTAGAACTCATAACAGTAGTAGCATTTAAAAAAATGAACCAAATAGGTTTTAGATGTTTTAATTTTCACCCAATGAAATGAAAGTAAAATAACTTTAAGACAGTCCTTAACACTATTCCACCCAGGCTATTTGAACCCCCTATTCCACCCAGGGGGGATAGCCTGACATGGCTTAAAAACAAAATATCTGTTCAATTTTCATTTCACATATAACCTGGAACAACTAATGAATTATTGATTTTCATCAAAAAATTACCTGTGATGTTAAATTTTGCTGACGTCAGCATTCGCTATCAAAACACAAATGTAATCTAGACTTCACTTGCATTTGGAATGTTTACAAAACATTCGATTTTGACAAAAATATCATCTGGAAAACATACCATGTTTTTTTTGCTAACTACAATAAAAGAAGGACTATATGACTATATTTATTAACATAGTTTCCTCCCTAGTTTGACCCCCCCTCTCAAAATGCTGTTTCCCCCCTTTTCCTATACACCCCCATAAAAATCTAAATTCAAAGTCCCCCCATTCAAAATAGGGGCGGTAAATGGAGACACCCAGCAATATTACAAGGCAAAGGTACTAGGATGTGGCACCTATGGGTACTTCACCACAACATTTTTGGTCGGGCAGACACATACCACCCTATCAGCGTACCAAAATGTGCTTGGTACTATCCTGCAAACAGCTGTTTTATACCCCCACCCTCTAAAAAATACCCTCTAACCTTTCACAGCTTTTCACAATCATGTGATAGGAATAATGTAAGCATGTTTTAGCAGCTCTTCGGGAATCAGTGACGATTAATCAAGAAAATTTTATGTAGTTTTGTCATTCTCTTTTTTTAGGATCTCATTAAAAACCATAGGCGTACGGGGAGTAAAAAATTAGGGTGGCTGTCTAAAATTTGCCCGAATACATAAGTAAAGGTCGATGCTGACAGAAATGATAGTTTTGTGATATTGGTGTTTTGTAGAATTGCCGCCCACCATGGTTGGGCGGTGAAGAAAATTTTTGGTTCTAGAATCTCTAAAATCGTCATTTTAGCTATTTTGAGCAATTAATTCTGCCCGAAAAAAGTTGATTTTGCCCGAATTTTTAAGATTTTTTACCTGACTGGGGGGCTGCAGCCCCCGCCTCGTACACCTATGTTAAAGACAATTTATTCTTGCTTATTCGATAAACATTCTACTCTGTGTCCAGTGGACAGTTCACATCTTAGAAAAGCTGTAGAAAGTGTTCCATACCAAATAACTCCTGTGTACAGTTGCATAGATGTTTGTTTCGGAGAAACCATTCGATGACCCATGGTGCGATTTTTCATGAAACATAAAATGATTCAAGTATCAATTTTGAAAATTGGGACCAAAAATTCAAAACTCCCCCCCTTAATACTAGGAATCCCCCCTTTTCCTTTTAGCTCCCCTAATTTTTAAAAATTTCCAAACTCCCCTAGTGTTTTTAGCTCTCAAAAAAACAGTTTTCCCCCTTTTCAAAGGGGGGAGAGGAAACTATGATAAAGGACTGTTCTTCACTTTTTCATCACGAAGACATCAGCAATATTATTTTGTCTGCCATTGAGAGTACTGAATGGCCACATCCAATTTTCGAAGTATAACTGCCAGGTAAAATTGCTAATAAATCCTAACCTAACCACCCTAAATATGGTCAACAAGATTTTATGCGAGTAAAAAAATCATGAACGCCTAATTTTTCTTCGTTTACGAGTTATTAACAAATATTGCATGTCGGGCAATCCCCCCCCCCCCCCTGGTGGAATAGGCTTAAGTTGAAAGTATCTAAAAAACAAGAAATATCAAATATTTAAACATTTGGCTGCCAAATAAAACCCTCTTAAGAGCGGGGCTCTTACAGTGACATTCACAGGTTTTCTTTATATTTCCATATGTTGTGGTCTAAAATAAAAAAATAACGTTGCCGTTTTTTGTTTTGAAAAAAAATGAAAATTCCAGGATTTAGGGCAATAATGCAATAATGAGTTTAAGGGCTCGGAAAATGGTAAAATGTTATTCTTTCATATAACACCACAACATATTGAAATATAAAGAAAATCTAAGATCCCCTTTGCCAAAGCTGCCCTGCTCTTACAGATAGTAGCTCTTAAAGTTAAATCAAGTTGAGATAAACATGTCTATAAGGCAGTCAAGACAGAAATTCCAGCATCTTCTATTGACATATTGAATTTATCAAGGTCTTTTCAAATAGGAACTTCATACACCCATCAATATTGGAATGCATATCATTTTCATATTCTAAATAATGCTACTGCTGCTCCTCTTGTTGTTGTTGCTGCTGCTGCTGTATACGTCCTGTCTGATGTTGCTGTTTTTCGGAGTTGAACTGACACACAAGAACTGGCACAGGAAAAGTATCAGGAACTGAAACTTTAACATGAGCTGCCGGAGAAATCAAAAAGTCAACACCATATGAGTTCAATTACGTTGGTTGTGATCCTTGCCTTGGTCACCTGGGATTTTTCTTTTTTTGTAGCATACAATTGGGAATTAATTAAATGGCCATAAATATCGAAGATAGGTTTGTGCTTCCCCAAAATCTTTTTATTAACTTCAAAATAACATATATATTCCGGTTGTACTCTTGAACTTTTGCTAATAGCCATCAGCACGACCACACCACATCTCTGGTGCTCCTTCTTGTTCTATATGCTCTGCTTGTGTTTTGCTGAGATACCCTTCAATTGCTTTTTCTGATCTTTTTAAAACACTTTTGGATAAAACTTTCCTTATCACTGGTACTCTCGAGTCCGGAATAAACGGGGGGTGTGGAATAAACGGGGGGGTCTCCTAAAATATTTCATATGGAGCTATGGAGGGGGGTATAAAGGCTGCTAAAATGAACGCATGGATTGTACAAGTGATATTGTAAAAAATCTAAACCAGAGTTTGAATATTGATGAAGAAAATCTAATTTTTAGGTCAAATTTTGGGACAATTTTGGGGGAAATTTTCCAAAATTTAATAAGCGGGGGGGGGACGATTATTCCGGACCCGAGAGTAATAGGTTCACTGGTCTAAGGTTCTTCACTGGGCCTTCAGGTTTCGGTCTTTTAAAATATTCTTCCACAATTTGGTACACTTGATCAGGTGTTGTCACATTTTTGCCATATTTGTCATGATTGCTGGGTTTTCAAACTTCTTGTTCTTCATATTTCTGACTGCTCTGAACATCTTTGCGTCATCTTTCAGTTGCTCAACTTCTTCTACTATTTTACCTATCACTCTTTCTCGTACCTGCTTCAGCTTCTTTTGGATTTCTTTTCCATTTTTCTTTCTTTCACATCTTAGTTCACGGATTCTTCCTGCATCAGTTTCCTTTATCATTTTTAAATGTAGAATTCGTTGTTTTGTTGACATCTCTTCAAGCTCAATATCTTTTTCTTTCTTGGGTTGTTTGGGTCTATCGTATCCTACAACTTCTGCTGCGATTTCCTGCACTAAACTACTCTGCTCATCCCAGGTTTCAACCTCTTTCTTCTCCATCGCTTCTTCTAATCTCACATTATACAATCTTCTGCTTTCATCGTCATTTATTAGCTGATTGTGTATTTATCTTTCTCATTTCATCGTCTCTCTTCTTATTTCCTGTTTTATAGAGCTTGGTCCAATCACCACTAACCGGTGATCACTATAGGTTTCAGTCCCAGCATATGATCTTGCTTCAGTGAGGTTATGAGTATAACTCTTCTTCATCATTAGATAGTCAATCTGATTATATACATGTTTCACTCGATTTGTTTCACTGTTGATCTTGGTTTGAGACCACATGGTTATGTGCCGTACAGGGTGATCGAAGGCACTATTACATATGAAAAGTTTATTTTTCTCACAAAACTCAGCTAATAGTTCACCGCTTCCGTTTTCCTACTTTAGCATTAAAATCTCCACTACTGATAAGAGTATTAGATGTGGACGACTTCAATTTATTCATCGCCTGTTCAATCTCTCTCTATAATGTTGTGGCTGTGTTCTCATTTTGTTTCGCTTTGTTTGTCTGACGTTGGTGAATTATACATTTATGATGTTTATCAGATGATCTTTTGGTCCACTTTTTTCGATTGTCATTGTTGTTTCTCCTGTGATTCGAGTTCTCCAATTTCTGTTGTCGCTTGATTTCATGATTTTGGACTTTTCTGTTTGGAGCTGTACACTGCAATCCTGTCATTGACACTCCAGAATTTGTATATATTGTTTTTCCTTTTCTTTGACACCATGAAACCTTTTCCATGATGGGGTGTGTTTGTTTCTAAACAAATCAATCTATTCCCTTCAATATCAATATTCAAAAGTTCTTTTATCTTCGTTTCTTGAATACATATTACATCTAGCTTGTATTTCATTTCGACATATCTCTACTAAGTTGCTCCTGCTTGAATTCTTGTGTCAACAGTCAAGCCGCGAACATTAAACGTTCCAATTTTTTTAAGTTCTTTCCTTCTTCTTTCTTTCCCTTTGCTCTCTGCTGCTGATAGACATATCTTCGGTCGGTTCTCCTTCAGTAGGAGTTCCACTTGAAGGGAATATTAGTCAATTACTCCTCCCTGGGCAGGCACTTATCTTCTTCAGCGATTAGATTACGCGCCATTTTAGAGCATGTTGCATGCCTTTTCTACATAAGGTTTTATACGATAAATAAATAAATAAATAAATAAATAACAAATTTCTGATTGGTCCGCGACGTCCCAGGGCACGACATGTGACCGCACGACGTGGGGGGTCACGACGTGGGGGGTTATACGACGTGGGAGGTTAACTCTGCAGTCAACCCCAGCTCACTCGATATCTGGAGAAAATATCGAAGATTGGTGGAGTAGACCCGTACTCTCTCCCGGAATCTGAATTCAGTAAATGTCATGAAGATTTCCCTGATATTGATTACCCTGATATTTGTAATTATCTGCTGTATTCACCCTCTCCTGTTAGTTTGGAGGAAATGAAAAATTTCAAGAGCTTAGAGTCATACAACCAATTTTTATGTGGTTGGGTAAGAGATGTTGGAGTTAAATTATATGATGTTGGTGATAACAAAATGATATCCTTGATTCGAGGAAGAGTTCTTCATTCCCAACGACTTTCTGATACCTCGACAAATGTATGGATTATCACTGAAAAACCTGGCAGAATCTATTCTGCTCACTGCAATTGTATGGCAGGTTTAGGGGAGTCGTGTTCCCATGTTGGAGCAACTGTGTTTTGTTTGTCAAAATTTTATAAAGACAGGCAAAGTAAGACTGTGACCGAAGTAAAAGCCTATTGGGTAAATCCAGCAACCATCAAGGATATTAAATTTGCAGAAGTTTCTGACATAAACTTTACGGCACCATCAACACTAAAGAGAAAACATGATGCCCCAAATCGAGAAGCTGCAATGCCGCATATTACTAAGTCATCCTCTTCTTCTTCAAGAAAGATCAAAGGACCAAATGATACTGAGTTAGCATCATTCTTTAGAAACTTGAGTTTATCTGGTGCAAATTCAGCTTTGTTATCTCTTATCCCCCATATGATAATGCTTATGTACCTAAAGTTATTCAAGGCACACTTCCAAAGTTATTGAATGAACCACTTTTCCCTACGTAACTGGCTCAACTTTCTAGTCTCCTCATCATGATGACTAATCACTTTAGGAATCCTATGGAAAGAAGCAGCTTGATGTTTAACATCATTTCCTTCAAAGTTGGTACACCCATAAACACAACAAAAAAACATATTTCCTGCTATATTTTTCTTTCTATATATACTAGTTAAAGTTTTCAATAAATCACCGACTAAATACAGTATCAACCAAAATATCAACTAGCTAATTAAGTACACATCCAAAAATCAAAACAATGTAACTGGTAAAACTAGATGATACACTAACAAATTTGTTTGTGGACAGGGCGGGAGTAGGCATGGTAACGGGGGATAGCGAAGCGGTAAGAATGGAAGAATATGTATAGCTATACTTTAAATTTAAATATTAAGACCTATGAAAATTACCTTCTCCCCAATGGCACCTAATTTAAAATATAAACTAATTAAAGAAATGCATACTCTCGAAACTTCGGTTGTTGAAGAAATAAAATATCCTTAGAACAAAAATCCCTCAATCCCTCGATGCTCCTGCCTTCTTATTTTAAATAAAGTTAACTTTCCCTATGTAACAAATAAGGCATCTTTGGGTAAACCGCATCTTTCACCGAACATTGAAGTCGCGGTACTGCCAAACGTTGTAATGTTTTGGTGAACCATCATGGCGGATATGAACGGTTCTGCATAATTAGTGACGTCACTCGGAACGGTGAATAGAGAGATGGGCACGTTTTTACCCCTTTTGACCCAACGATTTCCCCCATAATCGCCAAAATAAGGTAAATTTTAGTGATATATAAATAGTTGTCATCTGTGTATCTTATCTATCTCTTGTGTGACCTTTTACCCAAAAATAACATTTATACCGTGAAATATAGAGAAATGGGCACGTTTTTACCAATTTTGACCCCTCTGGTTTTGGCCCAATATTCCCCCAAAATAAGATACATTTTAGTGATATATCAAAAGTTGTCATCTGTGTATCTTACCTATCTCTGATGTGACATTTTACCCAAAAATAACATTTATGCCGTGATTTATAGGGAGATGGACACGTTTTTACCCATTTTGACCCCCCGAGTGTGCCCCTCTTTTGGGCCTAGAACCCATGTTGGTGGCCCAATACTTCAATTAGTCTTGTCACTTATCTATTGGTTGCTTTTAAGATGATATTTTTCACATGATGAGGTTTTTCTGTAAATTAAGTAGTAAAAAAGCTTGTTTTATCCCCTTTCCATAGTAGGATATGCCCCTTTCCCCCCTTTTGCCCACCTCCCTGACCCCCGGTTCGTCGGAAATCTCTCCAAATCAAGTAATATGAGTCAATTTGTCTTATATAGTAGCAATGCAATCTATTTCCAGTCCGTATCAAGCATTTTTGGACAAAAAAGTAAGACTTCCTCCATCCGTTTAAAGATTGGTAAAATATAGGTTGATCGGGGAATTGGTCCACCAACCACCAATTTTTGAAAATTAAGCGAAGGTCATTATTTTTTCATAATTCCATATAATTAAGGCTTCAAATGCAAAAAAAAACAGAAGTTATAATCGCAGTTCGTTTAGGATTTAAAGCATTTTGAATTTTCATCATTCGCTTAATTTTGGCTCCTTTTGCTTGTCCAGGCCTTCTCTTTAGTAGGCTATGATTCATTTCTTTAAATAAGTCTTCATGATTTCCCTATTGCAACGGGTTTCATATGTTTCTTAACTTAAAACTGAAGTTCCTCTCTATTTCTTTATTTCGTTGTTTGCAAAATACGTATTCTTGCATCCGGTCATCTCCATTTTCTCCTCCTTGGGTGTACTTTTAAGTAAAACAAGGAGTCACTAAGCGATGCGTATTATTCAAAATTTACTTTCTGTTTTCCATCAAAGTCGAAGTAATCTTAGAAATTGAGATCGAGTCATACTTGCCATATTTCATTATTGAAGCTACTTTAGATGATGGAATTTTGGCGGCAAGAACATTTGGCGGATTTGGCGGGTTTCTTTAAAATGCGCCAAATCAAATTCCCGCCAAACTTAAAGATTTTTGCAATCCTCCAAATTAAATTCCCGCCAAATTTAAAAATTGAATAGGAAAATTACTACTATTTATAGTGACTGTACGCTTTTGACTTCCCCCTCCCCTACCTACGTACGAGCTCTATGGATGGCTCCTTTGTCTGATCTTCCTCGCCTACTCTTGAATGCAATCAACGTATCATCACGGGAGCAAGTCCAAAGATTTCGGTTGCACAGTACCATCATTATTGAGATATAGATACAGTACACATACGTTAATTCGAAGGATGCTTTTTCGAACAAATTTTTCGGTCCCTTGAGTTTGCTTTAACCCTATTTCTACTGGGCTTTTTTAGGACCTGTAATACTGGGGGGGGGGGGGGATTCCGCCCCCCCCCCCTCTCTAAAATCCGCAAAAATGAAGCAATTGAAATATTACTGGGCAGAGTTATAGTCCTCCATAAAATCTACCAGAAAGAATAAAAAAAGTTCCTCTTGGTGCAATATTTTGCGTACGTCAGCATTTTTTTGTGATGACGTCATTATAAATATATAGAAATACCTGTCAAGTGCAATCCTTCCTCAAATCAGTAAAAACCATGCAATTGGGTTAATACTTTGTGGAGTTATAGTCCTTGATATAATCTACCAGGAAAATTAAAGGAAACAATTTTTGGTCCATAATTTTGCTGACGTCAGCATTTTTCACTGATGACGTCATAATAAAAATATGGAAAAACCTGCCAAGTACCAAAAAATGACGCCACTAACTCCAAATTTCAAAAAAATTGGTGGAGATGTTTCTCATAACACCATAAACATATCCTGAAAAGATTAGCCTCATATCACAATCCAAACCGAAGATAACTGGTGTTTTGTTTTTGGTTAAAATGTATTGAAAATATAGGAAAATTTATACCTACCCCTGACAAAAGTCCTCTATCTTCCGACAGGGGGGTCCAAATGACCTCAAACTTTGCCAAAATGTGTTAAACTAAATAAAAGTAAAAGTCAGAAAACAGCAGAGCGTATTCTTTTCCCTTTCGTGAGTTGTTAAACAAAAATGGGGGGGGGGGGGGGGGGGTTCCCCCCCCCCCCCCCCCCCCAGTAGAAATAGGGTTAACAAACATTTATATTTTACGCTTCTTAATTCGAACCCCGTTAATTCGAACATTTTGCTACCTTAAACGAGGACATTTTCGCGACCTGGAAATTTCGCGGATTTCGCGGTTTTCTGAAAAAACCGCGAAACGTTCCGCGAAAAAAACATCCAGACCGCGAAAATGTCACCCCGCGAAATATTCAAAAATGTCTCCAACCACAAAAATAAAATACGCAAAATGGGCCAATGTTAATGTTATTCGCCAAATCCGCAAAAATTTAATACAATAACGTAATCCGAACAGTTTTTCCGGTCCCTAGGCTTAAAATATACTCGTTAATTCGAAGATTTTTGCCGATGCAATATATTCAAAAACTTATCTAAAAATTTTGGCGGGGTTTTAATTTGGCGGTCGGCAAAATTCTGATATTGGCGGGAATTTAATTTGACCGTTGAAAATTTTAATTAAAATTGGCGGGAATTAGCGCTTCAAAATTTTAATAAATTTGGCGGTAATTCCCTATCCCGAATTGAAGTTAAAACGCAATGCATTATCACCAAAAGGGGTCGAACATTTTATTTTGCTCAAACTTTTCTAGATGAAAGCCCCACATTTCTAGTTATTATACAAAGACTAGAAATCTCTCTATTTTATTGGTTTTCCGTTTACATGAGAATTTGGGTGATATGAGAAATTCCAAATTTTGGCAAATTTTGGGCATTACACATCTTCTGCGTAGAATTTCTCAAAAAGTTGGGAAGCAACAAGTTCTGGAGTTTCAGACGTCCTAGACCATTATTTTTCTCGGTGCTGAGCTATATATAGTTAAGAGAAAGATTTTCGAACCTCTGTAGTGCTCATTTGAATTTTGGAATTTTCATATTTTTAACCACGTAGTCAAGTTTATGATCTCCCCAACGACGGCGGAGAATCATGCACCTCATGCAACTCAGCTCCTCGAGAAGCATGTGAGCAACAAATCCTGAAAGTTTCAAGCTGATTGAGTTCATACTTTTTGAGAAATTCTCCGCAGAAAATTGAATGTTGGCAAAAATGATGAAAATCGAGTATCTCGTATTTGAGCTTCCATATCAAATTGATCTTTTCTGGTAAAGGAAGGGAATGTGGTTAACTCCAGCCTGCTTAAGAAACTAGGATAGTGTGCCTATCAACAGTATAGATTCCGGGTATCCCATAAAGAATGCTCCAATTGAAAGCCTTCTATTTCCCGGCGTTTGAATATTTTCCATGCGTTTTTCAGAATGTTGCGTTTAAAACCTTGTATTTTTAGCGGCTGAAATCTTAAATCGAGAAATTTTCATGCGGTCACAGTGTTCAATCAAATGTGGGGCATTTTTTACGAAAACCCTTTTTCTCATGCTGTGTTTGCTGTGCAAACAAGTGTCACAAGATGAAGTTACCAGAAAATTATCAGGGAACAATGATTAACTGTTATAAGCAATTTGGTTGGCGTGGCCCGTCAACAGTTCTGTGATCCCCCTTCTTCTCTTTAAATTGCTGGTTACAAATTTCACGGCCACACCAACCAAATTGCTTATACCAGTTACTTTTTGTTCCCCGACCACCTTCTGGTAACGTCACCTTGTGACACTTGTTTGCACAGAATAGCACGAGAAAAAGGGTTTTCGTAAACAAACAAATCTATTTACGAGACTTTCAGAAACTTGATAACTTGATATTGTTTCATAATAGCCTTATTCGAGACAAGTAATCAACAAAAAAGCGTAAACAACGCAAACTAAGAATGTAGAAATTGATTGCTTAATGTACACATTTTTTTTTTATAAGCAACTCGATTTTTCATCTCAGCCTGGGAGTTGCTTAACTTTGATTAATAAAATCACCAACCTCTACCCTCCCCCCTTTTCGAAGACTGCTTTAAATTGCTTCCCATGATGTAAGTTTTTATTTGGAACACTCAAATATATTCCGAGACAAATAATTCTCGAGATTGCCAAAAAATTTGGCCAAAATCTCAGGCTGAGAGCTAAGCAACCGAGTTGCTTATAAAAAAAAAGATGTGTTGTTTAACATGTCAATTTCACTTAAGGGTTACTGATATCTCTCGAAAAAGTGGCCCAATTTTGATTGAACACTACGTGATTACATTGAAATTTCTCGATTTAAGACTTCAGCCACTATAAGTTCAAGGCTTGCGACCTAATTTCCTGAAAACCGCATGGAAAATATTGAAATGCCGAGAAATGATACTAGTAGTCTTTCAAAGTTGGGGCATTCTTTATGGGACACGCGGTATAAGCGAATTCGAAATTTTCACCCTCTTTGGTATAGTACCACCTTAAGATATTGACTAAAATCAAAGAAAAGTCAAGTTTTTAACTTAGGCGAGGATTTAATTTAGCGGTGACGATTTTTTTTAAATTTGGCGGGAATTTAATTTGGTGGTTCGCATTACACTCTCCTCTAACTCGAATATACCCCGAGGAGAAACTCTTATAAAAAATATTCTCTAATTCAAATTTTTCTAATTCGAAAACCTTTCTAATTCGACGAAAATTGTTGGTCCCCTTCGGAATAAGCATAGCTATTTTTCCATTTTCTGAGGAATTTCCAAATGAAGGTAATTAGCTGCTGAACGTTCCCTAGTTCGAATAATCATCTTATAAATCCGAAAATTCGAATTAGAGACTCCCTAATTCGAACTTTTTTGTCCCACCATGTAGTTCGAATTAGAGTACTGTATTTTCTAGATTTGGCCATTTGGCGGTTTGCATTAATTTTTAAATTTAGCGGGAACTTAATGTGGTGGTTCTGAGCAAAAACCGCCAAAAAATTTCCCGCCAAAATTTCTTCCCTTAAGGCATAACTCTTTCAGTAGCTTTCTATTCATCCCATAACCTTCTCTACCTTCCTGAGCCTATAAAATGACTCGTATGAATTAAAAGGCGGAAAACAAGAAGGTCAATTTGGTGAATTGCGTAACATTTTTTAAATCTGACCTAAACGTGTAAATAAGATTTTAAGAAACAGCGATCCAAAATTTAATTTCCCTAAACATTCGCTAATTCGAACAAAATAACTAGTCCCTTGCGTGTTCGAATTAACGAACATATGTATATACTGAATTGTTGCGTGCGGTATTTCACAAAATCAATTAACATTGATATCAACAAAACAACAACATGTGTATCAAAATAAACGGAACCCAACTCCAAGCCAATAAAAAAACGAAAATATAATTAATTAAGCGAAAGGGAAGTCCACAATGGGAAGAATGTTTCTTCCTTTCTCATTTCTACCTAAAGTTTTTGATAACTGTGCACCGTTGTACGGACTGTTGGTAAATATGTTCTATTGTATCGTTTTACGAAATGAGCAAGACGTCAAAAATGTCATCGCAATAAAACGTGCTTTTGCATGTCACATTATGCCATGTAAAGAAACATGCCGCAGTTAAGAACAGCAAGTTTTTGTAATGAAGATATATTATCAGAAGACGTTTTGGGGAGTACATTATCTATTTAGTTAGCGTGACCTGGACCGAAATGCCCCGAAAGAGTTTGTGGTAGACTGGATAATGTTCAAAATAAAGGAAAAAGTTTTGCAGAATGGATTTTTGAAGGTTTCTGGCCCTGTGAATTGGTTCCAATGTGTACTTTGAGGCTAAAAGTCAACTTTTACTAAACTAACATCAGAATCAAGCCCATTCATATGCACAGGTATCATCAAATTTGAAATATTTGACAAAATATTTAAAAAACGGCCATTTACCGTTTCCCAGGTAGTACCGAAAAGGCAAAAATGACCAAAACACCAAATCGATCGGTCATATTATCTCGAAAATAATGCAATCAAAATATTCCGAACGTTTTAAGTCATTCAAGGCCAATTTTTTTGAGTAAATCTACGCAGAATAATAATTGTATCAATTAATTAACTGCTTTTGCGGTTAATTATGGGAAAAATTGACCGAGGTTTTAAAATAAACCGAGGTCAATTTCCCCATAATTAACTGAGAAAGCAGTTAATTAGTTAATAA
>Ga0099797_101188_pt1 | contig 14456 bp, 19 predicted proteins | sample Uncmet_Sort48C_1_FD_89871 | JGI IMG/M metagenome (GOLD analysis project Ga0099797, IMG submission 89871) | Marine eukaryotic communities from CALCOFI LINE 67, Pacific Ocean - C012_Sort48C_1 | ecosystem: Environmental > Aquatic > Marine > Oceanic | place: Pacific Ocean: Monterey Bay | collected... | reverse complement strand
TCGCCTGCCTGCTGGGCCAGAGCCCGACTTGTTCGGGGTCCTGTGCGTGTCGTCCACGCGCTTTTCGCCGGTCCTGGGTGGGCTGTTGTAGCCACCCTGCAAATGCCGTGCCATGTTGACAATGGTCGGCTGCGCGGTACCCTGTATGGTGTATGATGGTGCGAAAAGTGCGACGATTTGGCGCCCGGCATCCTCGAGAATAAGTCAAGCTTCTTCCACCATATGCTAAACAGCGCGGGTTTGACGTGCAGCAGTTGTGGGTCACCTTTGTTCTTCTGTCTCCATGAGACTGATTCTGCTGTAGTGACCTACATCCCGTTCTCCAAATGTTTCGTGTTTCCCTTGGACACTCAGTTTTTCGTGTCAGGCTGGATGGACTTTACTTGCAGGGTGTGGTAGATACCAGCATATCTCTCGGACGCCGGGCTCAGCAATGGGATCCAGGAAACTACAGTGGTGATTCATTGGATTGCCAAAGAGTGCGTGAACTGTTCCGACAATACCCGGAGGATTGCCGTGTCGATTTGACGGACACGCACGATGGCAAGATCTACATACTGTACACGGTGGCCAGCGACAGCCACGATCCGTTCAGCACGTTCCAGTATTCCATGTGGGGCCAGTGGTTGGTCATACACAACCAGCCTGTTCAATGCAGAACGTGGGCGTCGCGGCCGTTTTTGCTGAAGATAACAACAGATGGACAGAAGCCATCGAACATCAAAGCCCGCCTCAAGTTTTTCTCCATGTGGAAGCACAAGCTGGCATCTGAAGGCATTGCGTTGGGTCCCCGCAAACTATTCGTGACCGACGAACAAGGCATGAGAAAGCAGCAGCATTTCGACAACATCACCGTGAAGGGGTTCATCATTTCGTACGGCGGCGATTGTCCTGATCTAACTGCGGTCATGAACACCATGAACCACGCGAACCCGAACTGCAGGCAGACCAAGTTCGACATTTCAGCGGTAAGGCTGTCTTCCCACCAACTGGCGTACTCCGCTGTACATGGACTTCACCAGAAAGAATTTCGCGTCTTAACTGGAGCCGAGTCCATTCTTCTGGTGAATCAAGTTGAAGATGCAGCGGGCACTTCGAAGGCGGCTTACAAGGCAGCTTCTCGGAGCTGCGGCGCCAAGGGCCACAACCTTTTTTATGAAGGCTTCAAGGGAGCACCATACGGGCCAGTACCTGCGGATCCTACCGCCACCATCCCTCAATTTTTCAGGCAGGGGGGCTCCCACAAATTGCGCATTCACGCGCAAAACTGCATCGAGCTTGCACTTGGCAAATGGAAGAGCCGCGAGTTTTTCGAAGCAATGAATGCCGAACACAGCATCCGAACGATGTGGCGAGGCGGAGTCAAGTTCTACTCGTTTATCGGGCTCTCTTCTTCTGGCTGGACGACGGTGTGGAGCAGGTTCCGGATAAACCCGGCAATTGACTATGTAAAAAACTTTCTTCTCTTGGACTTTGACCTGCCAACGATCGTGAGCGACAAGGTGGCTCGCTCATTCTTCGTGTCGATGTACAAGTTTTACCACCTTTTGACCACGCCGGATTGGACTGCTGTGCACGAGAAAATTGCGCAGGAGCTGATCATCATTCATCTTGTGTCGAAGGAGCTTCTTTTCGGACTCAAGAACGCGCCAGTGTCCAGCCTTGACCTGCTTGCCGCACCCAACGCAAGAAGGAAGTTTGGAGATGCCACTGCAAACTCGGAGCTGGTTGATGACATCATTTTCAAGAGTTGCAACACCCATGCGAGCAAGCATCAGATGGGCAACGTCGATAACTCCGCGCGCTTTCGAGATTGTTACCTTGGGATGCTCGGTCTTGGGCAGGCATATGATTTCGACCGCGAGGAGAAGCTCCAGCAGCGCACGCTCACGAAGTTCAGCAGTGTCAACCCGAACATAGCAATGGCACTGCCTGTCGGTTTCAGGTGTTGCACCGCTGTGGAAGCACACGAATATTACTCTGGTGCGTTTGCGCCATTGAATTGGCATGACCAGGCAAACCAGGCTGCGCGGATGTTCGATTGGGATTCAGAGGAGGAGGCGGGTTGGGTTGTTGCGCAGCTTCAAGCTCAGGGGCCAGGTGAGCTGCAGTACTTCGAGCAACTGGAGCTGGATTCTTTGCCTGCTGGCCGCCACTTCAACACTGAGCGCTTATGTGGGAGGTATCGGAACCAGGCTCTTCGACAGTCATCATCGGTCGGCCGGTGTGGTTCTTCCATCGCAGTGGCGCAGCAAGGCAAGCCCATCGTCCCTGCCACAGTGGTCGCCTTGGCATGTGCGCTGGTTTTCAAATTGGACGGTCGGCTTGCTGCGTTGCCGCTACTGCTATTGGACACTTACAGGAAGGCTGGGGCTGCTTCGTTCGGGCTGAACATTCTTGCCTCAAGCTCCTCCGACCGCAGGATCTTGCTCGGAATTTCCCTTGGTGTGGTACCCTAGGATGCGGAGTCGTGATTTGACGCGTTTTGACGCGTTTTTTCGCGTCAAAACGCGTCAAAAAACGAATGTGCTCGGCGCGTTTTTTGGCGCGTTTTTTTTAACTACCGTAAATTCACAGTATAAAAGGAAAACAAACGCGCATGTTTTTTATATGCGATAAATAAAGACACAGCCAGGGCGGACGCTGCGTGAAGTTCCCTCTGCATCAGCGGGGTGATGGCGGTGATGTGGCTGGGTCGACAGACGAACAGACAGACATCAGGCACCTTTGTTAACCACACGCTGCTGGTCATCTGAATCATCCTCACACTGAGGGCAGAACCAATCGCCGGCGGGAACACAACCGAGGGGCGGGTCGAGGCAAAATATATGGTACCCTGTACCACAACCGGCACTGCCATCGGCCGTCCCACATAGCAACATCAATGCTTCGTTCTTCCAATCACCACACACCCTGCAACTGCAAAACAAACGATCATAGCAACACAAACAGTGCGTGTGTGGGTTGTGTATGTGCAACAACAAAACAAGCATAGCCCCCTCTACCTACACTGCAAAACAAACGAACATAGCAACACAAACAGTGCGTGTGTGGGTTGTGTATGTGCAACAACAAAACAAGCATAGCCCCCTCTACCTACACTGCAAAACAAACGAACATAGCAGCACAAACAGTGCGTGTGTGGGTTGTGTATGTGCAACAACAAAACAAGCACAGCCCCCTCTACCTACACCCACCCTACCTCTCTCCCAGCGACATAGGGGACGCATCAGATGCGACACTACCAAGGTCACTACCATCATCCCGATGACCCTCACTGCCGCTGTCACTACTGTTGTCTGCACCAACGTAGCTGATGCGCATGGCAGACAACCGTGTTGGTCTTTGTCCACCACCACGCGCCCCACGTCCTTCAGCGAGTCCACCAGCGCGTCCACCAGCGCGTCCACCAGCGCGCCCATTACCGCGTCCACCAGCGCGTCCACCGGCGCGTCCACCAGCGCGCCCATTACCGCGTCCACCGGCGCGTCCACCAGCGCGCCCATTATCGCGTCCACCGGCGCGTCCACCAGCGCGCCCATTACCGCGCCCCTCACCGCGTCCCCTACCATGCCCCGCCTTACGTTCAATGGCACGGTTGCGTGCAGCGAGTAAAAGGGCAGGTGGGTCGGCCATCGCCTGAAGCTCCTTCCGAAGCTGCTGCAGGTGGGCTGCATACTCCACGTCCGATTTTTCGTTGTGCAGGTGAAACACTGAATCGATAATAACGACCATTGTGGTTGTATCGATCAGCTTACCTCGCAGTGGAAAGTACGAATCCTCCTTGTTAGGGTCGGGTGAGCGTGCCACTTTCATCTGAAACGAAGCCTGGTGCAAGGCCACATCAGGCGAAATTCCCACCATTGTCCGATAATGCGGTTCGCTACTGGCAAGGATGTTCAACCCAAACGAGGCAGTACCGACCTGTGTGCGTGTGTGTGGTGTGTGTGCGTTAGTGTTTGTGTGTGGATGGCAGTACCGACCTTGCTGTACGTGTCCATGAAAAGCAGTGGAATTACTTCAGGCTGCCCATCCAGCTTGCACACCAGAGCACACGCAAAAGCAAGTGCGGTGGCTGGCGTCATCGGCCCGTGGTTATGGGAAAAGGCCATTGACGACCCACATCGGCCACCAAAAGATGAGCGGTGCATGTGCACTCTCCGATATTCTCTGCTGAGAGTATCGGTGTTGAAGTGCCGACCATTAGGTAAGACTTCAAGCTCCAGTTGCTCGAAATACTGCAGTTCGCATGGCCCTTGGCTCTGCAGCTGCGCACAAACCCATCGTTGTTCCTCTTCAGACGCCCAAGAGAACATCGCGACGGCGCGTTGTGCTGCGGACATCCAGCCACACGGAGCCAACCTGGCATCGTGCATGGTGGTGCATTATGAATGGTTCATGGCGATGAATGGTGCATGAAGGTGTATATGGAACCAACCTGGCATACGCGTCGTGTGCCTCTGCACCAGCATTTATACCAAACCCAACTGCCCGTGCCATTGAGATGCCGGGGTTGAGGCTAAACTGCATAAGGGTGCGCCGACGGAGCTTCAGCTCGCGGTTGTAGTCGTACGCACCCCCAAGGCCCAGCATCTCCAGGTAACAATCTCTGAACCGAGCAGCATTATCGATGTTCCCAAGCTGGTTTCTGCTCGCGTTGGTGTTGGCGGTCTTGAAGTTCATATCGTCCACTAACTCCGAGTTTGCTTCGAACGAGCCAAACCGATCCCTGGCATCGACAGCCGCAAGAAGGTCGATGCTGGATACTGTCGTTTTGGCCAGGCCAAACAGCAGCTCCTTTGAGACCAAATGTATGGTGATGAGCTCTTGCGCGATGGCCTTGTGTATGGGGTGCATGTGGTAAAACATGGTGTGTGGTGCATGATGGTGCAGGATACTGCATGGTGATGCATGATGGTGATGCATGGTGAACGGTGCATGATGCTGCATGTGGCGCATGGCGAATGGTGCATGTCGATGCATGGTGCATGATAGTGCATCCTGACCTGGCGCCTGGTGAGACGCACGATGCGATGCGCAATGCGACACACGAAGCGACGCACACCATGACGCCCGGTGAGACGCACGATGCGACGCATGAAGCGACGCATGAAGCGACGCACAAAGCAACGCACGAAGCAACGCACGATACGAAACATGAACAGTGCATGTGATGAACAGTGCATAATATGTCATGAATGGTGAATGTGGTGAACAGTGCATGATACTGCGTGATACACTGACCTTGTGTGTGGTGGTCCAGTTGGGCAGGGTCAGTATGTGGTAAAACTTATAGACGGACACGAAGAAAGCGTGCGAAACTTTATCGCCGGTGATGTCGGCAACATCAAAGTCCAGTAGCAGGAAGTTTTTGACGTAGTCTATCGCTGGCGTTATCCGGAATCGGCTCCATGCGAATGTCCAGCCACTGGAGGAAGACGCAGCAAGGAACGAATGAAACTTAACTCCACCTCGCCAGGTTGTCCGGATCGAATGCTCCACCTCCATGGCGCTGTACAAGTCCCGGCTCCTCCACTTCTTCAGCACGAGCTCCAGACAGTGCTGAGCGTGGATTCTCAACTTGTGTGAATCTCCCTGCCTGAACATCTGCGGTATGGTGGCTTTGGGATCCGGGGGTACTGGCCTGTGTGTGTGTGTTGTGTGCTGTGTGTGTGTTGCATCATACACCATGCACCATCATGCACCATGCTCCACCATGATCATACACCATGCACCATCATGCAGCATCATGCACCATGCATCATTCATCATGCACCATGCATCATTCATCATGCACCATGCATCATTCATCATGCACCACATTCAGCATCATGCAACATGGGCACTGGCCTGTGTGTTGTGTGCTGTGTGTGTGTGTGTTTGTGTGTATGAGCGTGGCACACACGCACACCTTCCCTTCACCCACACACACACCTTCCCTTCACTCACACACTCACCCATAGGGAGGACCCAGGAAGCCTTCATAAAACTGATTGTGGCCTTTGACGCCGTTCTTCTTCGATTCTGCTTCGTACTGTGGGGTGCCCTCGGCAGCAACGACAGCCGCGACCTTTGCAATGGACTCCGCCGCAGAGCACAGTCGAAACTCTTTGCCATGTAGCCCATGAAGAACCGAGTACGAAAGTTGATGAGCAGAAACCCGGACTGCCGAAATGTTGAACTTCGTCAATCTGCAGTTTGGATTACCGTGGCCCATGACGTTGCTGACACCCGCCAGATCGGGGCAGTCCCCACCATAAGAAATCATGAAGCCCTTTACTGTCATGGCGTCGAAATGCTGCAGCCTCCGTACACCATCAGGGCCCGTTACGAAGATCCGACGAGGGCCCAGTGTCACCCCACGACGAGCCAAGGCGTACTTCCATTTCGCAAAAAACTGCAGGTGGGCTTTGATGTTGGTAGGCTTTTTCCCGTTCGCAGTTGCTTTGAGGAGGAACGCTCGTGAAGCCCACGTTCGACTCTGCACAGGCTGACTGTGCACGATGAGCCATTGATCCCACATGCTGTAGTTGAAGGTGTCGAACGGGTCGTGGCTGTCGCTTGTGGCCGAGTAGACAAAGTAAAACTTTCCATTGCGAGGATCGGAAAGATCCACGCGGCAATCTTGAGGGTTCTCAGCGAAGATGTCCCGAACACTCTTGCAATCCAGCGTGTCTCCAGTCTGGATTCCCGAAACCCACTTGCCGGCTTGCTGTTGCAATATGATTGCGGCATCGACGATGTCCTGGAGATAGAGGCCCACCAACCTTACCTCAAACTGCGCATCCAAGGGGAAAACGTAGGTCTTCGAGTAAGGTATTAACTGCAGTGCACCTGTCTTGTCGTCTTGTATACTAGCGTAAAGTGCTGCCCCACATTCCCTGCAATGTGTTGCTTCTGATGTGGCTGCTAAGTAAGCACGATCAAACCATGGTTTGTTCGGCAAAACCGCTGCCACACCATCACAACTCTCGCAATGGATCTCGAGTTGGCAAACCTTCTGCCTCAATACTTCAAAATGGATTGCTTCATTTCGAAGTGCAGCTGGCGTCTGTGGAAGACTATGCGCCTCCTAGAGCGCATTACACAATTGCAACAGAATGGATTACATGAGCGAATTTGTGATCATCCCGTAAACGTGCCAACAAGATCCGATCATCGTGCGAGCATGCGTTCAGACTACAACTCGGGTGCTCAATATATGTTCAGCTTGTCAGCTAAACCCCGATCTCCGTCCAGTTCAGCACAAGCAGAGCATACGTGGCATGCGTCAGAATACACTCAAAACATCACCTGTGAATGTAAGTCTCGTAGAATAGTTGCGTCAGAACAGTTGCGTCGGTCGTATAGAAACCTCTGTGCGGCTGTTGGCTGGCTAGATGAAAGTTCCTCTGCGCTGTAATGACCAGAACCAAACAGGAACTTGTCCATTGAGTGGTGCACCTTCGCTCGAAGGAACTGTTTCGGTTTTGGCGCGGATCGGCAGTTTGGTGCCAGTTTAAGAAAAGGAGTCCTGGTTTAAAACGCGTCGTTTTGCGCGTCAAGAGGAGTCCTGGTTTAAAACGCGTCGTTTTGCGCGTTGAGTGCCAGCGTAATCTAGGTAAGTTTAGTTTTAGGAAAGGTAAGTGTTGCTGTTGCTGGTCTTGAACAACAGCAGAACAATCCACAGCCACCCAACATCCACCACAGGACCCACACAGGTATTCAATCAACCCAACTGCTGCCACCGTTGTTTGTGCCACCGTAGTTTGTGCCACCATGTCCTCGAGAGGGGCCTTCCAGGTCCAGAGCACCAGAACAGTGTTTGCGAATAACACTGTGGTTTCTAACCGCACCATCACCCCAAAGACAGACGACGACCTCATGCGCAGCGTGAGGACACAGCAGGAGGCTGCGCTACACTCCGTGGACCATGCTTTGTGTAAGTATGCGGGCCTCTTCAAGATGAGGATGAAAGAATTTCTCACTAACCACGAGAACTTCGAAGAATGGGGGCAGGAGAAACCCGTTCTAAATACTTTATCCAAGCGTCTGCTTAAAGACACCGTTGACACGATACTCTCCTTGCATTTGAACTGGGACAACATCTCGCTACGCACGTTCATGCCTGGAAAGGGCTACGTACTGTTACACTCTGAAAAGGAGGTGTTTGCGAAGTCACAAACGAGTAAGTTAAATGCAGTTGAATCATGTATATGTGCCTGACCTTGCTCTGTGTTGTTTTACATGTTCAGAATACATCCGGAAGAAGCTTCGGGATGCTAAATCGAAGGTAAAAGCGACGGTTGCCCAGCGGCGAATGGAAGTTGCGGACCCGAATGAGCTTGCTGCGCGGCTGGAGCTGGAAGAGCGCATGAGGTGCGTGTGATAGTGGGAGTGACAGTCTCCCAGTGTGTTGCGTGTGTGCGTATGTGCATGCAGCTGCACGTCACTCTCGCACACAAACACACACACACCAACAACACAGGCATGACGGCGAGGCAAAAAAGAAGAAAATGGCGTTCCCAGTCGCTGGCGCAGTGGCAATGGGTGATGTTAGGCGGCTTCAGGTGAACGGTGGTGAGCAATACGATATCCTGTGTGTGTCGGTGTCTCCATATGCTTTTCAGCTTCTGGACTTCAAGTGTCGCACCCTCCAATTTTGGTCGAAGGACCCACCTCGGTTCTCAGATGCAGAAGTGGAGGGTGGGGAGCAACGCAGAGACAGCCAGCCTATGATGTTCATGAGGCAGAAGCTGCCGAATGTGACGTCACCCATGGACTCGTGGCAAGCATCGGCACCTGGCTCCTCACCCGCATCCCCACCTGCCGCTTCTCCTGCTTCTACTTCGTCACCTGCACCCGCGTCCTCACCCGCACCCCCACCTGCCGCTTCTCCTGCTTCTGCTTCCTCACCTGCACCCGCGTCATCCCACGCGCCTCTTCCCGCGTCACCTCATGCGCCACTTCGCGCGTCCTCACCTGGTGATGACGATATCATCGTCACCATCAAGCTGGAGGATGACGCAAAGAGTTGCGACTCTGGTTCTTCGGTGTCATCACCTGCTGCTTCCTCACCTGCGGCTGGTTCTTCGGTGCCATCACCTGCTGCTTCCTCACCTGCGGCTGGTTCTTCGGTGCCATCACCTGCGGCTTCCTCTGCAGCCGCACCTGCGACTGCTTCTTCGGCTCCCTCGCCTGCTCCCAGCTTTCCTTCTTCGCCACTGCGGCAGCCAAGTCTTCCTCAGCCGGATTCTGCCACTGGCTGCAGCAAGGCTGCAGCAAGTTTCAACAAGCACCATGGTTTGTCGGCCCTGCCAGCGGAGTTGACTTCGCACGTGAGCGAGCGGACGAAGGCAGCAAGTCGCAAGCACCGCACCGCCAAGCGCCAGTCAAGTACGTTGACAGGAGACAGCTTGCTAGGCAACCGCGAGGCAGCTCCGCCGGTGTCTTCATTTTTTACGACCCCGATGGGGAACGTGGGCATCACCGAGGGCATCGATGGCTCTTTCCGGCCTGCAAGTGGTGCCCGCATCAACGCATGCATCCTTGCGTTGCTGGGCGATGCTATCGATGGTGCTGTTTGTTCTCTGGGAAGTGGCGCGTGTGGGATGGAGGCGCCCTTGGCTCGGTCCGGCATCCCAGTTTTGGGCCTGGAGATGGACCCACTTCGCTCCCTTCTAGCAGTACAGGCGGTCCTCAGAGCTGAGGATCAGGGAGCCCTCCCCCCTGCGAGTCTGGTGCTGGACTGTGGCGATCTTTGCCTTCTGCGACCCTGCGATTTTCTTAGCGTGATCCCCAGTGCACGCTGGGTGATCTACGCAGACTCGGAGGGTATGCCAGAGGCAAATGTCGCTGCGATTACGAGGCTCGTGGTGGCGTGTGGGGCTAAGGTGGCGGGCCTCATTTGCAGTCACAAGGACCTGCACTGTACAATGGATGGACTGCAGTTCCAGGAGCGGCTGAGTGGTCTGCTGCGAGCTGGCTCCGGCCAGTCCACGTCTATGTTCGTGTACAAGGCCACGGGCGCTGGCCCTCCTGTCACCCGCATTGCAGAGGTAAGAGTGTACATTTGCCTGCTTTTTGTGTGTTTTATTTGATTCACAGACACGCACACACACCCATGTACGCACACACACCCACACATACGCACGCACCTTAGGCTCTCGGCGATCAGCGTCCCGTACGCTACTTCCAGGATGCTGTTGGCCGCCGTGAAGGCGACATTATATGGTCGTCGTTGTACAACCAGGCCCTTCTGAAGAGGCTGCAGGCGCTGGTTCCATCTGGAACTCGCAGGCAGCAGCAACAACAGCAAAAGACGCCGCCCGAGGAGACGCCCAAAAAAACGCGCCTGACGACGCCCAAACGGACGCTCGGCAGCTTGACGCCCGAAGAGACGCCCGAAGAGACGCCCGAAGAGACGCGCCTGACGACGCCCAAACAGACGCACAGCAGCTTGACGCCCGAAGAGACGCCCGAAGAGACGCGCCTGACGACGCTCAAACAGACGCGCAGCAGCTTGACGCCCGAAGAGGCGCCCGAAGAGACGCCCGAAGAGACGCGCCTGACGACGCCCAAACAGACGCGCAGCAGCTTGACGCCCGAAGAGACGCCCAAAGAGACGCCAAAAGAGACGCCAAAAGAGACGCGGCAGACGACGCCCGAAGAGACGCCCAAAGAGACGCCACAAGCAAGGTTACCAACTGAGGTGCGTGTATGTGTGATAGTGGGAGTGTCAGTATCTCAGTGTGTTGCGTGTGTTATTTCAGGACGATGGACTTGGACTTGCCAGTCCGCAGGCAGTGGATGAGCAGAAAAAGCGTGCTGAAGAAGAAAAGCTGGCCAAGGCATCGTTCTTTGATAGTCTGGACTATCAGAACGAGAAAATCAGTGCGCTGCTGGAAGCCGGGTACGTATACAAGCAGCGTACGAAGCTTAAACCTGGGTCCTCTGGCGTGGGGAACTATGGCGGCTATGTTTACGGTACCCCAGAAGCCTTTGCTACAGGCCTGCTTCCCAGCACGCAGGTAAGCACAACATACATGCACACACACATCCAAACAAGCATACACGCACACACACACGCACACACACACGCACACACACACGCACACACACGCACAGGGGACCCTCTGGGATGTTTTTCAGAATGGGCCCAAGCAGCCTGCCTTAATTGCAATGGCCAGGCGCCTTGAAGATGGGTATGCTAGTCCGACGGACAACAGCAACAAGCGCGCAGAAAACAATGACAGGACCCCTGGCAAATCCGGTGGTGAAAGATCTGGCAGGAGGCTCCGCAAGCGCACTTCTGCGACCAAACAGCCGCTAACTACCTCCGTGCGCAAGCTCCAGCCTCCAAAGGTGGATTAAGCCCATGCAGAGGTAAGAGCGTACATTTGCCTGCTTTTTGTGTGTTTTATTTGATTCACATACACGCACACACACCCATATACGCACACACACACACACATACGCACGCACCTTAGGCTCTCGGCGATCAGCGTCCCGTACGCTACTTCCATCATGGTGGGGTAACATGATCCACTACTCCACCAGCCTCGGCGTTGTTTGTTGTTTGTCTGTCTGTATGTATCTATCGTTGTGTCTGTCTGTTTGTCTGCGCCTGTCGCTGTGTCTGTTGTCTGTCTGTCTGTCTGTTTGTCTGCGCCTGTCGCTGTGTCTGTTGTCTGTCTGTCTGTTTGTCTGTGTCTGTTGTCTGTCTGTGTCTATTTGTCTGTGTCTATTTGTCTGTATGTCTGTGTCTATTTGTCTGTCTGTCTGTGTCTATTTGTCTGTCTGTTTGTCTGTGTCTGTCGCTGTTGTGCTGTGTCTGTCTGTCTCCGTCACTGTGTCTGTGTGTCTGTTTGTGTCTGAGGCTGACCCCCTTGTATTTCATGCCTGCTGTGTTTTATGTTTGCTGTGTGGTGTGTGGCTGAGCCACACACCATGTGCCGGTCCGTGTCAGGTCCATGTCGTTGTCCAAGGTGGTCTTCATGTGCCTCTGTGTCTGTGTGTTCTGTCGTCGTCGTGTGTGTGGTTAACATCACCGACCCAGCCACATCACCGCCATCATCCCGCTGATGCAGAGGGAACTTCACGCAGCGTCCGCCCTGGCTGTATCTTTATTTATCGCATATAAAAAACACGCCCGTTTGTTTTCCTTTTATACTGTGAATTTACGGTAGTTAAAAAAACGCGCCAAAAAACGCGCCGAGCACATTCGTTTTTTGACGCGTTTTGACGCGAAAAAACGCGTCAAAACGCGTCAAATCACGACTCCGCATCCTAGGGTAGGAAGGAGAAATCAAAATCTTGTGATATATGCCCCTGGTATCTGGTATATTACTGATTGCTGGTGAATGGGGGTACTTTAGCGTGCCAGATTCAGGAGGCCAGTTTGGTCCAATGGTGAGTTGTTTTCGTCATCTGATATCTGATGCCACCACTTCCACTTCGAATTCGGAAGGCTGGATCGTCCACCTTACATTTTTGATAATCAGTAATTCGGAGTTTGAGAGAATGCCGCAGGAAGAAAATATTATTGCTTGGCTGTTCCTTGGATAAAGAAAGGTGGGTGTTTGGGGCATATTGTTTGAGATACAGCGAAAGGCGCAACAGGCCAGTAATTTTACATTTTGCTGCTTCAGTTTAAGGGACTTTCAAGAGCAGCACATGACACTTCAAGTGAAGCTGCTGTGTGTGGGTGTTGGTTTAGATAGGATAGCTACGACAATACTTTCAGATTTTTCGTTGCTATCGGTTAGGTTTCTGATTTGGCTTGAATCCATGTTGATTCCTTTGCAGTTTAATCCCCTGGTTGAAGCTGCAGTAGGCAAGTACGCAGCCGGGCAGAAAACCATCAGACAACAGACACTTTACAACAAATCACAGAAATTGAAGAAGGAATGGCAGTGTAGGACCCGGAATTCTGCTTTGTATTGTAAAGTGGAAATTGAAGCTTGGTTGTGTTCCCCATTTTCAACTCCACCTCCCTCCTTCAACAAAACGTGCAGTTGCTGCCACATCCAGCTTCCACATCCACCACCACCAGCTAACAACAGAAGTGTCCCTTTGTGTTTGGGGGGTGTTGTTTGTCTACCTTCGTCTATCGGCAGCATAGGCGAGAAAGAAGGGGCAGATGCAAGTGCTAGTTCTAGATTTAGGAGTAGGTACGAAAGTGACAGTAGAGACCCAGGTCAGGATGGCACCACCAACAAGCGCAGGCGATATAGCATGGTAGAGGACCCTTATAGTAGGCAGACTCAGCGCCGAGTTCAGACAGAAGCAGAGTACCGGGGTACACTAAGGCAGAATAGGCAGCTGCAGGACCAAGTTAGGGTATTGAAGGAGCAGGCCGCTGAAGCAGAGAAACGGCGGAAGCAGCAAGAGAAAGATGCACAGGAGAGGGAAGTAGAGATCAAGCAGTCTATAGAGGCACAAAAAGGAATCAGAATCAAGAAAGAGAAAGCGCGCTAGAACATAAGGCTGATTGGCATGGTGAGAGACGAAAAAGAAATTAGTCGGAAGAGGAATTCAGAGACAGCAGAGAAACATAAGCAAAGACAGGGCGCGACTGCAGAAAAGGCATGTGGGTATGGTGGGTAAGTTGCAGGCTGGACATGGGGCAGTGGTAGCAAAATTCCAGAGTAAGTTAGATAAAGCAGAGCACGAAAAACTAGCAGCAGCACAGCACCTTCGTGCAATGATAGATGAGCTTCGTGGGCCAGGTACACGCTCGCGCCTGCAGATGACACCGCAGGCGCAGGCTAAGGTACGGGAGTATGAAAGAAGAATTTCCCAGTTGGAGTCGGAACTCCAGTGTGCCCAGGAGGATGCAGCCGACAAGCAGACTAAGTTGGAAGCCGACCTTGAGAATCAAAGGCGGCTGACGAATCGAGCACACGTAAGAATGCGCGCTGTGGCGCGTGCACGTACACATACACGCACGCACACTCACACACACTCACACACACACACTCACACACACACACACTCGCACACTCCCATACACACACATACACACACACACGCACCTACATGCACACTCACACACACACACACTCACACACACTCACACGCACACACACACACACACACACACACGCACACTCACACACTCACACACACTTACACACACACACACGCACCTACACGCACACTCACACACACTCACACTCACTCACACTCACACTCACACACACAAACTCACACACACACACACACACACACAGGCCGAAAAAAGGAAGGCCCAGAAAAGCCGCTTACACTTGCCCAACAACAGGACCACAAGCGCATAAAAGAAACGGCAGTGGGAGTATAGGATTTTTAGAGCAGAGCTAGACACAGTAAAGGCAGGTGAGAAAAGTGAAGGACAGTTAGAGCAGCACGATAGGGAAGTGCAGCAGCAACTTCAGCAGCATGGCAGGGAAGTTCACCGGAAACTCAAAGAGCTGGAGGATGGGGTGCTCAGGGAA
>Ga0099797_101187_pt1 | contig 14460 bp, 5 predicted proteins | sample Uncmet_Sort48C_1_FD_89871 | JGI IMG/M metagenome (GOLD analysis project Ga0099797, IMG submission 89871) | Marine eukaryotic communities from CALCOFI LINE 67, Pacific Ocean - C012_Sort48C_1 | ecosystem: Environmental > Aquatic > Marine > Oceanic | place: Pacific Ocean: Monterey Bay | collected... | reverse complement strand
AAAAATCAGATTAAAGCGTTTGGAAAAAAAAAAGTATGCGAGTCGTTGTATTGATTGCGGCACTCGCATGTGTTGCGCTGGTTGCGGTGCAAGGTGCTGGAATACCGCCGCAACGAGCAGATGGATTTAACGCCATTCCGGAGGAACATCATGAAAGGATCGTGGGAATGGAAAAACAATACTTAAGGAAGAATAACATCGTTGATACGAAATATTCAATGGATTGGGTAGATTTCTTGTTGGGGAAAAAATCAACCGATGGCCCCGAGACGCCAGAGTACAAGTGTACAAATGTACGCTGTACAAGAGATTTATGTCCGGATGGAAAAGGCCGACGTCAAATTGGAGATGATTGTTGCTCATGTGGAGGAGCCAAACCAATCGTAAACCCAATCTGCCCAACGCCAAGGTGTATGCCACCGAAACCACCGTGCAAATCAGTCCCAAGTGACGAACAACGAGTAGATGGTTGCCCTAGGTACCCATGCGGTAAAATGACGTGCCCCGAGGTAAAACCGGAGAAATTCAAGGACCCTAGTAAACATGCTGCGTGGAAAAAATACTTGCATAAAAAAATGGAAGAAGGTACTGAGCCATGGACTAAGGAAAGGTGGTCAAAAAATTACGATCAGTTGGTGGAAGCACGCAAAGCAAAAGAAAAAAAAAAGAAACAAGAACATTCAATGAAACAAGCAGCTGAAGCGGCGGAGAAAAAAAAAGAAGCGGAGGCAGCGAAAGAACGCATTCAGGAAGAAAAGTCAAAGGCAAAGAAAAAAGCAGAGGAAGATGATAAACAAGAGAAACTTGAAAAGGCTCGTGCTGAAGAAAATAATAAGCAAAAAGCGAAAATTGCGGAAGCACACGAGAAAAAAATTGAAGCAGAGCGTTTAGCTGAATTGGAAAAAAAAAAGAAAGAGGAAGCAGATAAATTAGTTGAAAAATTGAAGAAAGAAAAATTTGCAGAGCAAGCAATGAAAAAAGCAATTGAAAAAGCAAAAGAGGAAAAAAAAAAAGAGGAACAAGTAAAAGAGAAATTGGAAGCGGCAGAAAAATATGAAATGAAAATGAAAAAAGCCGAAGAAGATAAAAAAGAAAAAGTACGTATTGAAAAATTAAAAGAAGAAAAAACAAAAGTTTTGAAAAAAAAAGAGGAGGCAGCGAAAGAACGCATTCAGGAAGAAAAGTCAAAGGCAAAGAAAAAAGCAGAGGAAGATGATAAACAAGAGAAACTTGAAAAGGCTCGTGCTGAAGAAAATAATAAGCAAAAAGCGAAAATTGCGGAAGCACACGAGAAAAAAATTGAAGCAGAGCGTTTAGCTGAATTGGAAAAAAAAAAGAAAGAGGAAGCAGATAAATTAGTTGAAAAATTGAAGAAAGAAAAACTTGCAGAGCAAGCAATGAAAAAAGCAATTGAAAAAGCAAAAGAGGAAAAAAAAAAAGAGGAACAAGTAAAAGAGAAATTGGAAGCGGCAGAAAAATATGAAATGAAAATGAAAAAAGCCGAAGAAGATAAAAAAGAAAAAGTACGTATTGAAAAATTAAAAGAAGAAAAAACAAAAGCTTTGAAAAAAAAAGAGGAGGCGATAAAACAAGCAGAAGAAGTAAAGAAAGAGAACCTTCGTAAAGAGGAAGAAATCGAGAAGAAAAAGAGACACGAAGAAGCTATGAAAAGAAAATACAAACCTCAAACGCTGAATTTTGGCTGTGAAAACAGACCAAAAACTTTAAAGTTTGATAAAGATGTTCAATTAAGTTTTACGGTATTAGGTGCCGGTGGTGCAGATGGTGGCGACGACAGAAGACATAGCGGTAATTCATGGGGTGGATCAGGCGCAAAAATAACAGGTCGAACGACAGTCAAAGCAAATACACCAATAACAGTTTATGTTGGGTGTAGAGGCCACATTCGAGGCGGTAGAAGAGGCGGAGGTGGTGGAGGTGCTTCTGCAATCACCATACCGGGCGATGATCTTGTTGTTGCAGGTGGTGGTGGCGGTAGTGCAGCTGTTGGGCATGGAAGAGGTGGAGATGCAGGGAACCGTGGCGGGGGAGATCGTTGCAGTGGTGGGCGCGGGGGTGGAGGCGGTAGTCTATACGGTCCTGGCAGCGGGGGATCGGGAAATCGCGGAAAACCAAACGGACGCAGCGGTGGAAGGAAAAATGGAGGCAGTGCTGGCTGTGGCGGTGGGGGGAATGGCGGGTTTGGATATGGACGTGGTGGAAACGGTTGCAACAACCCAGGAGATGGTGGAGGAGGAGGAGGAGGCGGAGGTTACTATGGCGGCGGCGGAGGGGGAACAGGATGCCATGGTACAGGTGGTGGTGGTGGTTCTTCCAGAACCTCCAGTGCTGTAGTACTCAAGGGAGCCTCCAGGGCGGCGGGGAACAGAAATAGGGATGGGAGTATCAGCATTTCCGTAACGTTCCTGATCTAGTCCGTATAGGCGAGATAGATTTATATATTATTTATTATTTATTTATTATATTTGAAAAAAATTATAAATTATATATATATACATTTTTGAATACACACTCTACGAATTATTGATATGTACCTGGGCGACGATTAACGCGTGCATCTCTTTCTTCAATATAACGCTTCATTACTTCGTCACGGTCAAAACCAAGGTCTTCGTCAACCTCATTGAACTTAATATCAAGTTCTTTTGGAGCACCAGCTGTTTTATTTAAAAATTTTTAAATATCATATGCTTTTGACATGATTATCAATAATATATATATACCATCATATGATACCATCATCATATGATATATATATATATATATATATAGAGAGAGAGAGAGATGTTTGTCTTGATAAAATGTGATTGGTATTATATTTGATATTGTTATACGAAGTATGTACATTCTGTTCTGATTATCTCACACTCATATACCCAAATAATGGCCACTAGCTAGCATCACACAGCACTCACTACAATTTGCTAGCACGTACACACCATTATTAATGCTATTCCATTCTAAGTTCAAAATTGGCCGTACCAGACACACAGCATCGGCTAAAAAACATCAATAAATTATATATCGATACACTATTGGAAAATGGGTCTCCACTCTTTCCATTAGCATGACATAGCATTACATCGCATTACATAGGTAATCAATAGTACTTAGTCTACATAAATCGAATAAAGTACAAGGTGGCCATTCGACCCCCCCCCCCTACAAGAGAGAAACGGGAGGAGAAGAGGAAAAAGTCTGTCCGGTTATTTGGTGTATATGTATATATATATGTATATATATTATTTTATTTTCGTTTGTTCGTCGGTATACATAGCCACATATATATAATAATATTGTGTTCATTAGTACTATACATTTTCCAAAACGTTATCTAATAATATATAATATTTAATTGATTTTTTTTTTTTTTTTAAATTAATTAATTATTTATTTATTAGCCATTATTATTACAATTTTGGCATTTTTATTTATAATAATATAATTTCATATATAATAATAATATATAAATATACATAGCCACAACATAAATTTTCAAAATATGCCAACATCCAATAACAACAGGGATCAGAATAACAAAAGAACAAGATCAAAACGTCGTCGCACAAAACATAATGATAATAATAATAACAACAAAACAAAAACGACGAAATATCCAACATGGATATTTAAAACCAATAGTTATTACATTTTCAAAATATTTATATATTCCATTATATTATCCATATGTTTTATATTTGGTATATCTATATTAACAATAATATTTTCATTATTATGTACATTTACAATATGGATATTAAGTCCACCAAATCGAAAGGTAGACTCCAATCGATATGAAACTCCAAAACGATTTTTATTGACTGGTTCTGCGAGTGGTATGTCTCAACATATAACGAAAAAATTAATATCACAAGGGTATGTTATATTAATATTTTCTCCTGTATAATAAACCTAGATATGAATAATATCCTCTCTAACAGATCATACTCTTTCATTTTTATTATACGCTTACGCTAGTCATTATGTATGTGCAACTGATATCATGTTTGATTCATTAAAACAACAATATGATGATGATGATGATAATAATAAAGTATTATTGTATAAATTAGATGTTACAAATCCTGATGAATGGGATTATGTTATGGATCAATGTATTAAACATTTTGATGGTTTAGATGTAGTATTTAATATTGCTGGTGTATTATGTCCAAATAAAATTCAAAATGCCACGATACGTGAAATTAATTTACAAATTGATGTTAATGTTAAAGGTGTTATCTATGGTACACGCGCAGCTAGTAAATGTTTTCAACAAACTAAACTTAATAATAATAATTATTATGATAACAAGAACAACAACAACAACAACAACAACAAGGATGCTATCAATGGTGGTCATATTATTAATTTTTCATCAATGGGTGGATTAGCAACTGTTAGTGGTGTTACATTATATGCTGCATCAAAATTTGCCGTACGTGGATTTTCATTTGCAGCATCAAAAGATTTAATTGATGAAAATATTGCTGTAACATGTTTTATGCCAGATGCAGTTCAAACGCCTATGGTAGATTTACAATTAAATTTTGATGATGCATCGATGGCATTTAGTGGTGATATTTTATCATTAGATGAAGTTGAAGAATGTATTTTTAACAAAGTGTTAATTGAAAGACCAGTTGAATGTTGGCTTAGTTCAAGAGCAAATGTAGCAAGATTTGGTGATATATTTGGTTCCTCTAGAGCTGTTGCAATAGCTGAATATTTAATGCGTAGAAAAGGTGTACAACGTCAAGAAGCATTATTAAAAAATAATAATATTCATAATAATAATAATATGGAGACAAGTGATAATCGATCATCATCATTATCATCAAGAACAAATGGAACATCTATTTTACCAGATTTAAGGACAGTGAAAACTGGTTATTGTCGTGTTTTTCAACAAATATTATTACGTTTGATATATATATTATTGTTTCTTGAGATATATTCAAGAATAGCACCATCCATTAATCGTGAAACGGAAACTGCAGAGGAAATTGCAAAAGGCAATATGGCTAATATACAAGGAAAAACATTTGTTGTTACTGGTGGAACTGCTGGTATTGGAAAAGAAACATCACGTGTTCTTGCCTTATATGGTGGAAATGTAATTATAGCTAGTCATAATGAAAAACGTGGACAAAAAGCAATAAATGAAATAAATAGTCAAAAACAAATACGTGGTCATGCCAAATTTGAAAAATTAGATTTATCATCCTTTGCATCCGTAAATCAATTTATTGATCGATTGGAAAAAAATAATAATACAATTGTTGATGTTTGGATTTTAAATGCTGGGAAAATATCTCCAAAATTTGAAAGAACAAATGATGGTTTAGAATCAACTATGCAAATTAATTTTCTAAGTCATCAATTATTGATCGATAAAGTATTGAAAAAAAGGCAACAAAAACAAATTTTATCAACAACTACTTCTACTACTACCATTGTGGCATTATCTAGTTACGGTCCAGCTAGATATGCTAATTTAGGAACAATCAAAAATGGAGGAATGAAACATGTATTACATGAAAGCGATTATCCATTTATATTACCTGGTACATATGGTGTTGCAAAGCAAGCATCTGTACGGTTTGCAAGGGAATTATATCGTCGTTTTGATCACGTTCGTACATTCTCACTTCATCCTGGTTTTGTCAGCACAAAATTAGGTACAACTCGTGGTAATAAACTAGAAGAAAATGGTGCCGCATTATGGTGGTGGTTTCTTAGTAAATTTATAAAAGTAAAAAACGTGCAAGAAGGTGCATCAACAACGGTTTTATGTGCAACAGCAATGGATATAGATGGAACAGGTATGTTTTATGCTGATAATACCATCTCCAGTTTTCCTAAAGATGAAGACAATGATATGAATGTATTGAAAGAACGCAATTTACGAGATTCAAATGCATATGATGAAGGATTGCAAATTATTCAAAATTCTTTAAATGGTAAATATGATGACTATAACAATAATAATAATAATAATAATCTACAAAAAAACGATAAAAGAAAAAGAAGTGATAGTAGTAGTAGTAGTAGTAACAGTAGTACTATCTTCCTAAGCAGGAATAATCTTACAATAATCGTCGAATATTTCACTAATAATATTTTTTTATATGGTGGAAATATAATGATTATAGTAATTCTTCATATCATAGGACATCGTCTTTTGTTTCAAATAACAGAATATTTAGTTAAAACAAAATTGCCAATTAAAAGTAAAATATCACATCGTGAATTTAAAGAAATTATGATGTCACAAGAAAAAATGCGATCTATGTCTTCAGCAATTATAGATGGTATTTATTGTTATATTTTATTGCAACATGGTAAAATTGGTCCAGAAGGTTCGTATATCATGGGTATATTTATCATCGTGTTTTGGGTTGATTTTCATTTTTACGTAACTCATCGTTTTATGCATTGGTCAGAATTTTTATACAAACATGTTCATTATATACATCATCAATCGCATAATCCAAATGTTTGGAGTTCATTATCATTTCACCCAGTGGAGGCAATTATATTTTTCTCTGCATATTTAATTGTTTTAATTGTTCCAATGCCAAGTATATTATTTTGGTCGTTTAAATTTGGAATGGTAATTGGGCCATTGCATGCGCATATTGGGTATGATTTAGGACCCATTGTAAAAGGGCCTGCACATCATTATTTACATCATGCCTTTAAAATGGGTAATTATGGCGGGTTCCCGACAGGAATATGGGATAAACTGTTTGATACAGAGTTAAATGACGATGGGAAACCTAATAGTAGTAGTAGTAATAATAATAATATCAGTACTCCTATCGATGATCGTAGCCCATATCCTGTTCAAACATATTTTTTCTTTTTTCTCATTGTACAATTGTTATTTGATTATGATGTCCCAATATGGATAGTTATTTTAAGTTTATTGATCACATGGATAGCTTTATTAGATGGTATGCTTGTTATTTTTCCATCAATGTCACAACGTAAATGGAAAAAAAAGAAAGTATTTGTGATTGGTTTATCACGAACTGGAACAACATCGATTACGGAAGCTTTAAATAATATCGGTATTTGTACACATCATTTTTGTGGTCCATTAGTGAAAATTGCAAATGATAATTATGAAATTGTAGATAAATATGTTGACAATTTAGATGGACATACTGATATTGCTCCAACAATAGTTGCTGAAACGTTAGCTCAAAAATATCCTGAAGCTGTTTTTATTTATACGACTCGCCCGCGTAATGAATGGGCACGTGCATTAGTTCGTTTTGTTACGGAAGAGCCACGGCGAACATTGTTTACAACTCATCCAACACCTAAAATATTTTATAATGCTGCTTATGGAGATGGTTGGGTCAATTATGACGAAGAACAATGGGGTAAAATTCATGATGCGCATGAAAAACGAATGCAACGTTTAAAACGCCAAATTGGTAACAAACGATTTTTAAAAATTGATTTAACTTCACTTGGTAAAAAAGGTAAGGATGAAACAATGTGGAATGCCATAGGCAATTTTCTTCAAGTCGATGTTTCAAATGCGCCTAAGAAATTTCCACATCGGTTTGTTTTTCAGTATTCAGCTATCGATCAACCAAAGCGTCAAATGAAATATTTGTTACATCGTATTGTATCGCGTAAATGGGTATTGTTATTGCTTTGGATCTTTGTTTATGTTGGTAGATTTTTTGACTCTGGGCAATGTACACGAGCATGTCGAGTCTGGAATGGAAATAATCCATTAGCTCCATTATTGGCTGGTACAACTGGGAATTGGTTTGAACCTGCCGATGTCTACGGTTTACGTATTGGATATGATACATGTAAATGTTATGGTAATAATGAACATATTCAACGTGATGTTATTCCACGCCTTCATCTTGAAGTCGCTACAAAGGATCAATGGTGGTTTAAACCGGATACAACTGCTGTTTGTAGCTCAAATGGTCAAGAATATGACAATGCGTTAGATGTTCCTTCGTCAGATACGGTAACAAATTGTGGAAAATGTGGCAAGTGTAGTAGTGTAAATGATGTCGATGCTATGCATACTCGTGCAGAAACATTAACTAAACGAGCATCTGTAGGTGCATTATTATATCTTTTTGCCGGGAAAGGCGCTCATAATCTTTTCTTCCAATCATCGATAGTTGGCTTTAGTCCTGCTTGTGCAAAGTGTTGGTTACTTGCAACTCAATGTAACCTAGCAAGCTGTGCAGAGTATTGTCTTTTTGGTTGGGAAAATCCATTATCAACTGAAAGTGCTACTAGCGAAGGTAAATTAAATTCATGTATGCATTGTGATGAAGTAAAATGTTCAGGGTATTATTTGCAATCATGTGGTACAAATCGACGTGCAGCAGGTGTTGTGACAGATATCCAAAGAGATGAAGGTATGGAAATATGTATAGAAGCTAAGAACGGTGCAAAGAAACGTCAAACGATGTCAAATTAGTGTACGATTCATAGGAAGAGAAAGGACACGCGGTAAGAGGAAACATGAAAAAGATGTGTGAGGAGATATATGAACAAGAGGAATAAGGAATAAAAAAATAACCACACTCTAGAATAAAACGAGAAGTATTTAATTTTCGTATATTCGTACATGATGCATATATGCATAAAATACGAATAAAATATTTATACACATATTATATTTTTCATTTTTTAAAAATAATACACTTCGTAATATTTACGAGTCGTACATGGATATACGAATCGTATATGCGTATAATATTTTTATATAAAATATATGTGAGTAAGAGAAGAACATTTTATAATATTACTGATAAAAAGTACGAACCGTATAAAAACACACGCACATACGTTTCGTATTTTTTTTATAAAAAAAATTTCTCCTCTCTCTAGAGATCTTCTCTTGCTCTCTGATATCTAATATCTGTGATAATATTTTAAAACGTTTTTACGAGAACACTTTCGTAAATGAACAATTTTAGAGTTCTACCATGTCTTTTTTACGTTCTTATTAAAAACATATATATATATATTTGATAAAGTCTTCTTCTTTATTTTTCTTTTCTTCTTCTTGTTCTTTACACAAATGTTGCTTCACCCTTTGAAACCATTTTCATTCACACGTATGCATATATATATATATTTATACTTTTCATATTATTATTATATATATATATATATATGTATGTATGTATGAATGTGTGCGTGTGTGTGTGCGTGTGCCACACATAATAATTTACAAAATTCCACTGTCCATTCCCCGTTTTATCCTAGCCGCTTTCACACCAACACGATTGATACGGAATGCATCTTTATAATCTTTTTTACTAATTGGCGCATTTGTTGGTGGCCTTGGCTCTGATTCTGGATGCACCAAGTTATGAAGTAACTCGTAGCACATCAGTGTAACTGCAAACTGTGGAGAAGAACGAAATACACGTGCTGCTGCACCTTTGAAAAACGCAGTTGGGCCTTCATTTTTCATAATATCAACTGCCGCTTCAGGAATTGTATCATACGGCTTTTTGCCACCGCTACCAGTAACCTGCATTCTAGTTTTAATCACATCGGCAGGTGTGGTTAAACTAGCGGCTGGTGCTCCAGCCATTGCACCGGCAGTTAACAAGTCTAAAGGAGAAGCTCTGTCTTTGTCCCCAGTGCACCATTCTTTTGCACTTGCATACGCAGGGAAATAAATAGCACTAAATGGAACGTCGCGTAACAAACACGCAGATGCACCTTTGTATAGTCCGAAAAATCCCAATTCTTTCACAATGGTAACTGCACCTTTTGGCGTAGCACCTTCTAAGCGAACTTGCTCCCCAATAGTTTGCAAACGGATCTTTACGATTTCCAATGGATTTGTAAACATCACTTGAGATGCACCAGCAGAGCCACCGGCAATAATTTCTAATGGAAGGGCAACTTGTTTATTTCCTTCCATATCTTCTTCCCCAAACCAACCACGAAGTAAATCATTGACGGATAATTTAATAGCTTTCTCCGGGGCAACTCCAACTAATTGAGGTAATAAACCACGATATAAGCCAATCGCACCTTCGTGTCTTATAACTTTAAGCGCACAATCGAAAGTATTTTTATATAGCGGCTCAACCCCTTTCACTATACGCTGGTTCTGCATTCTAGTTTTAGATAAATCAATAGGGTAGACAAAGGCTGCGCCAATACCACCAGCAATTGCGCCAAAGAAAAAATGTTCTGCAAAATCGATAACCCCGTCAGCAAATGACTTGCTTTCCTTCTCCTCTCCATTTGCAGCGTTGTTATTACCTTTGTCGTTGTTTTGCATTGCCATTTCCTGCCTACGTTTTTGCGCTTCCGGGTTTAAAATATCTTTCATTTGACCAGGGTTAATATCTTTCATTGTCCCCCGGAACGGATAATTTGTTACTAAATCAGATGGGCCGACAAAACCATCACTGCTAGTATTGATAACATCCCATAAAATATCACATTGTAATGGAGTTATCATATCTACTATGCGAACTTGTGGATTGTTATTATTGTTCATTTGTTGCAACGTTTCCACAATTGGCGCTCTCATAAATTCACTTTTTGTTATACGCCTTTGCTTTCCGTTCACTTCACGCTCAATAATAGCTTCAAATAATTGCAATTGCTGTATCACTTTACTAAAAGCAGTGAAATACGCATAATCAATCCTATCATCCCGATACGATGCTAACAATTGTGTTAAATTTTTCTGCATAAATGGCTTCACAGTAACAGGTGCAATTAAACGGACTAATGGAATTGCTTGATCGAATGTAATGCAACCATCCCCATCAGCCATTTCATGAAAACGTTGTGCAGCTACTTCACCTTTAAACGTTTCATAAAATTCTAAAAATTGAGAATACCCTAATTTTCTCCTAGCACTACTATCAACGGCACCACGTGGGCCGAAAAAACGATCAACTACGGCTACGTCGAAATTTGGTACAGGGTTATTTTGTTGATTAATTGACATCGATTGTATTTCCAATTTTGTTTGACCTGATAATTCTTCACCATTTTCCAACTCCAAAGTAGATTTTTTATTATCACCCATCAAACGATTTCCACGTGTTTTCAATGCCTCTTCAAAATGGCTACGTCGAATCCAACCGGAACGATCAATATCAAACACTTTACATATTATCTCGTGTTCTGGTCTTGGCCGTACAAGAATATCATTAAATGATACAAATTCCGCAAAATCAATCGATCCACTTTGATTCATATCTGCAATTTCAAACATAGCACGTAAAGCTTCGATCCCATCCGGAGTCACATCTTCCATATCAACATATGCAGCAATGAAATCTTCTTGCGACATGATTTTTTTCCCATCTTTATTTGTTGTAGCTGCATGTTTAGTAAATATATTTTGCAATGATTTTGTGTATTTGCTTGTTTCCATAAAATCATCTTTTTTCAAACGCCATACTTTCGTTGGTTTTGTAGCAATAACAGTCGCTGCGCGTGGCCTATCGTATTGCAAGGATTGCTCACCAAATATACGACCTTGTACCGTGTTGATACTATTTCCACTTGCACGCAATGTAGCAATACGTATGTCTTGATTTCCATATTTTTTCGCCCAAAACTCCACTTTGCCAGTATCCAATACGTATAAATATTCACCTTTCGTGCCATTGACTACGATGGTATCACCAGTTTTATATTCTACAAGCTCGAAATTATTCAAAACATTTTTTAAACGTTCTTTGTCTTTCATTACTGGTCGAAATGCTGTTGTTGATCCTATATAACTACGTAACCTTGCTAAATCTTTTGGACTTGCTTTTGCAGTCACAACTGTTGGCTTTGATTCTTTTTTCACAGATGGCAATGTTGTAACAGGTGGTGCAGCACCAGATAAATATTGACGTGGTACCATAACTGATTCATTTTCATATTCTTCCTTTGTTTTACTATCACCTATTTTATTATTATTATTATTATTATTATTACTTTTCGTTTCTTCCATGGTTTCCAATAGTAAACTATAAATATTATTAATAGGATGTATATATTATATATATATATATATATATATATATATATGGGTGTGTGTATCTGTGTGTGGATATGTGGATATATCGATATAGATATGTATCCTTTTCTATTTGTTACCTGTTTTAAAAATGTTATAGCGAAATGCAGTGCAAATAATCTTCTATTTATCTAATATTTTTTTTCCTAAAATCTAAATCCTAAAATTAAAAAAAACAAAAAAATAATTTATAGGGAAAAGAAGAAAGAAAAAAAAAGAAGAAGTTATTTTATATATTATATCAATGTTTATATATATATATATATATATAACTAATTAATATTGATGCACAAAACAAAAACAAGCGTATTTAATGATCAAAACTAATAGAATGATATAGATATATGTATATATATAGTAATATAAATATTGATTTTCCACCCCAAAATTCACATGGATTTTTTTTGATATTTTAAGGTGGGTATTTCATGTAATATTGTATTTTAATGCTATTTAATGCTATAATACACTAGACTAGATATTTAGGTTTATTACATACAAATATGATTGTTTACGGGGGTGATGATGATCTATTTTATAATACAAATCCTTAAAATAATAAACAATATATTATTAGCTAGAAGGCACAATAAAAAGAGGCAAATAGCACAGCAGCTACAGCGCAAAAAAAAAAAAACAAACTCCAACATCATTTTTTCTCGCTCTTCTTGTTGGATATTTCCATTCAATTTGAACAAGTTCCACATTTCAAGCATATTTCGGATAACATTTGAACCGAGGGGGAAAAAAAAGTGACCCTTCTTTTGCTCATTTTAACATAAATATTAAATTAATTACAAAAGCAGTATATATCCAATTATAATTATAAAATACACACGCTATAATCATAAATGAACATACTCCAGCTATAGCTACGCGCCAATTAAGCTAAGACTCCGAGAGTAACAATATGTTCTATTTTATAATCCTGTGCACACTTTGTAAAAAAGCAATCAAACTTTCTTACATTTATATAAAACAAATATATATTTTCTTGGTTCTTACCAATCCAGCAATAGTTAGTTTTATTTATATACTGTACTCTTTCCCACCGGGCTCTTACACTACCGATTAACATCCTATTTATAAAATCTGTTGCAGGACTGTCAAAACACAATACCACTTTTGTACTTATATTTATCTTATTTCTTCCTATCTGCTTCTTCATAGAGGTAACTATTTACTTGTTAAATCGATCAAAAATAGGTACAGTTAAGGTTTTCCACCTCGTTTTGTAAGTATATGATTCTATTTCTATGCTAAAAGCAATAGGGCCCATATCGTCGTCACTCAAATTTTCCTATAGGATACTGGATTGTTATAATATGTAAATAACATCGAACTATAAATATATCTTACGTAATTATCTTGAAACTAATATTTTATTCATTTGTTGGGGATCGAAAAAAGGAAGGGTTGGTTGGACTAGGACATCAATCCAAAAGTAAAAAAAGTAAAAAGAAACTTATAAAAAACTTAATCAGAATATTCCGAGAAAAAAATGAAATTGATGATTTTGATAATATAATATTGCACTCTATTCTTTAAACGAAATAGCATCACAATATGATTGTGCTAGCCAGGCTAGCTAGCTATGTCGATACAAACGTTGTGTGTTGTGTCGTTGTGTCCAAAAGTGGCTGCTGGCTGGCTGGCTGGGCTAGAGCTAGAGCTAGCAGCTCTAGCCTCTAGCCTTATGGGCTGTCCAGCGTCCAGCTGTCTGGCCAGGCTGGCCTGTATTTTAATAGTCGTCTAGTATAAGAGTAAGGTAGTATCATACATCAGTCTGTTAATAGTTAATAGAGTCAACGAGTCAACAATATATAAATCAACACAGCTATGCATATAATATATATAATGGTTAAAATCTAAGTTAATATCATAATATTTTTATACTTCTCGTGTTAAAGTAATATGCTCAATACTCAATCGCAAGAATAATATGTTATCCTACTATAGTAAAGCTCTAATGCACCTCTGCAAACTAATACTCTACAAGCACAAGTAGGTATAAAAAATTCTCTTATTTATAAAGTTTATATGCATTATTTCTCTTATGATATGCATACTCAATATACCAGGTATTATATGATGGTTAAAATCTAAGTTATATATTTTTATACTTCTCGTGTTAAAGTAATATGCTCAATACTCAATCGCAAGAATAATATGTTATCCTACTATAGTAAAGCTCTAATGCACCTCTGCAAACTAATACTCTACAAGCACAAGTAGGTTTCTATCCTTCCATGCACTCTCGTTGAACGCGCTGGACGTCGGGATCATTCGAAAACCGTGAGGTTGTCGATGTGAAAGGTCCTGTTGTGAACAACAACCGGTAACTAGTCGGATAAAGATCTTGAAGTGCACGGTTGTGGCAAAGAGCCGCG
>Ga0099797_101186_pt1 | contig 14464 bp, 17 predicted proteins | sample Uncmet_Sort48C_1_FD_89871 | JGI IMG/M metagenome (GOLD analysis project Ga0099797, IMG submission 89871) | Marine eukaryotic communities from CALCOFI LINE 67, Pacific Ocean - C012_Sort48C_1 | ecosystem: Environmental > Aquatic > Marine > Oceanic | place: Pacific Ocean: Monterey Bay | collected... | reverse complement strand
ATTACAAGATGAGCAGACAAGTCTGTTGCCTACTTTATGCAGTATGTGTGAAGATAGGGCCGAAGCATCATGAATTCGTTGAAAAATTGAGACCGTGTTGTGGTTCACTATTTTAGCATTATGTGGTCGTTGTGGGTACATTTTAGTAGCCACAACGATCCTGTTCTGTATTAAGTGAAGATTCTTCAGTAGATCAATCACTGCTTTAGCTTTATCAGCAGGTATGGCATGTGATGCAGCTGCAATTCCAGCTAGCACAGCTGCTTTTTTATTTGCAGCTACTTGCCAAGGTTTTAGCCATTTAGGGGCGATCTTAAGTTTCTTAGGGTCCGTATCTGTATGGCTAGGCATCCAATATAGGGTGACATTCAGTCCTTTCATACCGATGTATTTAAACACCTGGACCCACATGTCGGCACTGTTGGAGAACCTAGCTCTACCAATACCTTTATAGAAGGTGTCATATGTGATTTTGCTGTCTGTGAAGAAGTCGATAGTTCCAGCTATTTCTACATTAGCAACTGTTAGAAGCAGGGCTTGGAGCTCTCCTCTATCGACAGTCTGTGTTTGACCAGGCAAAGCTTGCCATATGTCATACATTGGTTTATATGTCGGATCTACATAATGTATTCCAACTCCTGCTCTGCGAAGAGTAAGGTATTTCGTGTGTTCACCACCTGATCCATCCCCAAAGTAGTAGCCTGACGGCCACGGATAAGGGATGCCCGGGAGTGGATTGGCATTATGTGCAATTGCATCAGCATCTGCATTATTTACTGATGTCGGAGGAGCCAGGCTGTTGGTTCCTCCGTTGTCATCACTACTGGAGCTTGCTATGCCAGGGAACCAAGGTACAAGTTCAAGAATCGTTATTAGTGGGCCCTTCTTAGGGAGGCAGCATACACAGCAACTACAAATTTAGAAGAATTTACAAAACAAATCTAATTATGAGGATACAACAAATATGAGGATGCAGCATTGAAGCACGTGATAAGGGAATGGCCAAAAGAACACTACAAAAGGGTGGGAGAGAGGGCCCTGACAAGATGCATAGGATTGTTTTTTTACATACACAAGACGTATGTGGTAGATCCCCGCACAATACTGCTGCTAGGCTGCTAGCGGCGCGTGGAAGAAGCAACTAATCTGCTATCGTGAAACTTTTCAGGGCATATGCCCGAAGCCAAAACAAAACTAACCCAACTTGTTCTTCTTCAACTTGTTCTCCACCCTCGGCGGAGGAGGAGGAGGCACCATATCTTCCCACGAGTCTACCGACACTCTGAACATCGTCTCCTTCAAGTCTCCACAAGAACTTATCATAGAGCTCCTTTTCCTTGTCTCCTTACTTCGCAACTTGTTTCGCCATCCCCGTCAACAACTTCACCATCTTCCGAATTGGATTCGCTTGGTAAACTTCCACAGCATGCAAGGCGCTGACAAGCTTCGCAAAGCGCAACACTAGGCTGCGAACGCCACCATGTATCTCGTACCGCTTCTTCAAGTAGCTGTCCACCTGCGAATTATGAGTCGCATCCGCCATGATGCTTCCATGGTTAGGCGGAGAGAGAAGCTGTGAACATGGAGGTACTGAGATGGCTTGAGCCAAAATGGCTACGGATAGGGAAATTCAATCTTATATATTGGTAGGCGTCACTCACTCTCCTCTTGTTCGCTGGCTTTTGGTGGGCGCGCTCGGCGCTGGTTCATCGCCGTGTGCACCCTTGGCGAAGCAATTGTCAACGATGACACTGGTGGTGCTGCCACGCTGAGATGTGGAACTAGGTAGTTAGCAAACAACTGCAATTCATAGCAAGGTTCGGAAGTTCTGGGTAACAAATAATTCGACAAGAGTTGGACTGCACGCCAACAATTAAACACATATTAACATATTATTATAGTTTGTATAGTGGACGGGTTCTAGGAACGTGCGAAACATGTTTTGGTTGCAAAGCGTTCGGCAACACAAATTACACCCTGACGGCAAAGGACCCTCAACAGCGTGGTTTATGGGGACTACACTCTGGGGACTACCGTTTGGGGATCCGCCCCGGAGCGGCCAAGCAGGGTCTACTTATGGAGCTTGTCCACAAACGTAGGAAGGAGGACATGGTTAATAGGGCTTGTGGGACAAGGCGTGTTTGCAAGCTATGTCGGCTCCTTGGTCGGGGTCATGGCTGGATGCCCCGCCTAAACGGGCTCTAAATACTCAGCTGTCAGATGCGGAGGGGCAGTATGGGGTTGGGCGATGACTGGGGTGTGAGCTTTGCGAGAAGGGTCCATGTCCGTTCTGTGTAGGGGTCATGGACAGGTGGGGCGCTCATTGCGAGTCGTGCATGGCATGTGGAGATAAAACTGTGAACCATAACATTGTGAGGGACGACTTATATGATCATGCAAAGCGGGCACATACTGCACCTCGGTTGGAGGTGTGTGGTGTCACCCGGCTTTTGGGTCTGGAGGGTGGGGAGGATGGTCAAGTGAGACCTGCAGATGTTCTTTTGTTAGGCACAAGACGTTGATACTGGGGTGGGGGTGAGGGCTGCGAGGGTTGCGTTGGATGTTGGAATCGATTAATCATATGCCCGCAGGCTGCAGGGCATTTGGGCAATACAGCAAGGAGCTCGCTTGATGCTACGGAGGAGTATGCTAAGACCAAGTGTGTGCACGGGGTTATGAAGAGGCGGTGCCGGGAGGCTGGCATCGTATTTCAGCCAATGATTTTCGAATCTACGGGTGGTGTTTCTGCGGAAGCGGAACGGGTCTTAAAATGCTTGAACAAAGTTGTTGCAGTAAATTTTGACGCCTCTGAGGTGGTTGTCGCAACGCGGTCCTGGCAGGGTATTGGTATTGATATTTTGAGAGCTGGGTGTAGGGCTTTCCAGAGGCGTCGTGTTAAAAGGGATGGGGTTGGTAGCACGCAGATGGTGTTGTTTACGCAGTTATCTGGGTTGGCCGTTGCCGGTGGCGTATAGGCTGCCGAAGCCACACTCCTAATGCCCTTTGGGTTGGCCGATATACTGCAGGCTCTGAACTTGTTCTGACACCACTGAAGCGCCTCCACTTAACAAGGTCAGCATAATCTCATAAAACTCATTGTCTATTAGTATTTCTTTCCTTGCTGGGCGCACCCGAAGTCCGGAGCCTAGCTGCTTTTCGTTCGCATGCAAGTGGCAGTTGTACCGACATGTTGCCTTCCATGAAATTTCGCAGCCGCTTCAGTGAATGCTCCAGGTGATTTTGTTCAGGATACGCTTCCAGTGTTTGGGATATGCAATCGCACCTCAGTGACCTGTGCGCCTGTGCTCCAGCAGGTTTTTTCGTATGCGACGCCATCATGTTTCTTCCATTTCGTAGCATGCGGCTCTGCTTTGTATAAAAATGTTCCCGTTTTATCTTTCTGGATTCCATTGAACCCCCTTACATGTGCTCTACACAGACTGGGGGCCTACAATCTTCGGGCCTAGAGTCTAGGGGCCCACAATCTCAGGCCACCGATTTTGGATCTGCCAACCCACCTACCTGTGCTTGACATAGACTGGGGGCCTACAGTCTGGGGGCCTACAGTCTGGGGCAACCGATTCTGGAGCTGTTTGTGCACCTAGCTGTGCTTTACAAGCGATATAGAAGACCCTTCAACGTGAACTTTGTCTAGGGAAATGAAGGCTATCAATACTTTTGCATGATTTTGAATAGATCAAATGCATATCCTAACACCATGTCAACGAGATGCACATCTAATGTCAATGAGAGAAATGGTTTGTATGCATATGGGTCGAAGGGCAAGAAGTACCTGTCCAGGACCTACCATTATTATGCAAACTCGACCCATCCAAAGAGAGCTGGAAATATGTGGGCCCGGGCCCAGCTAATACATATGTATATATATATATATATGTATATATGTGTATATATATTGTTTTTTTTTCCACGTACAACTGCCTGTCCATGAAAGTAACCACCCAATGGCGATTATCGTAAACTAATTAAGGCAAATGCCTGAAGCACTCCTCTCTTTCTCGCTGCATTCACTTCCAACTGCAACACCCTTCGCAGCCAACTTCAAATCAATGGCATTCATCACTTTTTCCAGCACATGCCTCCGAGTGTCTTCCTCCTTCACGGCAAACTTCAAATGGACTTCCTGTACGAGCTTCTCGCCAACCACCTCAATCGCCCCTGACACCGCCGCTGGCAAAGTGGCCGCAATGCAAGAGTCAACAATGGGAGCAACCAACTCCGAAATCTTCATGACAATTTTCTCAACAACCGTCTGTATCTCCTGCGCCTTTCCATCAACCGTTTCCTGCTTCCACTCCGCAAGGGCCGCAACCTGGCGTCCCAGACTCGAAAGAGAAGGAATGCCGAGCTCCTCAAAAGTAGCACTCCCAACAACGGTTTGCACCGCCTGTATATCCTTGACCAGGTCCCCCAAGAAGCACCACATCCGCTGATTCGCCTCTCGTTCCTCCCGCACAATATTCTCAAGCTTGGATTCCAGAGCCTCGATCTTGGACACCACATCCCAAGCGACCTTCTCATCCGTTTTCGTGTAGGCACCAACCTTCTCATCCGAGCTCAAGTATACAACGTCGGGCTCCGCGAACCCCTCCTTGCCCTCAAGCACACAGACCCTCTCCACTAGCTCCTTCAAGCCCAAAGGAAGAGCAGCACCATTCCTCAACAGGAGCACCTCACTGCGCAACACCCCCAACTCTTGCTTCATCTCCTCATTCTCCTCTAGAACCTTGTCAAGAGAAGTACAGCGGCCCTCCGCAGCAGATAGTTGCCCAGTCAGGTGCGATAGCATGAAATCCAGTTGCTCTCCAATCGAAGGGCTCGAACACAACCCACCCAGGGACGCCAAGCCACCACAACCAGGGACAAACTCCTGTGCCAGTGGCGAGAGAGAGGGCTCCCCACCAACTTCCTTCGTACCCATGTTTTTGATATCCATCTCAACATGAGCCACATTCACGCCCTCGCATTCCTCAGTAACATTGGACGCCCTGTCAACGACCTCGACACCACACCCAGCGGCGACCACAACCTGATCTTCCCAAGACTCTGCAACTTTCAGCTCACCATCAACAACATCGGCCCACGGAGTACGAGCAACACGAGGCTGCTGGCTCGAAATAGAATGCTTAAGTCGGCCGGCCGTGCGATGGACCGAGGCAGCATCCTTGGCCTGCACTGGAGAAAGAAGACCTTCCTTCGCAGCACGGAGAGATGCAAGGCGGCCATGATGATGAAAGGACTGGCATAGTTCGTCGTGCTGTCGATGTAGCGACAAGGATTCAGCAGCAAAAGAAGCTGCTCGCTTGACCCTCTTGTCGACCTGCAGCCACGAAAGCCCCTCCCGGGCAACAATGAAGCCCTTCTCAATGGCCCGGAGCCGTCGCCGCTCTCTGGCAGCTATCGAATGCAAGTGAGGCATGAAGCACACCAACGCTACTACCACCAAGAACTTCGCCACGCCACAGCGACGATCGCAACCATGTTTCCACACCGTCGGAATCAACACCTAGAGGAAAGGCACGAAGGACATGCAGAAATGGCTTGCAAAATGGCTTGAGCCAAAATGGCTTGAGCCAAAATGGCTACGGAGCATATATATATTGTTTTTGTTTTGTTATATACCGTCTCTTGTGAAGGGGACGGCTTCCCCCGCCCCCCACAAGCCTCATCCCTCCGGAAGTTTAGGAAGGGGTCCTTATTTGGATTACGTAAACCTCATTAGTGTTAAGCCATGATAGCAACCGGTGAAGCATGACATGCACAAAACAATCACAAAACTGAAACTGACATATCATCGTTTCCAAGATTTCCCAACCCGAGCAGGACACGCCACAAGGTAAGGGGGCTGACTTTTGTAAACATATGTTTGATGTATGTCTATAATTATATACATGTCCTCATCTAAAACGCCTCTCTCTCTCTCTCTCTCTAATTATGCATTTTCTGAAGCGATCTCGAAGAGCAACCACTTAGCACCACCAAGGACTAAAAGCTAAAACATCCCTCGAATGCAACAAGATGGTTTACCCGTCAGTTGGTGAAATTACCGCTAAACTCTACAAGGCCTGGGACCCAGGTCCGAGCCCTGGACCCACAAAAGAACAAACAAAAATCAAACAACGGTTTGAGCAATTTCTGTGATTCCATTTATACATCATTATGTCCGTGTTTGATATTGGTTGATTTTTTGGTTTGGTCCCGTTTGGAATTAGGTGCCACTCCTAAGAGAAACCATGTTTAGTGCTCTCTAGGAGCGCCCTAATTACCCATTAGTTTTGAGCCCATTCACTACTTTCCGCCCACAGGCCAAACGGGTCCTCGCTGTCATCCACATCGACCTTCGGCTGTTGAATCGGTGCTGCGAGCAAGGCATCTGTCTTCACGTTCATCTACCTGAGTACACAACACAAGAAATGGGCCGAGCACTATATAAAAAAGAAGTAAATAGGGTCTATCATAACATAGCGGCCGCTTGGGTTGACCGGGAGTTTGGAAATACATGCTTGGTCTCTCTGGCTTCCTTTGGGTGGCTTTGATGCGCCAACGGTTCCTTTTGGGACGACTTTGGGATGGTTTGGCCTTCCTTGTCATCCATGTGGCTGTCTTTGGGATGCCCCTGGGGCCCTGTGGGGGCGACTTGGGTCATCTTTTGGATTTTGTTGAAGATGGGCGCTTTGCGAGCACACACACACTCACGCAATGCTCATAGTCCACTTGAGTCGGTCAGTTTCACTACGGCCTAAACTAACGCAAACGCACGCCGCGCTGTACTGCGGGTGGTGCATGGAAAATGGATTTCGCTCTCAGATAGTATGGGCACAGACAGAAATGTCAGTAAGTCAAGCAAGGGCTGCAACCGTGAAATTTTTAACAAGAAGGCGTATGTGTACAACACGGTGAAGAGCAATCTAGGGAACTGCGTTATACCGCTTGGAGATGCAATGCAATGCAACTGCCAGATACCCCATGGGCACGTAGGCACAGAAATGTCTTGGTCATAATGGTCAAAAATCACTATGATCAGCTGTCTGCCTGTTCACAGAGGCCGACTTTTTTTCTCGCGAGATGAATGGGCCAAGGTCAGGCCCCTCGTGGAAGTCTGAATTCCTCACTCTGTGCTCAAGGGAATTCTCTATAGAATTATCTACAACGTTCTTCCATGCACTTGCATCTGAAATAGTTTCACCCAACCTGCGCAGCCCTCCTGCAGCTTGCAAGGCCAGCTTTCTAACTTCAGATGCCCATGTGGGGCGTGGCCGGCCAACCTTCCGGACATACATATCAACAGCTGGCCTCAAGGATCCAGGCCCAAAGGTCGCGTTTTTTTTTTCCCTCGCAGTACTATCATGTCACGCATCATCTTCTCCATCGGTCACCCGTCCAGGTAGGCGTGGCCGCAGCGTTTTCCCAGAACTGCTCCTCAATTCAGTATGCCGAGGTCTGCCAGAGTCGGTGTTGGCTCAAGCTGTCCGGCGCTCAAGTCGGCCCCGGCGTCGGCGTGCAAGACCATGTGCGCGACTGACCTTTGCAAAGCCATCCCGAGCAAGCCCCACCACCTGTGTTGTAAAGCCAGCGCGGTGCCCCGCCTGATTCGAGGATGGAGTCCTCTAGCATACTCGTGTGCCATTGCCGGAACTAATTCGAGGATGGAGTCCTCTAGCACACTGCGCTCCCCATCGCCCGTAAACTTCGCATCCGAGGCACAAGAGTGCACCCAGCCCAGAGGAAATAACTTCATGGTAGGTGTCGTCATTGTCCGCTTGAGCATGTGCCGGGAGGGTGCCATCTGCATTGCTGGGGCCAGGTCGTGGACCTCCGTTGCGCGAAATCGGGCTAATGACGGTGACGTCGCAAAACAGTGGACGCCCCCGCTCCACGTTCAAGCGCTTCGCATAGGGTTATCGTCAACCTGGCGAGCCACCTTTCCATACAAAAGCAGCTGCTGTCTTTGCAGAAGAATGGTCAGCGGGCGCTGTCCAGTAATCTCCAGAGCTCTCGCATTTGACACTCTGGAGATGTAAGCTGGCTTTATGCCCCAAATTGCTCGCAAACACCTGCTTCGGAAGCCGTTGAGCTTGCGCTGTTCACTTGTGTTCAACCATGCAGCGGCCAAGCCGTACATCAAAATGCTCACCACCACTGTACCGAAGATCTCAATCTTACGCGCCCGCCCTAAGCGTGAGTGGCGCCGGAGGCGAGAAAGCTTTCTGAATTCTCCTGCTGCCATCCCGAGTCTCCTTGCCAACTCGCTGGAGATGCGGCCATAATCTGAGACAAGGCTGCCCAAATAAAGCAAATTCGATTGAGGCTCAATTAAGGAAAGGTCTGGCCTGTGCACTGCAGTGTTGCACCTCACCTTTGTTAGTTGCAGCTTGCCCCAATGCAGTTCAAGCCCATAGGCTGCCCCGGCACTGCCGACAGCAGCCAGGAAGCGTTCCAAGCTCTTCGCACTGATGCTCAAAAGAAGGGTGTCATCTGCATACAGAAGCTCCGCTAAGGCACCAGACCGCAATAAGTCTTGGTCCTGGGGTGGCAACCTAGCTGCAGCATCTTGCATAAGCACTGACATTAGCATAACGAATAGGAATGGGGAAAGAGGGCAACCTTGCGAGATCCCTGAGTGCTACTGTCTGGAGCTAGACTCTGCACTGCAATCCCGCACTCGGAAATCCCTGCCAGCATAAACTGCGGCAATCACACCTAAAACGTGTTCAGTGAGGCCGAAACGTCGAAGTCCTGCCAGCATCGACTCGGGGTTTATAGAGTCGAATGCTTTGCTCCAGTCAAGCACCATGACAAACGCGTGGCCACTACGCTGAGCGCCAGCCAGGTCCACACGTCTACGTAAGACAAAGATGGCATCCAACGTCGAAAGTCCTGAGCAGAAGCCAAACTGTGTTGCTGATAAAGCAAAAGATCAAACTACTAAACAAAGCCGGGATCAGAAAAGGATATATAGACAACGTAGGACAGCAACAAATGCCAGTGAGGGAAGCATCAGAGAGCAACCAAGTGGTAGGTAAATGAGCAGAAGGACACAAGTAGAATACAAATAGCACAGAGAAGATGGACCCAAAGTGCAGGTAGGCCACAACTGACTTTGATGACAGGGAAGACGAGCACCAGCGAACACAGACATGACAGGATGTGGTCCAATATCACCAACCATTTCTGCGAAGTACGGCCTGCAAGACGCCAGAGAGAGAAGGTGCGCGTGTGTAGAAAAACGTCAAGAGCAATCTCGGGAATTGATCCAAACCGCTTATAGCGACACGGCCAAAGCACAGATAAAAATGTCAGCATGTCAAGCAAGGACTACAACTGTGAATTCTTCAACAAGAAGGCGTACTTGTGGACCACGGTGAAGAGCAATCTATGGAACTATGTCACATCCCTCGTAGAGACAATTACCAAACAAAGCCAACATCAAGAAAAATATAGACAACGTGGGAGAGCATCAAATGTCAAGACGGAGCGTACGCAGCCTGACACAAGTAGGAGACAAGAGGATTGATCTATAGCACATGTAGATGCCAACGGCTTCGAATAATGAGAGAGAGAGTAGTAAAGGCGAACAAAATGGGGCGCAACGTGGTCATATATCACCAACCTCTCCTGCAAAGTTCAGCTTGCAAGATACCCAAACGCACAAAGGAATCCAGAGAGAACCTTGTAACAGAGCAAATGTGACATAATCAAGCCTCCCGGTGTTTCTCCCTCAGATCCTTGTGGATCCTGCGGAAACGGTGTCATAAACTGCTGAGCGGAATCTCCCTTACTTAATCCGCATCATCCTGTATCATGTGCATGCCTGTATGCAATCGTTTTGACCATGCTTAGACAATTGTGCAAACACTCACATGTGTCCAGTCTGCGACTCTAGTACCTGTTGAAGCGGCTCTCCTGTGCCAGCGCGCCACACGTCCGTCTGTGCACCCTACTGCGGGCAGCATTAACTCAGCAACACTTCGTATATATAGGTGTATATATACAGATACTTAATGAAAATAGCAAACCATCGGGTTTGATTTGGAGCATTCGCATATTTGGGTCCGACACCGAGCATGTGACCGATCACATAAATTGTTTAACAAACGAGCACAATGTGGAAACGGCGTTGTCCCATGCCACCCACAATGTGCTATGTGTCGCACAAAAACCCTCGGCATGAAACATAAATAAAAGCCTCGGCATAAAACACAAATGAAACCCTTCTGAGATGTTCCGAGCCACGGTGCTGGGACAAAATGCCGACTAAGTCACTAAGTGCACCACAGGCCCGCATCGTATGAAGTTTTCGATACTAGTATCGGATGAGCTTGGGTCTGTACGGCCAAGAGGGAGAGAGTTAAGCGAATTCTCCAAGTGTGAAGACGATGTGCAAATTCTCATTAGTACGCACGGCTTCCCGAAACACCCTGCAACGGTTTCTTTTTGCACCGACTACAGATGTATATACATATATATATATATATATATATATATATTGGGGTGAGCTATTTGTGCTTTATGAAATTGGTGTTGTGTTTCTTATCTCCGATTACCGGGCACATTTCCATTGGACCGGGGTCAGAAAATTGTGCAAGAGATGGGTGGCACTGCATTGGTAGCTCGAATATGATGTTTTCCTGTGACATAAAGGTGCACAACACCATAATTTAACTAGGTGGGCGTAGCAGGCCAAGCATCACTATAATTTAGGGGTAGACCACATCCCTAAATTATTGCAAGGTTAATGCAACAATGCCCCGTCCTCCTTCTGCTCCTCCACCAGCAACACAATGGTGTGTGCGGCTCTGGGGGTGTATAGTGGCTTTGGCGGCAGCGGTCGAGAAGCAGCATCAGCAGCAACTGTAGGTGAAAGGGAAAGTGATTCCCAAACTACTGGGTAATGCGCCCAATTGCCTAATTGTGAACACTTCCAGCCTCTTTTGAGAGAGCTAGCTGGAGCAAGCGACTGCGAGATATGTATAGACACAGCCTCGCCATGGCAATGAAATGCATAGGTGTGGAGCCTTCTGGCTGGCCCGACAAAGAAATGTCACGAACGCTTCACACAAGGAGCACTGACACATCAGACGAGGCGCATGTGCCTGATCCCTCTACCCGGAATTAGCACACCTTACGGAATTGGCGCACACCGAGGTGGCAGAGACACAGATGATGAATCCTCTCCAGCCAAAGAGGCCTGCCACATCAGATGAGGCACAGATGCCTGATCGCACTACCTGGCGACGGCTCGCCTTAAGGGATTGCGCCCAACGAGGCGGCCGAGGCGCAGATGATCAATCTTCTTTGGCGTATGATGAATCCTCTCCGTCCAACGAGCACTGCCTCCTCAGACGAGGCGCAGATTGCTAGACTTGGCGATGCAGCTGATCAGTCCTCTTCACCCAAGGAGCACTGCCACATCGACAAGGCGAGGATGCCGAATCTCTGTCCCCAGCCTGGCGACGGAGCGACTTGAGGGCTTGACATACATGGAGGCAACAGAGGTGCAGTTGATCGCAGTCCAGCCAAGGAGCACTGCCACATCAATGAGTCAGCGACAGCGCACTTTCCGGAATTGGCGCGTGCCATGGCTGCAGAGGCGCAGCTGACTAGTCCTGTGCATCCAAGAAGCACTGCCACATCGAGGAAGCACGAATGCCTAATCCCCCTGCCACAGCGCCGTGGTGGTGCGCCCTGAAGAATTGACACGCAACCAAGCGGCAGACACGAAACTGATCAATCCTCTCCTGCCACATCGATAACGCGCAAGTAGATGATCCCTCACCTCCAGGCTAGCGACGCCGTGCATCAATGAATTGACAAACGCCGAGGCGACAGAGGCGCAGCTGATCAATCCTGTGGCGTTCGCCAGCTTTTGGGCGGAACCCGTGGTACTGGTGGCACTGGAGGTGGCATCCCAGGCGGTGCCGCTCTATAGCCTTCCATTGCAAAAGACATACAGGACCATCACATAATGCTTATAATAAGCTAAGGATCTCAATTTTGCGTGGGGGTGAGTGGTTTGAATATTCATGGTGCGACAAAACTAGACAGTGATAAATTTCAGCGCAGGCTTTGTTAGGGAGAACACAGGTGCGACAGCGTGCCAACCGAACAAAGTAGTAAATGCTCCCGATTACTGGAATTCTGGCTTTGCTGGTCGATTACAGAAGCAAGGCCATCATCATCACTTCTGAACTAAGTAAGTACCTTCAGATCCCAAGTTTCCCAGGCGAAGCCCTTGTCATCGTCACCTAACTAACTCCTGGGGCTAGGGCCTCGTCGTCACCTGTCTCTGACTCCTAATTAACTTCCAAGTGCTATTCGTCATGAGTTCGTCAGGCATTTTTCACCACATGTCTCCAGGAGAATAACTTAATTTTGTTCTTTGCTAATTATAAGTAGAAGGTCCACCTTACATGTAAAATCCCAAGTGTGTTCAAGCCCTGCTGCCCGATACTGCAGCAAGTGGTGCTAACGACTGGCCATAAAGAGCTGCTTAACGAGATTAACAAGGATATTAGGGGGCCTGTCTATAACAAGGTTATGACGAGGATTGGTTATAACGAGATCATGTCGAGTGTAACGGAATACACAAGCAACCTAGGTTTGGGGAAATCCAGTAAACTAGTATACTACATTTCTCCCGATTTGTGGATAGGAGATCCAGTTTCCATGGGTCCGCCCTTACAAATAAAAAACATAGAGCCGTCTGGATCTGTTGGCCGATTATCTTGATTTATTGAAATGATGAAGCTATGAGCTATTACACACAAATTATACAACATATTGGAAATTGAAAGACGACCACAAAATGCTGTCAGCACCCATATCTCTCCCGGAGTGGTCCCCCCACTGTTTGTTGGGATTTGCACATTTGTTACTCCCCGGAGGGCATGCCCAAACGAAGCTGGGCTGATTTATATAAACAGTTACCACTTATATATCAAACACCTGCTCTATACAAGATCCCATAAAAAAACCTAGATAAAACAATGAATCAAACAAAACAAACAATAGGAAGTTGGCCTCACATTCGTCGCGACCATTTTGCACAATTCCTGCGGCAACATCTTTAGAATTGCAAACCGCAACTGGCTATCAGGGTCTCGGTGTCTAGAGAACGGAAAATTGGGTGCATATAAATAGGGTTTCGGGTTTATATGGGGACGGCCAAATATGGTCCATATTCTGGGAAACACTGAATGTGGTGCACTTTACAAATATAGCCTTCTGGCTCTGCTGGCCGATTACTGGAGCAAGGCGATCGCGATGCCTTCCGATACTGAGCCTGTGGTGCTTGGGGCGGCCGCCCGCGGTGCTGGGGCACCTCGTCGGGAAACGGGCTGTCGGCATTGGCTCGCGGAAAGGGCGGAGGCGGAGGCGGCCGATCAGGCTGCCCAGCATACGCCTAGCTCATCGTCGGAAAACCCTAAAACCCTAAAGCCCTAAACTCCTAAACCTAAGGCGGAGGTGGAGGCGGCCGATCAGGCTGCCCTACGTGCGTCTGGCTCATTACTCAAAACTGCTCTACACATTTTTTCCGGTGCGATTAGACACGGCCGCCCAGAAAGTATTTATGTCACATCAGCGTGGGGGAACCCCAATCGCCGGTATTGATGACTGATCTGTACTGGGATGCATATCTGTCAATTCACTGCAACTATGCAAAGCACAAGGCAAGCTAGGATCAGTGGCGCCGCCAATGGCGAACGAGGAACTCTTGAATTCAGAGGTGGTTGCGGGTGAGCCCCATGCCAGGTTGGGGAGACTCTCGGTGACGGACTCTTTGACTGTCTTTTCAATGGCTGTTATGTCCAGCAGAGATGCGATACAGGACTCGCACATGAATATGTCCTGACATATGCAACTCATAATGGGCTGATTGTGTTGTGATGGAGATCCGTCACCATGTTCATCACGCTTAGTGCTTGCACATGTAGGCCCTGTACAGAGGATTGCCAAGACAGCCCCAGAAGCGAAGCACGAAGCATTGCTGTCGTCGATGTCCTGACCTATGCAACTCATAGTGGTCTGTTTGCGCTGCAATGGAGATCCGGGACCAAGTTCTCATCACTATTAATAATGCTTTCAAGTGTAGGCCCTGTACCAAGAATTGACGAGGAAGCCCCAGAAGTGGAGCACGAAGTACTGATGCCGTCGAGGTCGTGACCTATGCAACTCATAGTGATGTGCTTATTACCACATGCTATTGCACAACGTGCCACAACCACCAACCTCGCAGACCATGTCCACCCACTTCCCACACACTTTCAATTTTTCCCCACAGACTTCCAATATACTTTCCACACATTTATCAGCCACTTCCCGCACACATCCAACCGAATGTTACATCCACAATGATGCATACGTCAAACAAACTTTACCCAACATTTCCGACACATGTTTCCAATGCACGCAGGGGCGCTGTGGGAACAATTTGCCCGCATTT
>Ga0099797_101185_pt1 | contig 14472 bp, 9 predicted proteins | sample Uncmet_Sort48C_1_FD_89871 | JGI IMG/M metagenome (GOLD analysis project Ga0099797, IMG submission 89871) | Marine eukaryotic communities from CALCOFI LINE 67, Pacific Ocean - C012_Sort48C_1 | ecosystem: Environmental > Aquatic > Marine > Oceanic | place: Pacific Ocean: Monterey Bay | collected... | reverse complement strand
ATTTGGATTCTCTCGTCAAGAATAATAAAAAAAACTTTAAGAACAGTTACTGTTTTCACTAACAGCTTTCAACTTCGTCTCTTTTAAAAATTCTCGTTATATTTGGTCTCTACATTTCCAACTGTAACATCTTCCTACCTACTAAATTCTATTTCAAGTACACACTCTTGGTCGTCCAATACATATAATGGGAACTTCAGTGAATGAATCCTTCACTACACGTGAACAGTCACTAGCCCCTATGTCCCCAAAAGAAAACATGGCCATCAGATTTTCGAACAGCACAACAACCTTGATATTTAATGTATATAGTGTAAACATCCCCATCGAATTCTTGTTTAACACTCGAGCAATCACCACCTTTTCTCTGATCACCCCATGTAAAAAGTTGGCCATCAGACTTACGGACTGCACAAAAACACAAACCGTATTTTCCACTGTATATAGTGGCGATATCTCCGTCTAGATATGGTTTAACAGCCGAACAGTCACCACCTTTATCTGGGTGTCCCCAAGAAAAAAGATGACCATCGGATTTACGAACTGCGCAGAAAGAACGACCATTACAATATATTTGCGCAATGTCTCCATCTAGCTCTTGTTTGACAACAGAGCAATCACCACCTTCTCTCTGATCACCCCATGTAAATATATGACCATCAGATTTACGAATTGCGCAGAAAGAAAAATCATTAGAGTATATTTGCGCAATGTCTCCATCTAGCTCTTGTTTGACAACAGAGCAGTCACCTCCATTTTTGCTGTTTCCCCACGCAAATATATGACCATCAGATTTACGAATTGCGCAGAAAGAAAAGTCGTTACAGTATATATGCGCAATGTCTCCATCTAGCTCTTGTTTGACAACAGAGCAGTCGCCCCCTTATTCGCTGCCTCCCCATGTAAATATATGACCATCAGACTTACGAACTGCGCAAAAAGAAAGATTGTTAGGGTATATATGCGCAATGTCTCCATCTAGCTCTTGTTTGACACCAGAGCAGTCACCTCCCCATTCGCTGTCCCCCCAGGTGAATACATGACCATCAGATTTACGAATTGCGCAGAAAGAATAATCATTATAGTATATTTGTGCAATGTCTCCATCTAGCTCTTGTTTGACACCAGAGCAGTCACCTCCAAATTCACTGCCCCCCCATGTGAATATATGACCATCAGATTTACGAATTGCGCAGAAAGAATCTTTGGTACAGTATATTTGTGCAATGTCTCCATCTAGCTCTTGTTTGACAACAGAGCAGTCACCACCAGAATGCTTGTGTCCCCAGGAAAAAAGATGACCATCAGACTTACGAATTGCGCAGAAAGCAGCAGCATTTTTGTTGTTGTATATTGATTGAATATCGCCCTGTAGCTCCTTTTCTACTTCCGAACAGTCACCACCCAATCTTTTATCTCCATGAGCTTTCAGACAGCCATCCAATGTAACAAAGCAAAAGGCGTACCCATTGCACCTTACTTTCGGCAAGCAACTGATTATGTATGATAGTACAAAATTTTGCTGGTTGTCATCGGAGATATGGTCTTCAGTCTCAACAGAATCAAAAACAACTTCATTATTGACCAGCTTAATGTAACCTCTGATGCGTTCTTGTCCCCGGACCAAAGTAATTACATTGCTGAAAAGATCTTGATTAACGGTTGCTTCACTGTTAGAGTCGCTAGAGCTGCTGGACAGAGAGCCATTTTTCCTAAGCTCTTCTAAGATCCAAGTCTCTACTGCAGAAACGGGAACATAATTGACTTCTTCCACGCTTGAATCAGGCTCACGTTTACTTGAATCTGATGCAAGAGATTTTAGGGTCTCCGAAGAAATAGAAATAGAATCACCACTTAGACTAAAAACTTCCATAGCGCTTAAGATACTGGTAAATTTTCTGTATCTAAGCTTGAGCTGTTACACACTTAGTATCGTGTATATTTATATCTCAACAACGATGGAGAATAAGAAGTAGAAGTTAATCAAGGATTGAATCTAGTAGCTCAAATTACCTAATGTATTACAGTAAATTTCAACAACCTGTTTGCAATGAGAAGTGTTTGAGTGTTTGGAAATAGATATAGGTTGATTGGAGACTAGTATGAAGGGTTTGAAATCTAGGAAGAGAAACATTTAGAAAATGATTTTGTATGCTGATTTCTAGACGTCGATATTGCATGAGCTTCTATATAATAATGGACTATACATTGGGTCGCTGATCATGGTTTAATTTTTCAGAAACAGCACTTTATACTGATTTTATAGATTGCAATATCGTCTAAAAGGGTTTCAATTCTCTATCGGATTGCGACGATCCGAATATGCGCCAGACATTCAACGGGAACATTACTGACAAGATGTTCAGTTTAAATTTCTTTAAAATTTTGAATTCTCTCGTCAAAAATTTCAAAATAACTTTAAGACCTCTGAACAATATCTGTTTTAGCTTAAGCAACTTTGTCTTTTTTAAAAATTTTCGTTATATTTAGTCTTTATATTTCCAACCGGATTGTCCATAAACCATGGATCATAGACTTACATTCAATGAATCGGATCATTCTCCTCACAACTCACTTCTCCCACCACCACTACCCTTATTACTACATTGTCCCACTTTCACACACCATTTTTCTATCAGTTTTTCGTCAACTTCACTCAACCCTCCTTTTTTCTTCCGATAATTGTGAATATGTTCCACTAAATCATCATCTTCAGCTTTCACAGCCTCCAGACACACCTCTTTCATGGCATGAGTTTGCCAATATTTCGGGCCTTGACCTTTCTGTCCTGCAGCCTGGGTTGCTGGTTCATAATCTTTTTCACTTGAATCAGAATCGGTCTCATTCTTCTTTTCTGAAACCACTCTGAAAGTTCCACCAGCCTTACTAGAACTACTAGTACTCTTGGTGCCTTCATCAATCACAATAATTCTATAGCCATCAAAAGCATTACTACTACCAATCCCAGAACCTCCTCCAGATTCATTCCCTCCTTTACATACCTTGTCAAATTCGTCGTAAATCTCGCCTCCATCGCTTCCTTCTCCCGAACTGTGCTGCGGTAATCTGCTTTTTACGATGTATTTCACCGCCAACTTGCAGACGTCGCATTTGATGAAGGGTTTCGCGCGCTGCCATTTCTCTTTTTCTTGAAAGTCGCCATCGGCGTTGAACGAATCGGGGAGGTCCATTAGAGCATGGTAGGAGGAGGGGAGGAAGGGTAGGAGTAGGAAAAGAGTTGAAAAGTTCTTGAAGAACATGATAGTCAATCGGTTAAAGATGTGGCTTACAGTGTTGTGCTTATAAATAAAAGCTGAAACGATTTCTTTATTTTTTTTGATGATCCGTAAATTCGTGAATGAAACGGTATCAAGAAATAGAAACGATTTAATAAGAAAGAGCAATAGATTTTGTTGATCTCTCCATTCTACGAAAAACACACCATCCTTTTGGCCAAGTAAAATCGTGATACGTCACGAAGATCCTTTTTTTCATTTTTTTTTTGAAAACTAATACTAGTCTACACTTCAGTGCGTTTTCGTCGCTAAATATCATATTAATATTAGTATAGAGATCACATGATCTTCATTCAAACATCTTTTCAACAAAAATGTTATAAACCGTTCTAAATTTCTATTCTTCCCCTCACCATTCTCCGAATATATTCAGTGGTTTATAGCTCCTAGGCATCGAGTGTTTCCCTGCATTTACCTTCGCCACATCAAAACCAAGCCCAGTTTTCTTCCGTATAGCCTCTTTTCTAGGGTCTTCCATCGCGATTTTATCACACATATCCGTTCGTTGCCTCAGTTTAGCTTCCTGCAACTCAGGTAAATCATAATAATTCACCGGGTGTTCCCACACTATGCTACTTGCTTCACATCTTTCCTTCATCTTTTTTGCTTGTTGTTTCGTTTCTTGCGACTTCGTTTTACACTGTTCTTTGTGCAAAAAGTATTCTGGATTTTCATTATACGTCTTTGGTGGGGACTTACGACAGGGATAGAGCGGGGCCCACTCGCCGATCTTCACTTGGCCCGGCCTCGTTCCGGTGCGAATGCAGGTTACATCGCGGTTTTGAGCGTGAAAACCGCCTTGGTGGGGACGGTAGTCGGTTGGGGTGGACAGATTGAACCCGTCTTCGATGGTTTGGAGGTCGTAAGAGTTTTTAGAAGAGGAACTTTGTTTTTGTTGGGTTCGGGAGGGGGGAAGGAACTTTGTTGAACTTGTCAAAGTTGTATTATTTTCATTATTAGTAGTACCACCATCCCCGAGACTATTCAGATTTTTCTCCCTCAATCTAGTTATTTCCATATCTGTACTTCTTTTATCAGTATCTTGTCCCCCTATTTCCTCTTCTAACATCCGTTCATTTAATCTCCCGATCTCATACGGGTCGTATTCCTTGAATTTTTTTCCCTCTCCGCCCAATCTTACTCTATTCTTTTCGTAATTCGGTACGTTTTTCACACAATTTTTCTCCCATTCCGGAATTACCCGCTGTTTACGACTCATAAAACTTCCCCAGAAATTATCGCCCTGTAAATTCATTCTCTCCCCGAATTCATTGGGATTTAATTGAATTCCATTTGGTCCAGGTCCATTACTATTATATCTGGACTCCGGCCTCAACTGATCTTCTCTACTCCATTGAGACCTTAAAACCACATCCGCCGTCTGTCCTATTTTCTCCTTCTCCATCTCATAATTCGGTAATGTCCTTCCCTCATTCTTCCCACTAAGATTTACCGCCTTGGCTTCCTCCGCATCCACCGTAAAACAGTGTAATCTAGTGCTCATCGTGAAATTTTTCATCAAACTCTATCCTGGGCCTCCTTCAGCTCCTTCATCACCATGCGTCATTTTCCGCTGATCTCTTGGATCTCTGATGTTCCCGTGATGATCGAACAGATGACCCCTACCTCTTCGTGCGTTGCCCCCAGGACATCTCATCAACTTCTTTCTCTCTTCATCCGTCCAATTCCGAGGGTCGTTCATGGCCTTCAAATACTGCTGCTCGTTTATAGTAGGATCTTCTAGTACCTGAATTTCTCCTTCTTCGTCTAAATCTATATCGTCCTAAGACTCGTCATTAGCCTCTCTTATTCTCTGAACTGGCTTTCTAACTAATATTGTTGTCCCACTCTTCCCACTCCCAGTCTGATCATGATGATGCGAGTCCACCATATTAACCGTCGATTCCAAGTGGTGATTCGCCTTCTTTTTCTTCCCATACTTATCGCTGTCGAACAAATCCCTCAATTTCCCCGTCATGCCGATCCCATAAGGGTTTGGAACGTTGCCACAACGAATGTCGTACTCGGTAACGGCGGCCTCTGCAGTGTAGGCGTCGGTGGTGGCCGCGTTTACCCCCAATCCGTTTCGGACATCTAAACCTGTATTATGAGCAGTACCGGCTGGAGGTAGTTAAGCCACATTCAGCTTGTATTTATCGAAACCACCGACGACGTACCCACCGGGACGAATATCCACCTTGTAATGGTTGTTCCGCATCTGATGGAGATAGGATTGATTCTGGTTTTCAGTTACTGTTTTCTGTTCACCTGATTCCTTGACATTAATACCGCTTGAATTATCTCTTGAATTATCTCCACCTATCCCTGTCCAAACTAACTTCCTCTGTTTGTTGGCCTCCACCCTAGCCAGAGTTTCCTGCGCCATGGAATCGTCGCAGCGTTTCCACTCCTTTTTTTTTTGTTCGTGGGCTACTTCGATAGTGAACGGGTTAGATCCGTCATCCAGAGCGAAACGTGGATCCCTTTGATTATTTGAATTACTACTATTTAGATTACTATTTAGTACGGAAGAAACTCCGTCGGATGCGTTGAAAATTTTGGCATGACCCTGCTGATTGACACTAATCATATTATGATTGTAGTCAGTGGAATTTGGATCGGCTGAGCCCAAATTATTGTTTTGTTGTTCGGTTGTTAAATAGGGATTGTAGTCAGTGGAATTTGGATCGGCTGAGCCCAAATTATTGTCTAAATTCTTCACTCGAGGTCCATCATTGGACTTACTGTTGTTGTATTCCAGCAATTTCTCATCCGAAGTGAAATACCCCAGCTCCTTATCCGTTTTCTTGTCTTTATACTTATTAGGATCTTTTATCGGCGCATCCATCAAATCATTAAAATCATGATTAACATTTTCAGAATTATCTTTACTACTATAACTTAGATTATTGTTAATATTATTGTTTAGACTAGCCTGACTCCTCCCAGCAATTTTCTCACCCTGCAATCTAACATTCCCGCCAACACCCATATTCACTAATTTCCAGTACTCTTTGTTGCTCAAACCTTGGTATTCACCAGGTACCATATTTTTTTCCATTAATTGAGATTCTTTTGAATTATTGGAACTAGACTTAGGATGTCTTTCATTGGTATTCCATTGGTTTGATTTATTCACTTCATAATCTACGTCGTACCCGTGCCGGTTGAAGACTGTGTTAGCGTTGTTGCGGCCGTCTTGGGCGTTGTTGCGAATAGAACTACTAAGACTTTTGGCAGCAGCGTTACGGTTCTCATCTGAAGTTCCTGTAACATTATTATAGTTATCCTGTAGTAGATCATCCCCGTTGCTGAGGTTGTTGTTCGTCACTGTATCTTTAATATCAGAAGAAGACTCATTGACCACAACTTGAACGTGTCTAGTCTTCGACGCTTCAGCCGTCCCATCTAGATGCGAAGCCTTGCTGTCAGGGCCTCCGAAGCTATTCAGTGTCTCTTTGCGTTTCTTTTCCCAGTATTCTTTTTGAGAAAGTCCTGGACCGGTATTCTTGGAATCAATATTTTCATAGTTATGGATTTGCACCTCAAACGGATTGTCCGCTGATGTTGTATTATCCCGTTTGGGAGGACGGTGGCCACCAACATTAGCTGCTGTTGGCGGATCTGCCTGGGTAGCTGTTGTGGGTAAGACAGCGGCGCTCTGACTCTGAGTTTGGCTCATAGTATTAGTATTACCAGGACCTCCACCTTTAGCAGTGATTATATGTGGATTTCCGTCTTGCCGCTCAAACGACCATGATGAATTGTGTCTCGACAACTCCCGACCGGAAATTATACAGTTTTTACGGTTGCTAGTACTATTGCCTTCAGAAGTATTAGAGTCTATTTGAGATTCTTAGAAATCCATTTCTCCTCGTTGAATTGCCTTGCCGCTGTCTGGACAGGTGAGAGCGTGCGGATAATTGTTCTGGAAGCGATCGGGATGGCTGGGGTCAATTTGTTCCAGACTGCGTCGCACAGGACGACCTTTATTGGGAATAGTGCGCTCTCGGTAGGACATATTTTCAATTATAAGATTCAGTATGAGTATTACTAAATTTAGTACGCTAAATGTTTTCAATTTCAATATTTGACTGACACTTTAAAATCTGGACTAAGAGGGGGAACTTTGATCACTGAAATTATTGAATTCGGAAGCCGCAGCGGAACTTAATATAGCACTCCTATTAGTGTCACGACGGTAGTACTTAATATCATGCTACAGTACAATAGCTACAGTAGGCTTTTCATTAGAGTCATTTTTTTTTTTATTCGGCGTCGTAGTTTTCTGTAATTCTGGAAAACCATAATTGACGTTTTGGAATATTAACGATTCAGATGAAGGGGGTCGTGAATTCTTTTTTTTTTTTGAACTCAAAGTTTCAATGAATAGTTACAATCTTAGACTCTTAATATTCTCTGCTAAGATTTGTCTTGACCAATGTGGTCTTGATATATCTCTTTCTCTCAGATGAAGACTAACTTTAAAATAACGATTTTATAACGTTAAAGCGATACTGGTGCTAACAAAAAATGAAATTCAAACGGTTAAAGTTCCTAAAGAAATACGAAAAAAATCAAACGTTAATCCAAAATTAGAGTTTTAGATGTTTTGTAAACTTAGACATGAATCTTTTCAATCTTAAATATAATCGACGACAAAAAAAGTTTTAATTGATAATACATTGGGCCACTAAAATCTAGATAAAACCGAAATGCTCCATTACTTTTCCCACACTAAGTTCTAACAAATTTCTACTATAATTTTAATAATTCTAACTTAAATAAACAACTCCAAGTTGTCTCTACTAAGTATCTACACATGTGACAAATCTGAGTCTCCCCAAGCCATTCCTAAAGTATCTACACACGTGACAATCTGAGTCTCCCCAAGCCATTCCTAGAAACTATCGAGCTTTTTTCCAATTACTGTTTTCACTTCCGAGTCCAATAACTCCAGCATTTCATCGACCGGCACCTGGCGAAAGGCCGTGAACTGGTCCACTGCCTCATCTTCCTCGAAAACCGTATCGATATCTTTATCAGCATCAGGATCGTCCTTGATGTCCTTGTCGGCCTCAGGCTTAGAATCTAAATCTAAGCCCAAGTCAGCAAAAATTTTCGCGAATTTTTTGTCGCGTTCGGCTTTTGAAATATATGGAGAAGATTTGACTTGAAATAAGGGTTCTAAGTCTTGTCCGACTCCTGAGGTAAAAGTAGGGTAGAGGGTTAATGTCACGCGTTCGCCTTTAAAATCTGGGTCCATAAAAGATAGCCGACCGGTTTCCCATTTAAATTTTTCAGAATTATGCTTTCTGTATTGAATGTACAGACTTCTTTTTGCCACCTTATCTCCGGATAATGTGTTCCATTTGTTCACGTTTTTGATATGCTTATACAACTCGAAAATTGAGCCAAATTCAGCAGCCTGAGCCGACGAGCCTGAGGCTGCATTGCTACCAGTACTACTTTCTTCCATCATTTTTTCTTCAGAAGAAATATCGACAGTGTGCATTTGAACGTTTCCAATTGCGATATCACGATTCAAAATTCTCAGCTGTTTCATTCCGAAAGGCAGAATTATCGGAACTTGAGCTCGGTTTTCTGAGTCGATACTTTGCAGTTTTTTCAGATTTTTTACATAGGTAGTTTCGCTTTTGTGATCCCAAGCAGGACTCCTTCCGTCTAGATTGTGATCATAAGAGCAGGGAAATCCAAATGCTTCCGCCAAATAGGAAACCTCAGAAGCTTGAATTTCAGCACTACTACTCGGTTTTTTCATAGACATTAGCGTGATAAATCTCGGAAATCTGCCATATGACATATAGACAAATGATGCAAGAATGGTATCGAGATCATGAATGACATCGTCAAGCGAACTTAAATTTAATAATTGTTTCATATTCATTGGTAAATCTGCAACTTTTGTTCCTACACTTGCGGCAGTAGAAGCAGCAGAAATGCGGAGAAAGTCCAGAGCAGATTCAGATGGAGTTTTATCCGCCAAATCTAAGCTTAACGATGACAGATGGATGTGTTCGAATCCATGCACCGCGTCTTTGCGGCGCTTCGCACGATCATTGACATCGTCATATTTCTTGTACACGTTGAAAATGTCGGTCATAGATTCATTCAGTTGCAGATCGTTTCTCACAAACGACTCCCATTCTGCTCCGGTTCTAGATTGAGACACGAATCTGTCTCGAAACGTTTCCACTACCGTCCACATCAAACGGTCAATCGGTTGCTGCGTCATAACACCGAGGAAAATTCTTTCAGGATCACGTTTCATTAACTCTTTTTCCACCCAAGCGCGTTCGATGTACTTGTAGAGAAAATCCAAATTGCTCCAGCCGACCGTACTATGCAATTGTGTCCATACTCTAGTCCGGAGCCAGGTAGGAGGTGTCGGTAGTTTTAAAATTTTGTCGGAAGCTGTCAACGACGTCGATGCATGAAGCCTCAATCCTTGCACTAGTAGTACTAGAGTGTGAGTGGTGCTACTAATATTGAGACTGATCCATGTACTCAATAGAAGTAACTGTAGAAGTCGATTTATGGGGAATAAGTTTAACATCATACGTTTCATTTAGACAAGAAGTTTAAATTTACGAGAATTGTTTGTGCTGTTGGCAAAGTATAATTGAAGGGTACAGTAGGGGACAAGGCGTAATATTAATTTGACAATTCACTTGAAAGTTGATATTAAGGCTTTGAAGTGAATCTTGACCTGAAAAAAAATGCGGATTAAGAGAAATATATTGGAAAATGAAATTTGTTTATACTAGCAACTTGCAAGTCTTCTTTTTGATTAACAGTTGATTCCACAATGTCAAAACTATCTATATTATTAATGTCACTCATGAACCATGATTATTCCGAATAATGTCTCTCATCATAACACTGTAACATATAGGCACTACTGCTATTCATTTCATAGGCAAGATTCTGATTCTCTACTAAGATTTGGCTTGACTAATGTGGTCGTAATGTATTTCTTTCAATCTGATGAAGACTAACTTTAGAATATTAACGGTCTTGAAACATTAAGCGTCGATACTGGTGCTATTACAATAATATCATTTGATATAAATTTCTAATTTACATATTTAAACGACATTGCCCACTAATATCGCCCTCACTTCCGACTCCAATAGCCCCAGCATTTCATCCACCGGCACCTGGCGAAATCCTCGAAATCCACTTACTACCGCTGAAGGTATTTCAGATACACCAAATTTATTTCCTGATTCAGTGCCAAAAGTATGGTAGAGGGTTAATTTTGGTGCTTTAGAAGTTCGGACATCTTCTTCGAATGACAGTATTCCTGTAGTATAGATGTCGGTACTTGAATCAGATCTGTATTGAATATACATACTTTTACAGTGCTGCTTCCGCCCGAGCAATCGAAATAATTTCCCTTTCACATTTTTGATATGCTCATATAAGTCGAAAATTGAGTCAAATTCAGCTTTGTTAACACCATTAGATTCTTCTATAAATTTCTCTTTTTGAGAAATACCGACGGTGTGCATCTGGACATTTCCAACGGCGATATCGCGATTCAAAATTCTGAGTTGCTTGTTTTCGTATTCCTCAAGGTTCAGGGGAGGAGTTCGGTTTTCTGAATCCACACCTTGTAAAATTTTCAGACGTTCTACATAGGTAGTTTCGCTGCTGTGGTTCCAAGCAGGACTCCTTCCGTCAAGATTGTGGTCATAAGAAGAGGGAAATCCATATGGTCTTGCCAAGTAAGAAACCTCAGAAGCTTGAATTTCAGAACTACTACTCGGTTTTTTCATTGACATTAGCGTGAGAAATCTCGGAAATCTTTCCCGTGACATGGTACTGAAGGATGTAAGCACGGTATCGAGATCGCGAAACAAACTATCTACAGATTTATCTGTTTCTACACCAGTACGGGTTAGTCCTTGAACCAAGATTTGTTTTATATTACTTGGTAGGTTTCCAATTTTCGTGCCTCCGCCAGCCGCTCTCGAGCCAGAGCTCGTGTACAGAAAACCAAGAGCAGATTCATCGGGAGTTCTATCTGCTAAATCTAAACTCAACGAGGACAAATGGATGTGTTCGAATTCAAACACATTTTCAATCAGGCGGCCTGAATCGGAGTCGCTGTCGTTTTTCTTGTATGTGCTAAAAATATCGGTCATAGATTGATTCAGTTGCAGATCGTTTCTCACAAACGACTCCCACTCTGCTGCGGTTCTAGATTGAGACACGAATCTGTCTCGAAACGTTTCCACTATCGTCCACATCAAGCGGTCAATCGGTTGCTGCGTCATAACACCGAGGAAAATCCGTTCAGGATCGCGTTTCAATAACTCTTTTTCCATCCAAGCGCGTTCGATGTACTTGTAGAGAAAATCCAAATTGCTCCAGCCCTGCGTACTATGCAATTGTGTCCATACTTCATCGCGAAGCCAGGTAGGAGGGGTCGGTGGTTTGTCGAAGGCTGACGATGCAAGAAGCCTCAATCCCTGTACTAGAGTCACATGAGTGTGACTGGTGCTACTATTGAGACTGATCAATGCACTCAATAAAATTTGAAGTCGGATGGGGAATAACATGGGTACGAAATTTAATAAATTAGAGAAGAAGTTTTTACGATAATTCTTTGTTCTTTTGGCAAAGTCTAATTGAAGGGTGTTGGGGATGAGGCAGCGGCTTGATAATTCGACAATTCACTTGATACTATTAGGCTTTACAATGAATTGTCTACCTGAAACACAAATTTGTGGATTAAGAGATTTATATTGGAAACTAAAATTGCTTAATATAGTACTAGCAAGTCTTTTTGATTATTAATAATATCAGCTCCACAATTCAGAAACTATAATCTAGAATATTATTGATGTCTCTCATGATTCTTTTGAACATTTCATATTCGTTGAAGGGTGACACAAACTGAATCTGAATCTAGGTCTCAGGATTCCATGTCAATATAATTATCTGATATCTAATTTGCACTTTTAAACGTCGACAACATTACTGTTTTCACTTCCGAGTCCAATAGGCCCAGCATCTCATCGATCGGCACCTGACGAAAGGCCGTGAATTGATCCACTGCCTCATCTTCCTCGAAAATCGTGTAGATCACATGATTGTCTTTGTCTGTTGTTGCCGTCAGCGACTTCGTGGTAGAGTCCTTGACGATTCCAAAGAAATCATTAAGACTCGCCATATGTTTTTTGGCGGCGGCTTTTGGATCCGATGGAGTAGATTTGACTCGAAACAAAGGTTTTTGAAATAAGGGTCTATTTTCTACCATATCATTATCTTGTCCGACAGTATCTGAAAAAGTATGATAGAGAGTTAATGTCACATATTCACTGTCAAAACCGTCATAGAGATCATCAAAAGACAGTCTACCGGTTTCCCACTTTGAATTTCCTTCAGAATTATGCTTTCTGTATTGAATATACATGCTTTTTTTTGCCACTTTCACGAAGTTGGTTCCCGAAAAACCCTTCCAGTTCACGGTTTTGATATGGTTATACAACTCGAAAATTGAACCAAATTCGGCACTGGTAGTAGTACCAGTACTTGTACTTTCTTCTACAGATTTTTCTTCCGGAGAAATATCGACAGCGTGCATTTGAACGTTTCCAATTGCGATATCATGATTCAAAATTCTCAGTTGTTTCATACCGTCTGGCATTTTTAGCGGTGGAGCTTGGTTAAATTCTGAGTCGATACTTTGTAGCATTTTCAGATTTTCTACATAGGTAGTTTCGCTGTCATGGTTCCAGGCAGGTTTTCTTCCATCTAGATTGTAATCATAAGAGCAGGGAAATCCAAATGGTTCTGCGAAATATGAAACCTCAGAAGCTTGAATCTCAGCACTACTAGTACTCGGTTTTTTCATAGACATTAGCGTAATGAATCGCGGAAATCTACCGTATGACATATAAACAAATGAAGCAAGGATGGTATCGAGACTTTCAAACAAAGTACTATCAATTGCAGAGCCTTCTGAAGTCTCGGCAGCATAATATGAAATTAGTTGTTTCATATTCAGCGGTAGGTTATCAATTCTTGTGCCTCCCCCCGCTGCAGCAGTACCAGCATCGCCAGAGAGAAAAGCAAGCGCCGACTCACCGTATTTATTATCGACTAAATCTAAACTTAACGATGATAGATGGATGTGTTCAAATCCCTCAACATCGTTATTCCGGCGCTTCGCACGATCAACATCGTCATATTTCTTGTACACGTTAAAAATGTCGGTCATAGATTCATTCAGTTGCAGATCGTTTCTCACAAACGACTCCCAAGTCTCTGCTGCGCTTCTAGAATCTTGAGACACGAAATTTCTGTCTCGAAACGTTTCCACTACCGTCCACATCAAACGGTCAATGGGTTGCTGCGTCATAACACCGAGGAAAATCCGTTCAGGATCGCGTTTCAATAACTCTTTTTCCATCCAAGCGTGTTCGATGTACTTGTAGAGAAAATCCAAATTATTGCTCCAGCCCTGCGTACTATGCAATTGTGTCCATACTTCATCGCGAAGCCAGGTAGGAGGGGTCGGTGGTTTGTCGAAGGCTGACGATGCAAGAAGCCTCAATCCCTGTACTAGAGTCACATGAGTGTGACTGGTGCTAGCACTAATATTGAGACTGATCAATGCACTTGACAATAAAATTGGAAGTCGGATGGGGAATAACATGGGTACGAAATTAGTCTAATTGAAGGGTGTTGGGGATGAGGCTTGATAATTCGACAATTCACTTGATACTATTAGGCTTTACAACGAATTTTCTACCTGAAACATAATGTGGATTAAGAGATAATAATATATAGTGGAAAATAAAATTTGTTTATACTAGCAAGTCTTTTTGATTAATATTAGCTCCACAATTCAGAAACTATAAATTTCTAGAATATTATTGATGTCTCTCGAGTCTCATGAAGCATGATCATTCCGAATAATGTCACTCAACAGAAGTCATATAGGCACTACTGCTATTTTGAACATTTCATATTCGTTGAAGGGTGACACAAACTGAATCTGAATCTAGTTTTGGGGATAAGACTTGATAAAATTTTGACAATTATTAATACAGAGTGTGACGCTGTGGTGACAAGTAGCATAATCACATGCTAAATCCATCCAAATACTGCAAAAGTATATTAACAAACGCTCCTGCAGAGC
>Ga0099797_101184_pt1 | contig 14486 bp, 7 predicted proteins | sample Uncmet_Sort48C_1_FD_89871 | JGI IMG/M metagenome (GOLD analysis project Ga0099797, IMG submission 89871) | Marine eukaryotic communities from CALCOFI LINE 67, Pacific Ocean - C012_Sort48C_1 | ecosystem: Environmental > Aquatic > Marine > Oceanic | place: Pacific Ocean: Monterey Bay | collected... | reverse complement strand
ATGTGTTTTCTGCCATAGCTAGATATGTGTGGTGATCATTTCGTCCCGTTTGCGGCGGTATTGGCCATTTATGTGTGCATGTGTGTTTGCCTTTTCCGTCTTAATTCTTCCTGATACCTCTTCGTCTTTTCTTGTCTTTCTTTGTGTTTATGCATGGACTACTTAATTACTGGACTGGAAAACAGAAAGAAAGGTAAAATAATGTGTAGGCTGAAAATATTTTTTAATAGTGCAGCCGGGTGGATGAATATTCTTTGATTATTTTTCTTTGCAAATGTAGGGACATTTTTGGCTTTCAAACAACATCCATGAATTGTCATAATGTTTAACCAAAGAGGGACAATTTGCCCCATTTCCTCAACGTGCCTTAAAATTACGAAATTATGAAATAATAAAAAATTGCAATAAATCAATATTTTTACTCATTCAGATGACGTAAATTATATATAACTGACAAGAAAGTATAACTGTCATAAGATAAAATATGTGAAGAATGGCTTACGTTGTTATTAGGTACAAAAGGGGGAGATTTGACCCTGAAATATGCCAATGTACAATAAATCAGTTAAACCAGAGGATGAATTTGTCTAGTCATCGAGAAATAGATCATGAAGCACTAGGAGGATAATTTATGTATAGGGCAGGAATTTCACAATTTCTTAGTTTTTGGTCTCACGGTGCTCAAGGGGGTCAAATAGGGAGGGGTGGGGGTCAAAATGGGTAAAAACGTGCCAATCTCCCTATACTTCACTTGTATTATTTTTAGGGAACAGGTCACATGAGAGGTGGGTAAGGCGCGCAGGTGATAACTTTGATATATCACTCAAATTTTTCTTGTTTTGGGACATAGGGGATGGGGCAAAACCGGGGGTCAAAATGGGTAAAAAGGTGCCCATCTCCCTAGACTTATATCAAAGGTTAATTTACTCCTCTGTATGGGTCATAATCGATTATTTATTTCATTGGGAAATTTGAATTTGGGAATTGTATTTGGTTTCCTTAGGGAGCGCACAAATAAAGGACAGGGTAGATTTTTCTATATAAAATTTTTTAATGATCCATAATGACCGATCAAACATATTCCGCGGCCCATAAAATATATCTGAAAATAAATTCGTGACCCATAAAAAAGAAAAGTTGATCAAAAAGATGAAAGATAATTGAGGAGATGTGAGAAACAACAAAACATATGAAATCGTGGAGTAGGTTTTAAAAACAGTAAAAATCAAAATCTCATACTGAAACTACTTTAAGGGAAGAAAGTGTTTGTGGAAGAAACTTTTGCGGCTTTTGCTGCTTTTGCCTCGATTCGTAAAAGTTTATGTCCGCAAGAAAAAGTGATTTCCGCGAACAGCAAAAGTTTATGCCCGTAAAATATCCAAAAATGTTCAAACCGTAAAAGATGAAAATGAATCATAGTTTCTAGAGAGGGTCTTTCCCCTTTCTGAGAGAACTTAAGTATCGATCCCATCCCTTCAACAGAAAAGGTTGTCAACCTTGAAAATACATTTTCCCATTTCCAACAACAAAAAATAACAGAAAAAGGGTCATTATCGAAATTAACTAGAATTTTTTCTATTTGTTTGTAATATTTTCTAACATTATATTATGACTTGAAGAAAATCTAGAGCTTCATAAATTGTTCATTAATTTTCCTGTCGTTAAGTTACGTCAAACATTTTTTGCCACATTTGGTAAATGTTTTTTCCCGCAAAAAAGAAAATCTGAGCAACCACAAAACAAAAAATATATTTTTACGGATCGCAAAAGCTCATGCCCGAAAAATGCAAAAATTTCGCGGTTTGGGCAAACCGCAAAAGTTTCTTCCGAAAGCACTTTCTTCCCTTAAGGTAAATTCATCTCAAGGTGATGACTTTTTCGTAGCTTCATCTGAAATTATTCCATATTTGGCGAAAAAAGCTGCTAGTTATTTTGTTTTGTTTTTGGCAAATTCCGTAAAATTTTCTACGTTTGGCCTACGTAACATTGGAAACACTCAAGCAAATTTTGCTAAAATTGATAGAACAACGAATTATGTAAGATGCGCGGACCTCGTAATATAAAATCAGAATTTACGGTACGTATTGATCAAAATATGATGTTTTTGTATTGTAAGGATACAAAAAAGTAACCACTTGTGAAAAAAGAGCAAGTTTACTCAAAACATTAATTACTTAATTGCTTATAGATTTAAAACATCTTGATAAGACCGGTACAAGAAGAAAGTTCAAATTTTATAGGAAGGCAAAATTTGATAATGATGAACAGAAATTAAGTTTTGCAAAAAGTAACAAAATGTGTTACAGTTATTTCTGATAACATGGCCGACAGAGATAATACGAAATCATCATTTTCAGCATTTTTCACAATAAGTAGAACAAATTTCCTCAAAACATTACTCGTTATCAGAGACAAACTCTGGCATATTTGTTTCTTAACCCCCATATGCGACCAACAATTTCCAAAAATCGTGATTTTTTTAAAAACAATCAACATTTAAACATCCATAAAAACTGTTGAAACTATGAAGAAACTATGGAGTTCGTTTGTAAACAAAAATGTAGAGAGTTTAATTACAGACAAAAATTTCCTACCACAAGTTTTGATTTTGAACAGATTTCGATGACGTGATAGGGAACATGACCTACTTAATATACGGCCTAATATGTTGCATTCGAAAATTTCAAACGTCAAATCTAATTGACGTAATTGTTTCAAAATCGGTGCACATATTCTTTGAGATATTGTGAGTACCCCAGCAAATAATCAGACTTCCAAAAATAAGGTTTGGGAAATTATGGGCAAAATTACGATTTCGAGTTAACAAGCTATAAAGCGCTTTATATTGAAAGAAATAATGCGGGATTTTGCAATAGTGTTGTTTCCATAGTGCACCATCCTGTTGCAAAATTTATTTTCCGAGAAGTGGATATTTATTCTGTTATGTGCCTTGAAAGCACTTTTCATAAACGGGCAGTTAAACCCTGTCTAACCTAGCAAGATCATTGCATAATGTATCTAATTATTGAAATCTAATGAGTAAGGATTTAATACGGCTAGAATATCATATAGTTAAACCTGAATAAAAGATGATGCGCCGACAACTTTAGTAAAACGTGTTACCATACAAACTGTAAAACAATTATCTACTCTCGTTTTCTGATAGATTCGGATGAAATTATTGCATTCCACTTAATCATTTTGATTATTCTATAGTGAATCATATCTATTTATCAATATATACCTCTTTTTCATGATGCTATTCTAGTTTTAGAATAGAGTCGGCATAACTTACTGTATTCCATTTATTTATTTTGATGACTCTCAAGACAATCCTACTTGCACATATGAGGACTCTATCTATCAATACATATTTCTATTTTGTAAAAAGAGACATTATCTCGAATCATTTTAATTTCTTATGAATAAACATAATTCTGTAATGAAATACATTATTTTTTAACGTTTGTTTATAGGAATAAAGCATATCCCTCTTATTTGTCTTCCCTCTTATTTTTGTCAGATTTTTAACGCACATTGTCAGTTTTTCTGGAATAAAAATCGTTTGAATGAACAAAATTACTTCCAATTTGGACAGCTCACTCCTATCATAGCAATCTATAGCTAGGCAAACAGTTAAAATGTTTTGGTTTTTCTTCATTCCCTATGAACCTCTAACAGATTTTTTTAAAAAGGCTCATAAATCCACCAAATCCATAAATCCACTGAAATTCCCACAGTATCGTTACACTGTGTTTACTTATATGAGTTTCAAATCTTACACCCGTACATGTAAAGGGTATCAAGTTTGAAATTTTCGAATGCAATATATTAGGCCATCTATTAAGTAGGTCATGTAGGGACACCCTGGTAAACCTGTCCTATTTATAGGACAGTGGCCGAAAATGGATTAATGAACCGATTGCGAAATTTCATTTGTCATATTTTTAAAGTTAGCTTGATCCTGAAACTTGCCAGTATTAAAGAATATCAATTGGGTTCAAATTCTAATTTCGTCATATCTCATTAACCCATTCGTCCAAGCAATTTCCGAAAATCAAGATTTTTTTAAACAATCATTCGACATTTAATAGCCTGTAAAACCGTTGGAAAGGAGCTACGCAGTTCGTTTGAAAAAAAAATGTCGAGAATTTTATCGCAAACGAAAAAATTCAACATTTGAGTTTTGAATTTTGAACAGATTTTGAGTTATGACATTTTCGAGACACCCTAGTTAACACGTCCTATATATAGTACAGTGGCCGAAAATGGGATAACAGAAATGTAATAAAATTGTATCTCGGGGGCCAATAATCGTACAAATTTGCAAAATTTGCAAAACCAAGAAATCTTATCGGCCTCTTTTCCCCAAATATACCATAAATCTAGATAGAGCAGCCATGATAAAAATTTTAGGTAAGATATAATAATAATCATACATGTTGATATAATCTCTACTATATAAAACCATCTGATCGTCCCAAAAGGTTAGAAGCATTCTGCTAATCTTACATTAACGTTTCGTCCCTCAATGCATGTCCGTTTTTCTTTTGTCATTCATTCAAATGGTTATTCCTTTGCATTACATACCCATTAAAATGGGAAATAAAAATTTGAATTTTGATGTACATTAGTAGTGGATTTAAAACTTACTCCTATCTTTACAAGACGACTGAAATCAAGCATTTCCGTCCGACATTTTATTCAATTTTGAGGGTATCTTATCGCACAAAGTTTCGTTGGACAAAATTTTTGTCGGACAAAATTTTTTGTCCGACAAAATTTTCGCCACCTTCCAAAAATTTCCTCAATTTTGTCGAGGCGGTGCTTCTGATCCTATTGTCCCAACACAGCATTTCTGGACAAAATTTTTGTCGGAGAAATATTTTTGTCGGACACAATTTTCGTCATATGTCCAAAATTTCGACTATTTTATCCGACGAAGTTTTGTCTGGTAAGGTATTAGGCTTCAAATTGAGATGAACTATTATTTGTTGTGAATACTGATATTTAGTTACGAGCAGGTAGGGTGGAAAGACTGTAATACCTACTTAATTTACCTTTATTCAGACCCATTGATACAAATAATAGTCACATGAGTCGTAAAAACTGAGGATATCGAAAAAAGATTATCTCATAAGAAATGCTGACAAATTCTATTTTCTTCTATAGTGTAATGCCTAATACATCTTGATAAGACGACTAGAAAGGGTTGGCTGCAAAAGCCACCTCCGGTGATCTTTTATAATTAAAATACTTCGGTATGAATAGGGTTACAGTACGCAGAACAGAAAAAAACTTATAATCTGAAGATGATATTGTAACATATGGAATTTCAAATAAATATCAGATTTTCCATCTCATTGCTTATGAAAAACGGGGTGGAATAATTGATTTAAAAGAACCTTTTCTGATACCATTTGTTTCGTTCTAGGTGCAAATGTACAAGATGCAAATAGTGCAGAGCATATAGAGTCCGTTAAAACAATGCCAAACCTTCATACATTTTCTGAAGCGGACGTCGCGTCTATTGTGAACCCGAGTGAACTGGCAAAAGCTGTTGTCAACAAATTTGAATCAAGGTTCGACAAGAATTCAAATAACAACGAAACAAGAAAAGCGGGAAATGAAGTCGAAGATAAAAAATTCAGAGAGGCCCAACAAAAGAAATATGATGAAGAAAAGGAATTGTTTGAAGCGATTGAAGAAAAAGAGGCCAAAATAGCGGAGGGAAAAAACGAAGCATTGGCTAATGACAAAGAGAAATTGGCTTCAACTACAGAACACAGTGCGCCAACTGGTCCAGACAAAATGGAATCACCTCTCCATAAAGGACGTGAACCTTCATCCACGAATGAAGCAGGTTCACCATCATCTAGTAACAAAGAAGCCGTGTCAGAAAAACTAATTGCTGCAGCTTTAAAAGCTAACCCTTATTTGAAGTCTGATGATAAAAACAGCTCTGCGGAATTGGCCATGATCTTGTCAAAAGCGTCGCCATCTTTAATTCTTTCTTCTCTGAAGGCATCTGCTCTATCGAAAAAACTGCCATCTTCAAACGTATCCCGTTTATTGACAAAAGAACCACCCGAATTCCCATCTATATCGAAAGAATCAACTTCATCGAAGGAATCAACTTCATCGAATGAATCACCTTCTTCGAAAGAATCATCTCCATCGAAAGAATCTCCTTCATCGAAAGAATCATCTTCATCGAAGGAATCTCCTTCATCGAAAGAATCAGCTTCTTCGAAAGAATCATCTTCGTCGACAGAATCATCTTCACCGAAAGAATCTCCTTCATCGAAAGAGTCAGTTTCTTCGAAAGAACCACCCGAATTCCCATCTATATCGAAGGAATCAACTTCATCGAAGGAATCATCTTCATCGAAGGAATCACCTCCATCTAAGGAATCACCTTCAGTAAACCCAAAGTATGCACTAGAAGAGCTGTCTCGGGAATCAGCAGCAATAACGGGGAAAGATAATCATCATCAACCTGATTCAGCAAAGGTATTACCTGGATGGTCAGCTTGGAGTGCTTGTTCAAAATCATGTGGAATCGGAGGCGAAACAAGAAGACGGCAATGCTTGGCTAGAGAAACCTGTACAGATGGAGTAGACGCGCAAAGTCGTCCTTGCCGTGGACCTCCTTGTTTAGGTATGTTTATTTCTTTTATATAACTCTTGTTTCAGTTGTGACCTTATGGTAATTTTATAAGTGCGATACAAGAATGTATCTAGATATGTCAAAGTCCAGTAAAGTTGTTAGGAGAATACTGGCTATAAAAGACACGAATAGGGAAGTAATTTTATTTCTAACAGGTTTGAATCTCTTGTTTATCTTCTAAAAATAGCCAGAACACCAGAAATATAAGCATAAGTATCCGTGATGTAACAACACTTTCGTCATTGCGCAATATAACATCCAAACCAGAATGGTATATCTTATGACACAAAATTAAGATGAGTACTGTATCAACGCGGGTCAAAGCATCGCGTAAAATTTAACGCAAGTTTTCCGAAAACGTATTTTCGTGCACAAAATCAACACCGTTGAGGCAAATATCATCGAGAGCAGGAAATTAACACGACTATGAACGTTTCTACGAGAAATTTCAAAATCGTGCGGTATTTATCGGAATTGTAAAGGGTGAATTGGCAAAAGGAAGTCCTCTTAAACAAGGGAGCTTGGAATTATGTCACATAGCATGGTGCGGAGAAAATGAAAGGTTTTAAGGGTAAATAAAATATTCTGGCTAAAATGTAGTTTTCATTATCATCCAAACATATGTGAACTCTTTTTTATCCCAATAAATAATTATGAATTGACTCGGCTCAGTATAGCTCGACATGTTGATATTCTAATTCGTTGCAAATAAAAGGACCATATATTAATAACTCAATATTCAGCACTGAAAAATGGGCTGATTTATTCTTGAAGACAGCCAGAATGTATCAAATGTAAATATTTTTTCGTAGCGTCCTTCCCCCAAACTCAGTTCTAATTATTCACAGAAGACCGATGGAATATCGATACCTTAAAATTTGTTTTATCTGCTATCGCACATTTCCTTTGCTATTTAATGCTTAGTACATTTTCGAGCAAAATTTGCCCGTTTAGGAGACAACGAAAACTTGTCATTTTCTCCATTTCACTAATCACCACCTCTAGTATTGGAGGTAACATGAAGAAGAAAGAAACACGTATAGATAATAAAATGTATATCTTATCGTGGTGCTCTTTACAAAAAATTGCGAAAGTCTGCATGAATTTTAAAGAATTTTACGACTTTTGCTCATTTTTCACCCTATCAGGGGGGATGGATATTTCATGGCAGGCACGTAGATTTTGCAGGAATATGCTCTGAAAGCTGATTGGCACTCAGGTTTGGCAGTATTTTCTTACTCTAACCGACCACAATGTGGATAGACAGTGATTGGCGAGTATACAGTCTTTACCACCGAGAAAATAGACGACCACGGACACTAGACGTTTTACCTCACAGAACAAAAGGATCTCGCTAATGATAGTAACATTGAATAACAAATATGCATTTCATAGTTCCTCTAACATGAGAACTTCACATTCATCTCAGTTACCACAAATGATGTACCTCATCGTCAAGTCAACAGAACTTTCGCTTCCTTTCAAAATACAAAGTCAATTTGGCCAGTAAAGATTTATTTGTCGCTTTGTAACATAGCCTAGTTATATAAGGACTCGGAGAAGACCAATGACGGCGGTGGCAGCAGGAATGTTTGACAGGGGGCACCTTCAGTGATATTTTGGGATAAATATAACCGACGGCTCGCATCACAGTTGGGTCCGAGGGAAAAAAGGATTATAAAGTTTCATAGAAGTCAGAAAAAAGAATTTCCCGTTAGGTTGAGAGGATTCAAAACCATTTGAAATCCCATGTTGATATTTTCCGTGGGAGCACTCACCACTTTGGGAAATGCCTGCGAGCACTCTACAGAAGCAGGAGGAAACTCCCCCTCCCCGTGCGTCATTCTGGTCCTGCAACAGGAGGAGAATAGAAAAGAGTCTTCTTCATCATAGAAATTGCTCGATTGGAGAATTCTTGTGCATTTGGCTTTGCTATCGCATCAAGAAATAAATGTTTCGCGTTGACAATTATCTTTGCCCCATCCAAATTTTGCAATTTCACAATCAATTATCACTGCACAAATTCCATCGACAATTTGGGATTTAGATCACCTGTTTCTATATCAATACATTTTGTTTGGCCCATGACATTGTAATATTCTAGGAGGATGTAACATGTGTTTATCCACAAAGTACAAAAAGTGACAAAATACCATAAAGTCAAATAGCTAAAAAAGCAAACAAAATCGAGAACAAGTCAAATAGTTAGAAAACAATCGAGAAACAAAATAAGTCATTCACAAAAAAGAAAGAAAAAAAGAACAAAAAAGGCATCATGGAGTCAGGGAAAAGTCATAAAGAAATGAAAAGAAATTTTGCTGACTATTTTTTGAGTGGTTTAAATCCGTGAGAATTTTTTGTACATTATTTTGAATGCTGTCTTCACTACGTTGAAAACCTTCAATGAATATGATACATAATCTATGTAATGTATTCGAATCCAAAACTGATGGCAACTGTCGTATGGAAACAAGTGCACCGGAATAAATAACGATTTTTGAAAAGACAAGCGTATATAATTATCTGAAACGTTATCATCGGGATAATGCATATCCTCATTTCCTCTTCTCGTGTTTGGCCATTACTGCTTGAATTCTAGCAAACTTGAAAAAACACATAAAATGGTTCGAATTAAGGTTTTCTTATGTACGTTTACTCCAACCAATCTTGGCCTGGAATTCCTGATTTCAACCTCCATCGTTACCAAGTGTGTGTGTATCTATGTATATTTGTGTATGTGTGCGTGTGTGTGTGTGTCCCAACGGGCCACCTAAGGAACATATCGCCGAAAAGTGTATATTATCATTGAAAACACCTTCATGGATTGAAGAATTTCTAGCGAATTGCACACGACATGTGAAATTAAAGTACTTCGTCAGGATTGTCATAAATCACTGTTGTAATAGCGAAACTCCATAAATAACGTTCTTGAATCCATCTTATTCAACATTTATACAAAAAATATTCGAGTCAATGTAAAATTTGGATATTTTTGCGGATAGAAAATATTTTGATTGCGAAATGCTTACGAAGCAGTTGTCTCTGTGCTACTACCATCAGACACCAATAAGAAGTACTATATATATGAAGTGCTATATGCTTACTTTGGAAAGAGAGTTCAATAATAAAATATTCCATGTAATCGAAGAAAAGTATGTATTTGTCATCATTAATCCGTACTTCAACGGTCATATAATATCAAAAGTAGCGTTTGCTAATACAATGGTGAAGTTTACTCGAATTCCGTCAAGCTGCAGTGTATTTAGAAAATTGTATCTCACGTTTATGCGACTCAACGGAGAATATCCTTAAATGGTATGGATTACACCAGTTAAAGAGCTATCGATTATAATCGGAAATGTCGAAATAAAAATAACACAATTGGTGGAAGTTCTTGACAACTTGGAGTACATGGAAGAATGCTAAGCACTAGTCTAGTATAGTGGGGAGCCACTGAATCTATAATGGAGCTTTACCAACTCTTTTATATTTACGAGAAGGAGTCAGCTTAAGAATCCTTCCAGTCAGATTAACGTGAGTGAAGAACCACAACCCGCAATCTTAGAAAGAAAACAATAGCCGATAAGCTTCATGTCATTCATTCTATCACATGCTATCACAGTGCCAGGCTATGGAATCTGCTGCCATTTGATGTCAATTCCAAAGAACGTAAATTCATTTAAAACGTTTGCATATGTTTTTGGAGATAGATCTATGGATACGAAAGAATTCGCATGTGATAATCTATTTTCATGTGAATTTTTGATTATTTGATACTATACTAATTATAAAGTCACTTAAACTGCAAAATAAATCAAAATCGGGAATTATGATGAGACTGAAAACGACTCATATCAGGTTTAAACTCTTATTTCTGACGAAATAAGATATGGAATAGTTGATTAAAGAGATATCTTCTACTTTCATCACATTTTTTCGTTCTAGATCCAAATTTACGAGATGCAAATAACGCAGGACATCAAGAATCCAATAAAATAATGCAAAAACTCAACGCCGAAATTGTTATCCCGAAGGACTTTGCAAAAGCTGTCGTAGACAAATTTGAATCAACGTTCAGCAAAGAATCTAAAAACAAAGAAACAATAAAGGAAAACAAAGAAGCTGAAGATAAAAAATTCAGAGAGGCCCAATTAAAGAAATACGAAGAAGAAAAGAAATTGTTTGATGCTACTGAAAAGGAAGAGGCAAAAACCGAGGAGGGAAAAATTGAAGAATTGATCCATCATAAGAAAAAATTGATATCAGCAAAAGAACAAACTGGGACTACTGGTTCTGAAAAAACAAAAGAACTTCTTCACAAAGAGTCTCCATCATCAAATAAAACAGCCTCAGCGCCATTAATTCACCAAGAAAAGATCATCAACTCGAATGAACTGTCAAAACCTGTCAATTACAAGTCAACATCAAGGTACGGCAATAATCCTACACACACAGAAGCAACAGAAGGAGAAGAAGCCGAAGATAAAAAATTTAGGGAATCACAGGAAAAGAAATACGAAGAAGAAAAGGAATTGTTTGACGAGATGGAAAAGATAGAGGCAAAAATTGCGGAAGGTAAAAAGATAGAACTTCACAAGCTTAAAGGAAAAATGAGCGCAGGTAAAGGTCATCGTGTATCCACAACTCCTGATAAAATAGAAGCTCTTCTTCCAAAAGAATATGGGTTTGAATCGTCAAATGAAACAGCTTCAACAAATGGTACAGCTTTAAAAGCTAACCTTAATTCTACGTCGAAATTGAACAGCTCCGATGTATTGTCTGAGAACTCATCAAAACTATTACAATCTTTATCCACCCCTTCTTTGGACAAAGAGTCTCCATCATCAAATAAAACAGCCTCAGCGCCATTAATTCACCAAGAAAAGATCATCAATTCGGATGGACTGCCAAAAGCTGTCAACTCCAAGTCAGAATCAATGTACGGCTACGAGCCTATACACACAGACGCAACAGAAAGAAAAAAAGCCGAAGATAAAAAAATTAGGGAAGCACAGGAAAGGAAATATGAAGAAGAAAAGAAATTGTTTGATGAGATAGAAAAGATAGAGGTAAAAATTGCGGAGGGTAAAAAGATAGAATTTCACAAGCTTAAAGAAAAAATGAACACAAGTAAAGATCATCTTGATACAACTCTTGATAAAATAAAAGCGCTTCTTCTAAAAGAATATGGGTCTCAATCATCAAATGAAACAGCTTCAACAAATGATACATCTTTAAAAGCTAACCTCAATTCTACGTCGAAATTGAACAGCTCAGATGTATTGTCCGAGAATTCATCAAATGTATTACAATCTTTATCCACCCCTTCTTTGGACAAAGAGTCTCCATCATCAAATAAAACAGCCTCATCGCCATTAATTCACCAAGAAAATATCATCAATTCGGAAAAACTATCAAAAGCTATCAACCCCAACCCAGAATCAAGGCTCGGCAACGAGCCTACATATATAGACGCAACAGTAAAAAAAGAAGCCGAAGATAAGAAAATTAGGGAAGACCAGGAAAGGAAATACGAGGAAGAAAAGGAATTGTTTGACGAGATAGAAAAGATAGAGGCAAAAATTGCGGAGGGTAAAAAGATAGCATTTCAAAAGCTTAGAGAGAAAATGACCACAGGTAAAGATCATCGTGCACCTACAACTCTTGATAAAATAAAAGCGCTTCTTCTAAAAGAATATGGGTCTCAATCGTCAAATGAAACAGCTTCAACAAATGATACAGCTTTAAAAGCTAACCTTAATTCTACGTCGAAATTGAACAGCTCAGATGTATTGTCTGAGAACTCATCAAAAGTGTTACAATCTTTACCCACCCCTTCTTTGGAAGGATTTGTTTTATCCAATCTCCTGCAATATGCAAATTCAAAAGGACCAATTGAAAATATCAAATCCCCGCCTTCATTGAAGAAACCGCCTTCATTGAAGAAACCGCATTCATCGAAAAAAAGACCATCGCCAAAAAAACTGCATTCATCGAAAAAGACACCTTCATCAAAAGGGTTATCTATTACAAGGAAAGGGCGATGCTCGATTCCGGGAAATTGTTTAGAAGTAGAAGAAGTTCTAAGTCGTCGTCCTTGCCATGGACCTTCTTGCTTAGGTACGTTCAATGCTATTACTTTAAGTGTATTTGAATTCGTGTGGTACTATTTTTCGTGCTGACTAAATCCGCACACCTTTTATTCGAAGAAGGGAAGATAATGAGCGAGCTGTGGTGCGCAAAAAATAGTACAACATGAATTTAGATAAACGTAAAGTAATAAGTTTTTCATTACTTTAATCGGAGACACCTTTACGAGAGAAAATTTCGTGAATTCGTGATATTTTCTCATCTACGCGAAAGATTAACGTTTATCTCGCGACATTTTAATTTTCAGATTCGCGAAAGGTTCGCTCGCAAAAGTTTCTCCGATTAAAGTAATAGGTTTTCAACTGCTAAATTAATCAGTTATAGTGATACAAACTGTTACCATTTTTAATTGACATGGTCTCCAATAGCGAGATGTCAAACCTACTACAGAGTGCATTGCAAATCTAACCATTCTGGTTGGACGTTTATTATGTAACCAGAACAAGTCAAATACGCAATGCATTTTGGTAGTTGATTTTACATCTCTCTATTATTGCGGGAATGGGGAAGTGATCCCCTATAAACAACTCTCATAAGGATGAAGAGCTCAGTTGGGATAACTTTAGGATATTCCGAGGTCTAACCCTTGCGGGATCAAGTAAATTAATGTGCGATTTTTTCATCTACAGTTATACCTGTCTATAGCGGACACCCTATATAGCGGACACCTTGCTATAGCGGACAGAATTTTTTGGTCCCGGCAGAATCCCTATATTTTACTAATAAAAAAACCTCTATATAGCGGACAGGCTATAGCGGACACCTGGCTATAGCGGACACTTTTTCTTGGTCCCGCAGGTCGATTTTACCTGCCTATAGCGGACACTTGAAAAATAAAATTCTCGACATCTCACCAAATCAACCCTATACCATTATTACAATATTACAATTAAGAAAAATGCCATTTTGAGGATAGATGGGGATGAGTAGTGTGTGGATACGCCCATGCAATTTTGCGTTAATTTCATGAGCATTGATTTCAAAAAGAGTTAATTTTGGATATCTCTACTATCTGGAAAGACATTGTAGAATATACTATTATTACTCTGTGGTGCTTAATTATCTATTGTTAAACGTTTACCCTCAAAAAGAATGTATCAAAGAGGGTCCCCTCTTCCAGATATTTCCCACCCCAAACCTCATGATGCCCCATTTTTGACTCGATGAAAACTTGATGTTGTGGCAAGCTTTAGCCCATTCTATTAAAGGGCTGTGTGATGGTGTTTGGTGCCTGCTCGGGAGGTATTTTCTTATGCAAACCTCTTAAGGGAAAACCTAAACGTTTGTTGCTGCAATTGTAAGGGTGGGGTGGGGTGGTGTGTGTGTGTGTCCGAACTGCTAGTTATATGGACACCAAGTTTGGGTAGAATGTGTCTAATAGATTATATTCTAATGTTGCAAAATGCAAAATGCCAGGCATCATTTTCAGTTACAGGGGCGGAATAGGGTTAAGACAATTTGAAGTCCTGGCGAAGTGAGTAAATAATCAACCGTTGTATACTACAATTTTGAACCAGATAGACCAATTGCTCTCAAATGGCATTACTTACCTAAGTTGTAAGTACAGTCATACCTGTCTATAGCGGACACCTGCGGGACCAAAAAAAAGTGTCCGCTATAGACAGGTGTCCGCTATATAGAGTTTTTTTTAAATTTGTTCTATTGG
>Ga0099797_101183_pt1 | contig 14496 bp, 8 predicted proteins | sample Uncmet_Sort48C_1_FD_89871 | JGI IMG/M metagenome (GOLD analysis project Ga0099797, IMG submission 89871) | Marine eukaryotic communities from CALCOFI LINE 67, Pacific Ocean - C012_Sort48C_1 | ecosystem: Environmental > Aquatic > Marine > Oceanic | place: Pacific Ocean: Monterey Bay | collected... | reverse complement strand
TCGGTCAGCGTATTCGGTGTACAACATTGAAGATCTGTGGCTGTCTTATGTTGTTACGCACGTGTATGAATGGCATATTCGACGAAGTCGACAAGTGCCAACGTTGAGCGACCAACAAGCTTCCACTCGAAAAGATGCGCTGTGGTTGACCCTCAGACATGCCAAAGATATGCTCCTCCGTCACTTATTGTACGATCTTGGATGGAGTGGGATGGTAACGCATTCGTATGAATCGATGCGTATTTTTCCAACGGGTGGACTCGGAAACAAAATTAGAGTTTTATTATCCTATTACCAGTTATGTTGTCAAAACGAAGCAAAACTCGAAGTGTGCTGGGTTCCAGACCAAGCGTGTCCTGGTAAATTCTTGGACTGGTTCAAAGCGATAGACAATGTATCGTTTCACGACTCTCCTACTGGAATATACCATTACAAGGGGTGCAAAAGACATGAAATATCTAAAGGTGCGTTGAAAATGATAACCTGTCTGCGCCCACGTGATATAATTGTGGAAAGGTTACGAAAACTTGTCCAGAAGCTGGGCACGTACATAGCAGTTCATGTTAGACGTACTGATCATATCGAACTTGCCAAAAAAAACCATAAATATACAACCGATGATCAGGTGGAAAATTTCATAACTTCACACCCAGACGGAAACGTGTACGTTGCAACAGACAACATGAAAACATACGCGGATCTACAAGAAAAATTTGAACGTCGAATCATCCTGCCGTATCACCATACAATAGAAGGTAGACTCAGACATACAACGGTTGTCGATGCGATTGTCGATTTATACATGTGCTCCATGGCAACGCAGTTCTCGGGTTCTGGGTATTCTTCGTTTAGCGGTCTAATACGTGAAATACGAAAATACAATGTGCAGATAGTAGACACGGGCATGTTACTGCTGGAAGTGGACGGTACAAACTCGAATATGTAATAGAGTGACAAAGGTGGGTTATTAGACTCGCACGTGACTTGCATCAGAATCAAAACTGTGCATCGTTGCAAGTCAGTGAGGAAACTCAACGGGCTTTGAAGTAGACGAAATGGAACGCGAAACAGTCAGAGTGAATGTAAATAAATTATTTTAAGCATATTAGATTGGGGGGGGGGGGTGTGACACCCGGAAAGACTCTAAAACTTTGCTCGCCGTGAATCTGTTGTGCGCCTCCCAACAGGGGGAAGGGAGGGGGGGGGTATTTTTTTTTGTTTATCAGATTTTTGGTGCGTTGGTTGTTTTGGATTGGTGTGCCGTGTTTATTTTTTTCTTTCTATGATATTTTTGGTGTTGTGAAATTGGTGTGATATTATTGTCGATGGTCATCGTAGTGGTGGTGTGATATTGTTGTGATGTGATTTGTGGGTGTATGAAATCTGTACAATGTGTGATATGATCGATTGTAACTTTATTAAGTATATTTGTATTTTCTACTTGTTGTGAAAACCTGGATCGGGACAAAAAAGATGGAGTGAATGTGAATAGTTGCACTCGTGCGAATTGGTGATGGTAACTTCTTTGCTCAAGTACACCACTTAATTGTAGCTTTTGATTTTCGAGATCACGACCGCCAGTAGATTCATGTTTGCATTCGTGTTTGCCTCGAGTTTATTTATATGCTCGAATCCACGATTATCTTTGAATATTGTCCTGGATTCCATGTCAGTTAACAGATAGATTATCGATTCGGGGACTAATGTACTCAATTATGGTCGTCGAATTACTGTCGATCAACGATTCCAGTAGTTCCTCGAGTGACTCCATGTGTGTGCATTTTTCAATCGTGTGTTTTAGGGCCCTTTGGGTCTTATTTTGCAGTACACCCGAAGATGAGTGGTACACTTCGAGAAGCGTCAACAGTACACCGTTCTTTGCGACCACGTTTGCGTGATCTGTGTGGGATGTACTTATCTGACCGAGGGCGGATACTGCAGCTTCCTTTGTTTTTTCAATTTGATTGTTATCGAGTGGCCTTCACTCCGGAGTTGAGAACCAGTGTCTGAAACGTGCGACGGCCGCTCTGTTTATTATTCCCCCCTCTTGCAAAGTGCATGAAAATACAAGTCGACTCTGGACGGGCGGATCCAACTGTGGATGTTCACTCTATCGGGCGTCCGCAAACCAAAATTCAATCCGACCTGTCGCGTCTGGAAGCATTGGTCATCGTCGATGGAGAGGTCACATGATCGAGGGTGTTCTCGTGTACTCGTGGAACTCGTCGCGGCCAGATGTTGCTCGTAGCGTTGGAGGGGCTCGCGTTTTCTGGATAGAGTCTCGGCACTGGGGCATCAGTCGACTTTGACGGAAACAGCGCGGCGTTCCAACCAAACAGCTTAGTTTTCCAGTCGCCGCCGTACAGGGAGTCGTACGTAGTTTTGGTGTCGTGGGCGTGCCCTCTTCTGGCCATCCGGCCAACACGAGCCAGTTTTTCGTCCGCAATACCCTCCTGGAATCCCGAGATGAAGGCCGAGATGAATTCTTGGTACATGTTGTTCCAGTCAAGCAGGTCCTTAATGTTCTTGTACGAAAGTAGTATCTCGGGCAGATGTTTGACGGCGGCTTGCAGGTCCGCGAGCAGATTCTTCAGGGCCAACTTCACCAATGTATTGATGACCGGCCAGATATTTGGAGTGAATGGTATCCAGCTTGTCGTGAAGGAGTACACGTTTGCAAAGAGGAGCTCTATGCTGCTATGAATGCTCGATTCGATCAAGACTGACGACACGGGCGACGTCGAGCTGATCCATTGCATCGCATGTTTCCCGAAGACGTACATGATCAAACTGGGGTCCGTGAGAATGTTCCAGGTCAGTCGATGGGAGCCGTTGGCCGAATCTTTGATTTGATTCAGCTCCACCTCGATGCACTCTTCGAGCTCATCGTCGTAATCTGACGTGCGCGTGGGCATGAGTCTGCGCGGGTCGCCGCCGAAGTCGGATTCGTCGTAGAGTCTCTCCGCGTACGTTTTTCCTCCGGACATGTCGCGCACGTGATCGAGGAGCGTCGCGAGTTTCCGTCTGCCTGGCGCACACGCATCTGCGCCGTCGGGGTACAGATGCTGCTGGGAGGCGCACTTGATGAGCATGTTGGGAAGAACTTCCCCGCGGAAGGTGGGGTTCTGCGAGAGCACCTTGCCCGCGAAATGGAACATCGTCTTGACCAGTGTTTTGCTCGTGATCATGAGCATTCGCACCAGAATGGGGTTGGAGAGGATCCACCACATGATCGTTCGGATTGGACTGAGCCGCTTCCATATGAAGTTGAGCGCGGCCATCGACATTTGCGCGGCGCCCTTCATGCCACCCTGTATGAAGTGCACGAGCTTGTTGTACTTCTTTTCACCGAGCAGGTATTTCAGGAACCGACCAGTCGTGCCGGTGACCCACCGCGGCACTCGGATCGGCAAGAGCATCACGTTCAAAAGCAGCTTCAGAGCGCGCGACGCGAGCTGGTAAATCAATTCAAACACCAACTTCACGCCATTGCCAATCTTGTTCGATACGGAGGAGATGTTCTCTTTCGTGCTCTTCATGGCAGTCTGAATCCACTCGGTCACGTTGGTCGCCGAACTCTTGTCCTGCGACTGGAGCTCGCGGACAAGCTCATCCAGCCGACCCGGGTCGGAGGTGCACGAGGAATCCAGTTCGATGGACATGGAACTCACCATGTTTTCTAAATTCTTGGCACCGGTCTCCATGCACACCGTCTTGATCATACTCAGAACCTGCACGTTCACATTGGGTGGTACCGGCTCGTCGACTTCACCCGTTCTTCTACCACCATCGGTATCATCACTTAGACCCGCGGATGTTTCCAGGTCGGACGCGTGGCCACTTCCACTTGGCCCCACGGGCGTGTCGATTTCAGACGCATCGATGGATACCGACAAGAACAATTCGCGCACCAGATTCTTTTCGCGCTCGGTCATGGTAGTCATGGACTTGCACTGCTTGTCCCCACCAGGAGCCTGAAGACACTCCCAGGCTGCCATGATATCTTCCACTGGCCAACACGGTCCACCCGGCTCGAGTTGAAAGTGTCGGTCCGGGCAGATGTCTTTTTTCTGGTCCGTGTACTGTGGGAGCTTACGCGCATTCGCACCTCGTCGATGCAGGAACCCTTGGGCCTTCCGGTGGTCTTTGGCGACACGCCGCTTCGTTTTGTCGTATTTTTTACGGAAGCCACGGTAAATTTCATACCACACCCAAGGAAAGAGTGGGGACAAAATCACGAGCTCGTCGTATCCCAGATCCGGGTCTTGGTCGTAGTGTCGGAACGCGTGTTCGTTTGTGGCATACGCGCGGTTGAAATCGACGATCCCTTGGTCCGTAAATCTTTTTATGTACGTCTCTTCGTCGGGATACATAACCATCCAGTAGTCGATCATTTTTCTGACGAGTTCATCCTTCTTCATACGACTTATAGTACTTGCGACAGTCTTGACATGTTTCTTGTTCGACGTCGTTTTATGGCGATCTTCCTTTGATTTTATCTGTGACACGTACACTCTCAAATGCCGGCACGTGAAGTGACTTTGCACCAATTCGGACAAACCGGAGAGAGTTGCAGTTGACAATCCTGTTTCGTTGCCAATTGATTTCGCTGTGGATTCACCGGGCGGTGAAAATCTAGAGTCGTGTGTACGAGAATCGCGCGACATCAGTGCGTCACCAGGAAAAATATCCATGTGTGTGTATTTTTCTTAACATATATATATAGAGAGAGAGAGAGAGAGAGAAAGATATGTTCAGATCGATATGGATAGATATATAGATTTACTTTTGTTTCTTCTCCGGAAACATTGGAAGAATCAAAAGGCGGATAGGGTGCCGCGCGTGCACCCAACGAATCATGCGCCCTGCAGCCACTCTGCAGCCACTCTGCGGCCACTCTTTGGAGTTGTTGACTCGGTGGTGTTTAAAAGACCTGGTTGAATTTTTGCAGTTGCAGTCTGTGAACACGAACGCACAATCGTTTGGAACATTGTGTGGCAGTTAGAGTCGGACGACAACTCAGGGTGGATTCCGGTGAGTATGTACATACCCAGACCGTCTCTACACGTCACGACACATGGTTCTTGGGTACTGTACGTGGCATGAACTTCCACCGTTTCGGGTGGTACCGATGAAAACGAGAACGTTCCACCCCCTTGGTAGAAACAATCAGAGTACTTTCGTGGGGTGCCAGTCGTCCCACGCGCCGCGTGTATGTCAATGTATCGCATCTCGGACGTACAGTTGTACCGATACGAATCGTTCGGGGACGCCACCGGGCCAAACGAGTCTAAGGACGGCACCAGCGACAGGCCTCGTTCATTGACAATGTCGTCCCCAAACGTGACAGTTCTCGTCGCAAGGTACGCGCCACAGCAGATGCCGATGTAGATGGCACCACGCTGCACGTGTTCGTGGATGATGGTATCTGCACGCCTCTGTCGCAACGACGGCAAGGCATGTCTGCCTCTTCCACCTGCGATACAAATGATGGGACGAGTGGTGTGTGGTACAATTTTTTGTTGTATCCAGCGCTTCGCCATGTTGGCACTGTAATTGCACAGGCCTGTTCCGTACAATTGCCACACTGTGTTGGCTCGCATGGTTGGATCCGACGCGGATCTACCTAGAGACGAAGAAATGTCACATAATGGGCAAAATAAAAAACATGTATCTTTATATGTAGAGTGAAAATCAAAAGTCGGTCGGTCCAGACCAATTCAAATTCACACTAATATTGCATAGCGCGAAATGCATACCCTCTCGAGAGGCATCGGCTGCGAACATGTAGGGGATGTCCTCGACACCAAAGGTAATGCTGTGCCGCTTTGTCATAGAAAATGGTGCGTTTCTCACTCCTGTGCGCGGCTCGAAAGCATGACGCTGCGAAGCTTTGAGTCGGCAGTGCCTCTGGTGGTAGACCAGGCGCTTCGAGGGCAGAGTACACAGCCAATGTGTAATCGCGCTTCCGCGAGATTGAAATTCATATGTTGCCTGTAGTAGCTCTTCGATAAACTCCTTCAGCCACGGTATCGGTTCCAGGGTGTATTTCGCTACGCATTGCCTTGTATTACTGTTATATAAAAAGAGCGTCTTCGTGAAGGTTGGGCGGGTAGTTCATCTTGGATGATTCTTTCGGTCCGACTTTGGACGAGTCCAGCTTTTGCTACTCTCTCGAGTTGAACGTCAGAAACAGTTATTTAGGCGATTTGTTATTACTATTTTTTTTTTTTTTTTGTGGATAATCTCGGCCCGACTTTTGACATTGACTATACTACTGCGACCGTGCTTGTGGCCCACCGTGTGTGAAATGGGAGGTCTGTGCACCAGGTGGAGAGTAAACATGTAGTGTCGCTGCGATGTCATAACCGTTGTTGCACACCAAGTGGTACCCCATCGCATTGTGCACAAAGGACCACTGTCCTTTGGGCAAGCTTCGAACGCCCATGGTCGTGTACGGGAATGTGGTGTCGCACAATGACTCGTGCACCCGGTCACCGTGAACCACGTACATCCAACAACCATTGTCAGAGTGGTTATGGATCCCGCTCTTGTACATCGGCGGCCACAGTAGGAAGTACACTTCTAACGTTTCATCTTGGTAGAGCATGTGTCGTACCACGGAGGTCGTCCGTCTCGATGCGAGGAGTCTCTTGCGAGACTCTGCTAGGTATGAATCGACGATGCAACTTGACCAGTCGTGCGAACCGCCGAACAGTTCCAAGTCTGTTTCCCACTGAGACATTGGGGTCAGCTTGACGCGTGACGACAGTATCAAAGCATGCGGATGGATCTTGTCACGAACACGACGCAAGTTTTTGGACAACAGCCGAGGCAGCATCCCAACTGCGTATTATCTATCTCTCTCTGCGTGTTGGTCCACTTTGTTTCTATTGTTTTTCTTCCCCCTTTTTTTTTCTTTCTACAGTACAAATCAAAAGCCGGACCATGTGAAATCAATTTTCCACGTCGAAGTATCAGCTGTTCGAGTGAATATCAAAAGTCGGACCAGACCAATTCAAATTCAAACTAACCATGTCATCCGATACGAACCAAAGATGAACTGCATCAAATTATTCTTGAAATCCACGGATGATCGTAGACAAATAGTACACAATCTATACCCAATGTTACGCCTAAAAATTGTCAAATCGGAGTGTGATGTCAAAAACGGTCATAGAAAAGAAAGCATTGTCAACAAGGGAAGATTATAAGTAAGAAGAAGACTGAAAGAACCATTTTCAGTCTATCATATCGCGACCCCTCGCGTTCAACTTCAGGACAACATCTTAGACGGTACAAAGCACTCGTGTCGGTGCGCATCGTAGTACGCCTCATCCAACACCAGCGTTCCCGTCGCCGGCTGGTATCTGAAGAAATGGTTCCCAGTCATGCGTTGATTCCACAGAAGAATGCGATCCAGCCAAGGGGTGTTCACTCCACACTGGTTGGCATAATCCTTGAAAGGTACCAAACCGTATGGGAGATCTGACACAAAGAATTTATGACTGCGATCAGGTACGCACCACCACTCGGTCTCCTGCTCTGTACCAGTGAGATGTTGTCGCGATGTAGAGTTGCGGCGTTGATAAGGAATGGTGTGCTTCGAAAACGCCGCGTTGGAAGAGATTGAACTTTCAAGTGTCCTTGGATCACTTACTTGGTCTTCGTAATTTTCTAAAATGCAGTCTCGTAAGTTGTACAACGCGATTTTATGCCGTGGATACTTACTCTGTAGTGCCTTCAGCACGCCAGTCATGTCGCGTTGCAAACCGTGCAACATGGTAATACTGTTTGCTGACAACTGTCCGTAGATATATGTCGGCAGTGCGGACGCTTCGTATTCCTGCTGCATGTCCCATTGTTCAAACAAGCCACATAAAATGGGCGGATGTAACCAAGCATTGTTCGGGAAGAGGTTCGAACCGATAAAGGACGCATCTGCTAGCGGAATACGCAAAATAGGCGACAAAAAATCTTTGATGCCACCCACGTCGTTTCCTTGGCGTGTCGCGATACGCAATATTCGTTTGGCACCATAGATCACACCGTGCTCACCATACGTTCGTGTCCCACAGCACCACGGAATGACTTGTGTCCCAAACAGCGACCAGCGGCTCCCGTTCGGGGCATGTGCCGTGAATTCTTCCTGGCAAATCTGATCGAACCCACCGTAAGCACAGATGGTTCCAACAAACACAGTGACGTCCTGTCGCAAGTATGGGGCAACGTGGCGCAATATGTCCCGGTTGTGGTGGATCGGTACGCCACAAATCCAGATACAATGTGCGTCGGGAATCGCCGCCGCGTAGTCGCTTGTCACTTGAAACGTCGCAGACTCGCCGGTTGTGAGCTGCGATCCAACGCCCCACGTCTCATCTTCAATGTCTACATGTACCCGTGTACTCCACCGACTAGGTTGCCGACTGAGTACTGTCACCGTATGGCCTGCCTGCACAACAAATGGTAACAGACACAAGGTAGAATTTCCACCGCCAATGAGCACAACATGTTTCTTGGACATGTTTAAAAATTGACGACCTTACGCCTCTCTTTTTTTATATATATATATATATATATATATATATATATATATATGGACAGAGTGTGACAATCCAAAGTCGGTACGGTCAAAAGTCAGCCCAGAAAAATAATTGCACTATATATTACACCATTTTGGGTGTCCTTAAATTTTCTGGACTGACTTTTGACGGAACCAATTTTTGACTATGTACTGCGGAAGCTAAGTGCGAGTTGTCGGTGTAATAGAGTCATGTTCGGTACGTTGGTGGTTAGACTTCAAATAACTATCGAACTCGTCGTCGACGACAATCGAACACCTCGTGCTGGAATTCAATCCTCATCTCAATCGCTTTGGATGCGTTTTTGTCAAGAAAGGAGGTAATAACTGATCTGCCGATTGCTGTAAGGCCTTGCAGCGACTGAACAAGTGAAAATGCATCACATTGTTCGTGGACATACAGCCGACGTAGAGGGGTAATGTGGTACGTACCATCATCGGATTCTGAATGGACACACTGTGTCCAAGTAGTGTACTGTTTGCAGATTGTGTGGGCGGGGCACAGGACACAAGACAGTCCAGAAAGTTATTCCCATATACATCCAGATCGTGTACATTCGTTGCAATATACAGTCCTAGTGCGAGGCTGTTCATGGTATCTTCATCGCGTACTAATTGCGCCACGACACAACATAGCTGTTGGAACGCAGCGAGCGTATCCCAAGTCGCAGGACGCACAATATGTGCGATGCCTGCCGTGAAGTTGTTGAAATGTGAGGTGGCAGAACATATGGGTCGGATCGCTCCGACAATCCCTATGTTGACAGAGTGCGACGATGTGCACAAAAAAACCAGCCGTACCACGAAGGCGGTCACGACAAAACGCATCGATATTTTCCGACCATGTCGTTTTTCCAGAACTCTCTTCAACGTTTTGAGTGCATCGATCGAGCAATGGGTCGTGGACATGTCGGGTCGTGAAAACGTTCGAAACGGATAATCGACAGTTAGCGTGCGATGTCGATGTAAAAATCGATTCCAAAGTGACGATGTATCCATTTTTTGTACGCACATGCATTCCGAGACCAGTGGGATGTAGAGAAACGGCGGAATGGTAGTATTATTGAACATGGCCATGTCAAGAGGCATGCTCGCCAGTTCGGCCATACGAACCCCATCGACGAACGCGTGCGACACCACGCAAAAGTATTGTTGCCCAGACACCACCCAGAGGGCCGCGCGCCGTTTGTTTTGGAGCATCTTTGTCAATTCAAAATGTACATCGACGGCACGTTCTTCATCTATGGACTGCGATGTTCTCTTGGTGCGTGTCAGAAGATCCTCGATGTTCTTCGTCGTTGGTACCACCAACTTTCGACTCAGTCGAGACGGCACTAGCGTGGTAAACGTGTATGCATTGAAATTTTTCGGATCTTGTCGTGCACGCAGTGGGTCTTGGGCAGTTGAGCATATCAGATGCTGCTCGACAGTGTGCCGAATGTGCTTCAGTAAATGATCTTGTCGAATGCCTGCAACGTGTACCTGTACAGACATTGTGTTCTGATACACCTCTGATTTGTCAAACGTGACCAAACGATCCTGTCCGTGGAATGTCGCCATATCGCAAAAAACAAAAAAAAATAAAAAAATAAAAATAAATGGATAACCACGGTCGTTTTTTTTTTAAGGTGTGTACATATATTTCACATGGGCCTCTAAAAATTGTCCTGTGATCTAAAAATTCGGCGGCGCAAGAATTTTATAGTTGTGACAATGAACATCGGCGTGGATCCCGTTGCGTGCGACGCTCTTGTTGGAAACGTCGAAAATATTGCACAAGACCGAATTCCTGTGGAGCGCGGTACAGATATTGCTATAAATTTCAAGAATGCCAGCAACGTTGATCACCAAAGTTGTCTAGCGATAGTTCCCACATACGCAAACAAATTTCCAGACAACTGTTAACGAACAAACTGCCAACCTTTAAATTTACCTCCCAGTTCACATGCCAATAGTTACGGGGTGGACAAACTTTCTACCACGCGAATGAGCAATTGGATTGGTGCCGGTTTCCGTGTGAACGAACGTGGTCAGCATACCGACGCTTTCACTCCGTAGTTTGTGGTAGAACGCGGGATGTACACTCTGTTGCCACCACCTAATTCGTTGACGTTTATCGATTCCATGTACACACGCAAAACATATACGTAGAAGGTCAAAGGCGGGCCAAAGTGTTTTTGGTGACTGATTTTGACATAGTGGTAGCGACGTGTAAGAAGGGTGATCAGTATGAATGAACTTCTGAATCGGATACGCTTCAACTTTAGGGTTTATGTTTTCTGGGGCGACGTTTGACGGATCCAAAGTTTGATTTTCACTTCATTCTTCTATTTCAAAATTCGAAGACCACCATCTGTACAGACCATCCAACTGTTCGTGGGTGTTTAGCTGTGCGAATGTTTTTACCGGGTTGTCGGTTTTGGACATGACGTAATCAAACAATTCGAAGAAACGAGAGTTCTCTTGGTCCGCCTTTTGGATTATGAATATCACGTGACTCACACCATTGATAAGCGTATTTTGTGCGATGTGGTCCCTGTAAATCTATAGTATCTTGTAATGCGGGTTAGAAAATAATTTTTCCCGGACATCTTGGTAGTTCTTATCTTATCGATGTACAAGTTTTCGATCTCTCACGGGTCCATCCAGTGCAATGTAGTTGCCATGATATTTGCACCGCACCATCACGTCCAATCGAATGATAATTTATTTAATGATGTGCTGGAACTCTGAGTTGTGATACAAATCGCTTTGTTCTTGGTCGGTCATCCAAGTTCGTATCATTTGGTAGACGCGATTGGTGTTATATTATCCGTGTAGATGGCGTCTCTGAGTTCTTGGCTGGTGAACGGTTCGGTTCTACCCATGAGTTGTAGCCCAAACGTCTTGTTCCGGCAAATGTTCGAAGCTGCCACACTCGTCGAACACGGCATTCTGTCGAACACCTTTTCATTGACAAGCAGTGGAAATTCATGGTATTAGATCCCAGCTACATTGGCATCGCGAACGCTAGACTGTTAGTCGGGCCGATGATTGGCATTTTTCAGAAGGCATTTCCAAACCGCACGGAACGACATCTCCTGAAAGACCTGTACTACACGGCCGAAGTGCAAGAGGCTACAGATCGCTTCGGACACAGAGTTCGAGAATTGCCACTCAGTGAACATATCCAGTACAACGTCTCTATCTCTCTTTGACAGCGTGAAAATCCAAAGTAGGATCCGTCGTCTGGTGTGGCGACAACGTCGCCGTCCAGTTGGACGAGGATGAGCCAGCCGTACCTAGACGAAATGATCACACGGTACTGCGTAAACGCCGCGTCGTGTTTTTCGCAGTACGAATGGCGGCAGTTTTCTTGCACGCATCGAACAAGCTCAATTGATTCGTGCCGGTTAGTTGCGCGTCAACGTTCGTTTCAGTAGGGAACGACATCCCACCTAGTACGGGTACAATGTCACACGTCATCGCATCGTTTGATACCACTGTAGCACATAGGAACATGCACGGCCAATGGACACTACGAGAAGAAAAACGATTGGAAGCAGATTTATTGTCATCCTACTGTCCACAGACGATCCGGACCGATTCTGTTCGCCGTGTGCCTATCTATGTATTGTGTGTACTGTTTTGGTGGTGCTCATCAAAACGATATCGGCGACGACAACGAATTCGTCTTAATTCTGACTTGAATGTAATCATCGAAAAAGAAGGTAAAAACTTTTTTTTTTTTTTTGAGAGAGCGAGCGAGAGAAGAGAGATATACGATACCAAACGGCACGAGCAGCATATCTCGTCCCAGAGTCTTCAAAGTGCGTTGCAATCATAAAATGTGCTCAACTCCATTTACGAGTCGTGGCACCACTCCACATTCGTCTCGCAAAATGTTGCATGTCACGTACACATCCTTTGAAACGTCATCATGTCCTCGTGATTTTGTTCGCATGCCTCGGGCATTGTCACTGGTAGTGTCAGCCAGGAAACTTTGATTTTAGTTGTTCGATTTTGTCGTGGAGCTCTTCTTGTTGGCTCGTAAGATGTTTCTCGAGATCGTTCGTGTCAATTTTCTCTGGCAACTTTTGGGGCCATTTGGGATCGGTGGTGTTCCCGAGCCTGAAGGAAAACGCACCGGCTTCGCTGACGTCGAGAATCAACAATTTATTCTTTGAATCAACCAGTTTTTGAATTTCAATCTCGTTCTCGACATAGGCGGAGGGCAGCGAGGTCGTTGTGCTTGAAGTACTACCATCCACTTGGTAGTACCACATGTCCACCTCTTGCAAATTCTTGCCGACTTCTTCCGATGGGTACGTTATCTCGATGCTGCGGAAAACGATTTGGTTCGTGCTTGAATATGCACCCTCTATCGTAATTTTCGTGCAGTTGTCACCATTCGTCCGCAGCTGCGGCAGATCGTTGCGTGTTTGGGTACATTCTTTGTCAGAGTACGCCTGTGACGTCACCGTAGGCACGAGGTCGTTCTTGGTGCTAATTTGCGCAGTCAGCTGAGTGTCCGATCCGATGGCAATTGTCGCAATCGTTGCCGTGGCCACCACTTTCTCAAAATCCGAGATCATTTGTTCGTACTCTTTGCTGTTTGCCAGGTAATTGGTGAGCATGTCGTCGTACTGCGCCTTCATGTCATCCAGATCCTTTTGTAGCTCTTCGTTTTTGTGTTTGGTTCTCCACAGCACGATTTTATCCCAACCACCGAGCAAAAAAAGCCATAGTGTACATATCACCAGAAAAACTACAAAGAGCAAGACGATCCATCGTAATATCTTCCGGTTCCGACGTCTCGGGGGATGTGCGGCGACGTGTTCTTGTGGCAGCATGGTTGAACTGGACGAATTTTCATTTCGTTCAGTATCGATCGTAGGGTTTTTTCTAGCCATGCAGTATTATGTTAGTTCTTTTTTTTTTTTATAAATACAGTTGACTAGAGTGAATATCAAAAATCGGATGTTTTTGTTGAATTGATGTTTATAAATCTAATAGAATGTCGTTATTTTGATCTCAAAGATCGAATCAGACTTTTGACATGCACTCTTTTTTCAGTCCGACTTTGGACATTCTCACCTAGACGTACGCAGCAGTTCTTGAAGTGGCATATGTAGCATTGTGTTTCGAATGAGATCCATACTCATATCCACGCATGGTTGGCCTGGATGCTCCCTCCGTACATTTAATGTTGGCTGGTACAGCTTTGCTCCACACATTTCCAAGAAGGAATACCTTTCGTTTGACGCCAAGCGGTCTTAGTTGTGTACTGCGGCACGAATTGAAATGGTAGAGGGGAAGGTTTACCGGCACGTCCTTGTACCTCGTCAGCATATTTTGGTATAGGAACTTGTTGTTTCCCACTTAGACATTGGGGTCGGCTTGACGCGTGACGACAGTATCGAAGCATGCGGATGGATCTTGTCGCGAACACGACATGATTTTTCTGGACCGAATTTTGACGGAACCAACTTTTGATTTTCACTCTAATTGTCATGCAGGATACGCACTGAAAGTTCTTTTTTTTTATTGCACACATTTTTTCTCCGTTTGAAATTTCGACCGACGTCTAATACATACCTGAGAGTGACTACCAAACACCAGTTTGTACAATAAACAGATACACGCACCCAATCTAACAGACTTTATGTATTTATTTCTAACTGGTCCGACTTTTCGGAAGTGACTCAAATTTGTTGTCTTTTTTTTCCTCGACAACTCAAATGGGTGGCGCACTATCTATTTCGTTGTATCATCGGGGTCCGCTACACTCGGAATAGGTTTTGATTCGGCCATGTATGCGCGTATCTCTTCGAACTCTTTCTGCATCTGTGCTTGCATTTCTGCTCTGTTGTCATTGTCTTCGGTCAGGCCGTAAACAAAATTGGAACTGAATAGAAATATACGAGACAGTTGCT
>Ga0099797_101182_pt1 | contig 14510 bp, 19 predicted proteins | sample Uncmet_Sort48C_1_FD_89871 | JGI IMG/M metagenome (GOLD analysis project Ga0099797, IMG submission 89871) | Marine eukaryotic communities from CALCOFI LINE 67, Pacific Ocean - C012_Sort48C_1 | ecosystem: Environmental > Aquatic > Marine > Oceanic | place: Pacific Ocean: Monterey Bay | collected... | reverse complement strand
ATTCGTGAGCTTCTGTTGTATTCGTGAGCTTCTGCTGTATTCGTGAGCTTCACGGAGCCACTGGAACTCCTTAGAACGGGCTGAGAATTTTAAGTTGATGTGGACCCGCTTCGCAGAACCACTCGAGCTCCTTAGAAGAGGTCAAGGATTGTAACAGGAGGAGCCTCTAAGGGAGGATTTTCCAGAAATTCTGAGATGTTTAAGGGTCTGCTTGGAGGGATTGCGGCCGGTTTGGTGCTCTCTAGACCTCGCCGAGCTGTTATGACATTCTGGACCTCACCATTCAATTCGCGAAGGTGGGATGGATTTCGTCTGGCCTTGTGAGAGCTCTGTGCCTCAAGAGCTGCAGCTCATCCAGGACCCTCCGCTTTGGACATTGGAACATCGGAACACTGAGAGAGCCATCCAGCTGAAATGTGCCCTTCCGGGGGTCGTGGAAGAGCAGGGACCGCGCCCGACACTTCGAGACGCATCTCTTCGGAACTGATTGATCGAAGCGAGCCATCAGCGCTCTCAAGCTGGTGCGGCTCGGATGAGTCCGCCTTCTCCACGTCCTTCAGCCTAGACACAAGAGCCTGGTACTCGAAAATGATATGTTCGTGCTCATCGGCCAATTGAAGGCAGCGGAGACGGAAGCTTTCCGCGGCATCTTCGCGTCCATGAGATCGATAAGATTTCGCAGAGTCGCATGCTCCAGTATCAGTGCTCCTCTGTCCTTGCGGGCTTGACCATGAACTAAGAACACCGGCCATTGCATGCAAAGCTGCAAACGCTTGGAGTTGCTTCACGCTTGCCTCAAAAAGTCAGCGCAAGCTTTAAAAACAACAAAGATGATTAGGATGAGTGGGGGGCTCCTTGCACCCCCTGGGGGGTGCCTGGATAGGCAGCTCAGGCTACTCTTTGAAAGTCGACCCCGGCTGTGTCATTAAGATTTGCAGACAATCTCGTGAACACCATGACGGAAAACATGAAGCCAAAGTCCTTAATGTAGTTCAGCAATAAATACAAGTTGGTCGGACAAGGTGCGGCTCCTCCCCGAGCCCCCAGCCCTCCCCGCGACTCGCGCAGCCGCTTCACGGGAATGGGCCCCACGACTTGCATGGGGATGGCCTACAAGTATCTGTGGTTGCAAGCTCCTGAAAGTGGGCTGGAGGAGGCAAAGCTCAACCCAACTCTTGACGAACTAAGACCGGACCACTGCGGGAAGCAGGAAGGCTAGCGTCTTTCCGGACCCCGTCTCGGCGATGCCGACCAAGTCACGACCTGAGCGGCAGCTACCGGCGGCGCCACCGCGGACTCTCGCCGCGCACTCCGTCGCAGAGCTCCGCATCGCAATGAGCTCTTTCGATGCCAAATCGGCGGCCATGATGGCCAGATTAGTGCCCCCCGTGAGTCCTCTAACCCAGTCACCGGTCCCAGTGGCGCGTGGCTTGTAAGCGGCAGCGTAAACACTTAACGTTTCGCGCATTGCCAAGAGTACTGCAGGGGCAAAGGCCACTTTTGACAGTGCTGTGTCTAAGTGTCTACGCTGCCGCTTACAGCACTTGCGAAGGCCTGCATCCAGTTGCATCCGCTTGACAGCCATTTCCCACAGAGGCCAGAAAACTTGCAAAGGGCAGCTAAGCCAGCTAGCTTGGCTATCTACTTGCTAGTGAATCCGCCCATGTGAGCAGCCATCTTTGGGGAAGCTTCGAACCTGTGTTCGGGTCCATCTTGCGTTTCGGACCGTCTTATTATCACTGTTGAATTTGGCAAGTCCGTCCTACCCAAGAAGCACGGCGCAAGAGGGCCAGAAGCCGTGTTCATCAATTGTTTAAGTTTCTCATGAGCGGCGTCTAGCTAACCAACGCGAGCAACCCTGCATACACTGCGCGATAGTCTCGCCGATAGAACAGGGCAACTGTTGACCGTTCGTAACAATTATCTGCTGAACAAAACCACAAGTGCTCTTCGTTGCTTTGCCATAGTAAGAAGATTGGCCTAACCGGGTTTCTTTTCGAATCCGCTTAGCTTGAACTAGTTTGGCGGACGGAACCCAGAAGATGTCATCTGTTTGTCCACTGCTGTTGCTGTCGATCTTGGCTCCTCACGGCCCATGGTCCCGCACAGTACCTGCGGTACCGCACAGTGCAGTTCCCCACAAGCCCCACTTAATGATTCGTGCCCACCCTTCATGATCCATAGCCCCACTCATGATTTGTACCCCCCGCCTCTTACTGGTACTTGGTGAGTCGCACCCGTCCTTCCCGTCGCCAAATGGGCTCCCTGTTGGCACTTGCAGATCGCCAGCGTTTTGCTTCTTTCCTTTCCATTTTGCAACAATTTCGAGATCTGTAAATAGTTGAGTTGGAAAATAGTTGAATTCGCAAACAATTAAGTTCGGAAATAATTGATTTCGGAAAGCTCAACTGGTCGAACACGCAGTTCGCTCATACCCTTGCGCATACCCCTGCTCGCCATGCGCCCACGCATACCAAACTTGTCACAAAAACCGAGTTGCTGTCCACAAGCCGCCTGAAATTCATGCAATTAGAATAGTAAACAGCTACACAAATGGACGCAATATTGAGCCGCGACACTAAGAAAAATCTCAGCATGCTGTTTACCCCAACACTCGAGCCCAACCTTGAACTGACAATGCGCAATCCAATCGCAACTCCACATTCATGAACAGCATGCAAACGGCGTTGCAGCTCTGTCGATTCAACAAAGCGACGCATCTGTTAGTCCCACTGCATCCCATCCTGCTCATCCCCCACAGGTTCAAGAACCATATTACCTCAATCTAACTGCGAAACGCAACGTGTCCGATTTGAATTTGAACTTCGCCCGGCGATTCAATCTAAACTAAAACAGTTGCTCGTACACACTGCGCGCATACCGAAATCAACTTGGGATCCATTTGGTCAGGCCTGCTCGTCAACAATCTTCAAACTGTTATCATTTGGTTGTAGAACTGAACTCGCGTTTGCCAGAGGCACACAGCCAAGCATTGGACATGTGAGCCTACTGGCCAAACCATACCGTAAAAGCACGACGCAGAAATCTGCCCATGCAATCAGATGGGCGGTCTCCTCTTGGTCCACGGACCGCCGCTCTCGCATACGAATCGCGAATACGCTCGTGCATGCCTGCGACCCGCGCACGCAACTTGAAATGAGCCATGCTATCTTTGAAAAGGTGTGACATCAATATGCGTCTGCAAATACGCGCACGCCCGTAGATGTATGGAAACTGCATCGCACTCCACCTAGGTGACTTCTCGGCATTGTTTGCGTGTTAGGCTGCGCTGCGGTTTTGGTTGCCTGCCAAAATCTGCGTTATGATGTATGGAGGCTTCGCGCATGGTTGCGGTGTACTCTGTTCTCACCTTAATGGAGTCTGCGTTTCGTTGACGATTATAGACCATCGTGATTCCAGAACATGTCCGCTCTTGGCTCAGAAACAAAACTGCATGTCAGGTCCCAATGAGGCCAACAGCTATCAGCGTCCTGGACTGAGCGCGCCTCCTCTTTTTTGCGTTCTGTTTCCCCCAAGCGGCGAAGCGGGGGGGGGGGTCTTGATGAGATTTGTAAGTCCGATAAAGTGTTTGCTAGTTTCCAAATCCGTAGGCCAGAAGCTGCTTTACAACAAGGCATATCAAACATAAACTATGCTTAACGAAAATAGCTGTTTGCACACAAATCGCAATGCGCTTCTTGACCTAAACTCAAAACAGATACATATTGCAATGCGTGTCTCGGCCTGGACTCAAAACATACACGGATGGTAATGGTTTCCTGGGCCAACACTTGAAAAACTAAATAAGTTGCAATGTGTTTCTTGGCCTGAACTCAAGAAATACTCAAATCGTAATGTTTGTCTTGGCCTACACTTCAAAAATATCAAAATAGCAATGAGTTCCTTTGCCTAACTCAAAAACATGCAATCATTTGAATGGCTGTATTCTGGCCACTGGAATTCAATTCGGGCTGATTCGGGGAGGCCAATTCGGGCAACAGATTCAAACCCTGATTCGGACAAATCCGACTCGAGATTCGATTCGGGGGCAAATCTCCGACCCCTGATTCGGGAGAAGCTTGTGTAAATTTACGATTCGGGCAGCCAACGATTCGGGAGCGGAGGTCATATAATTTTGATTCGGGCATTCGGGTTACTAAAAGCTTCTCACCAGAACCAATTCGGGCAGCATGTCAATTCGGGTGATTCGGGAGGAAGCTTGATTCGGGCAAATCGAGCAAACCTTTGATTCGGGTGAATCGGGGACGCGGGCGAATCGGGACGACCACGACTGAATCGGGAACCTCGCCGATTCGGATTGATTTGAATTGATTCGGTGGTTGCGGCAAATCTGGCCATTAGCCTTTCCGAAAGTGATTCGGGGAATCGGGTGGGAAGCACAATCTTGGCAAGCGCTGGCTGCCGCGCCAAAAATTGAAGACAAAACCACCCAGCTGCCTGGCAAACACTACCTTGATGCCCTCCCTGCGCACCTGCCAGACAGCCCATCCCAACCCAGCCCAGCCCGGTCCAGCCCGGCCCAGCCCAAGCCTGCCCGGCCCGGCCCAACCCAGCACAACCCAGCTCAGCTCAGACCAGCCCAGCCCGGCCCAACCCAGCCCAACCCTGCGCGTCCCCCGAAGCTCAAGAATACAGCAGAAGCTCAGCAATACAAGAGAAGATCAGGAATACAGTGGAAGCTCAGGAGTACCGGTAATATACCAAAAGCTGAGCAATACAGCAGAAGCCGGCGAATACAAGCTCAGCAATGCAGCAGAAGCTCAGGAATGCAACAGAAGCCCAAGAAATATAGGAGAAGCTGACGAATACAATAGAAGTTGAAGAATACAACAGAAACTCGGCAATACAGCAGAAGTTCAGCAATACATCAGAAGCTCAAGAATACAGCGAAAGCTCAGAATTCAGCAAAAGCTTAAGAATACAACAGAAGCTGAGTAATGCAGCAGAAGCTCCAGAATAAAGCAGAAGCTCAGGAATACAGCAAAAGCATATGAGTAAGACCAGGCGACCTCGCTCCCAGGGCCGAATACAAGGTACTGTGTGAACTGTCCAAATTTGGGCAGTATGCTCCCGAACCAGTAGCGAAGTTCCCTGAATCAGACATCCTTTCAGTGTCTTTCACACCTGCACTGTAACCTGCAAGGCAAATAAAAATCAATTTTGTCATAACTCCTCCTGTGCTGTGCCAGCAGCACCAACATCCTTGCACTCGTCTGTACTCAACAACTTTCAACTTTCAAACGACTGTCCGTGCAAAAACCAAAGGACCACTCATAACTGTTCGAATACAAACCTAACGCAACATGTACAAAGGCATATATGCAAATTCACACCAAAAGTTGTGCCCTCAACTGCAAATACATCGTCTTGATGCATTTGAACTGGCATGAACATGTTTGATCAAAGACTACCACAAAGACTACCACTATTCTGAGTTGGATATCGCTCTCATTCATCTTCATCATTCAGCTGCACACTCTCGAGAATCCAAACTCAAGACTTACAGAAGTTAAGTTGCTTAACAGTGTCACAATCTCACAAAAAAGGCCACACGACGCACACACCAGTGTTTGATGCCTGCCTGTCAGAGCATTCTCAGTCTGACAGGTCTGACAAAAACAAACAACGTTCAAAACAGCATGATGTCACAATCTCAGATCTGATGCTCCCTCGTTGACAGGAGGTTCTGCTGCTCACGGCTCCCCAATCACAATGCGAGGGCAAAGCAGATGCTCTCTGGAACAACTGACAATGATCTCGGCCAGTCAATTTCTTCGAAGGCACAGTTTTGCTGTGACAATACTGAAACAGCACAAATTGCCTTGCCAATCACTGCATCGAAGAACGCGCACACGTGACACGTACACGCAATCTTACGAGCTAAAACAAACCACAGCCAGTTCACAACCGATAGAAATAATGCGAAACCAAAGCAAAAGAGCACTAATCTGGCAAAAGCACGAGCACGGACGCAACTCCAGCAACTATTGCAAAAATACGACAAGTGCAAAGCCACAACCAATCACAACCGACGAACAACAATGGGAAAAGCGACACAACCGCACAATAATGACAAGCATCATGCACAAAACCACTCAATCGCTAATGGCCGCAAACAAACATGTTGATAATCAATGTAAAACACGTGCGTGCATGCTGTGCTGCAAAGAGGCCAACTTGTGTGCGCATGTGACATGCGCACAAACAATGTGATCCTGCAAATGTGCAACTATGGCTTGTGCAATGCCATCCGTCTCCACTGCGATTATTGCTCATGACATGCTAACTCTGCTCTGCAAGAGCTGAACTGAGCATGCATGCTCACTCATGCACACCTAACACATTTCCAAAATGCCTTCAAACATATATCCTTAAAAAGACAAAAGGACATATCAACTCAGGTGCAGAAACATTGACATGCAAACACTAACAAGCACAAAACCAATGATTGAGCAAACACTAACATGCAAATCAAAACAGTGCACGAGTGCTCACAGAAAAGCATGTAAATATGAAATAGATGCAGAACGAATGCCGAATGAAATCAGAATAACTGCATTCAAACCTGCATGCAATCGAGCAGAGAGTGTTACCATAAGTGTGCAACCATGCAAATGAGGCACCGACAACAACAACAACAACACCAACGACAACAACAACAACAACCACAACAACAACCACAACAACAACCTTTTCTTCGATGACTCAGGGCCTGAGGTTTATGATAAAATACCAAGTATTTTATCAACAAGAGACAAAAGATGCACTCAATTCGCCGGACTTGCCCTCGCTGTCCTCCTTGGCGCAAGACCAGCAGGCAAGCACGAAGCAGATGTTGTTGACAAGGTCGGCAAAGTTGTAGACAACGTTGAGGGTGGTCTGGTCGGCCACACCGGTCAAGAAGCCCAAGAAGTAGCCGAGAAACTGTTTGGAAAACCTGCAGCCGAGCAAACCGCCGGATCTTTGTGCAGGCATCAAACAAGAGCCACAAGTTACGTAGCTCTCTGCAAGCAAGAGACTTCAACAGCAGCCCACTTCTTGGGCTTGACACTGCGCTTCTTCACCTCAGATTTCTCCTCCGGGTTTTCTGCTGCTGACTTCTTCTTCTTCTTCTGGATGCCGTAGAGTCCGTCTAGTCGGCACTGCCTTTCGGCTGCGCTGCAACCGCCATCTTGGTTGCAATTGTACCAACGCGAAATGCGTTCGGAGCCGATTCTGCGACAAGCAACCCAGTGACAGCCACGGCGGTCACTGACGTGCCTCCATGTATCGCAGAGCAACACAACCATGATGGGATACAAGAAACAATTACAAATCTGATGTGCAACACCGCAATCACAATTCCAGCCAACACCGTAAAAGATTACAACATGAATTCCCTGCATGAATGACAACGGAAGTCTGCCACTTGCACACGCCTCCCAAATTCATCTTGCAACACAATCACACATGCATGCTGAAACTTACTTTCATGTCACAAATGGAATATGGACATATATGTTAACATTGCAAAGCTGTAATCTGTTACAAGCACAAAGCAAAAAGAACAACAAAAACATGATGACCGATGCCAAACAATACATACAATACATCTTAACAATACAAAGTCTCGATAACGTACGTCCTGTCAGCCCAAACCGGAGAAAAACAAAACCGCCGGGACCACTGCCAAACAACACATCAACACATCAGAAACAAAGCTTCCTTTCAACCCCAAATTCTTACAAAGAGCAACGGAAAAACACCACAACCAGTGACAAACAACACCACCTTAAAATACAAAATCTCCTCTCAACCCAAACAAGTGCCAAGAAAACAACACGACCAATAACAAACAACACCACCTAAAAATACAAAATACCCTTTCAAACCCAAAACCAGCGAGGAAAACACAATGACCGAAGTCATCTTAAACATACAAAAATATTTGATAAAATTTGTCACCAACCCCAAAAAAGTAAGAAAACATCACACATGCCAAATACACCAGTGCCGACGTAACCGTAACCTTTTCACACAATTACTGTGGTATCCCTTCAACCATGACAAGCAACTGCCATCTTCCTCGTTAACCTGCCGACACCTTCTCATGCAATCACGCTCTCCTGTCTTTCTCGTGTACCCATGCTGATCAACAACAAAACACCAATGTCCGTGTACAACCTGCTGACGCACTGTCAAGCAATCATGCTATACCGCCTACCACAAAATGGCAACATGCCGGCACCTGAAGTCTTCGAAAACGCATCGAACCTCGGTCCTGCGGTTCGGGCCTTTTCGAAAATGCGATGTCAAAAACGATCAGGAACACTTGAAGTGAAGGAGATCGAAACCCAAAAGGGCTGATGCCGAAGAAACTGGAAAGCAAAAATTAAAGTTCGAGATCCAAAAAAAAAGAGGATGGAAGAGAACAAGGACAATTGAGATCAACGGAATTTTTAGAACAAAGTCACGGGCGGGGGCGGGATCAGAGAAACTCGAAATCAAAGAAGACCGAAACCCGACATCAAAGTAAATGGGTGTCAAAGAAGATCAATGAAAATCGGGGCCAAAGGAGATCAAACAAAACCGAACTTTCAGAACTCCAGGAAGATCGACATGATCTGAAGATGGAAACCGGAATTTTAAAAGATGCAAATCAACGGGATTTGAAGAAAATCTAAATCAAAAGAATCCAGGAAACTATTTGAGAGCGAGATCGGAAAACCTTCAAGTCAAAAAAAATGTGGCCAAGGAAGATCAAGATCAAAAAATGAGAGAAACCGAAATTAAGGAAGATCAAGGTAGATCAACATCAAAAGAAAGCACATGTTTTTGAAAACGGAGCTCAACGGCAAGTAAGGCAGATCCATATAAAGGAACATCAAAGAAAGCCTGGATCGAGAAAATCAAATGCAAAAGGGTTGAGCTCAAAACAAATCGATACCAATGAAGATCAAAGAAGATTGATGCCATGTGAAACCAAAAAATTGAGATCTAACTGCAAGATCAAGGAAGATCGAAATCAAGGAAAATGAAAAGGGACCGAAATTAATGAAGACAAAACCAGGACTTTCTTGAAGATGGAGATAAACGGCGACTAAGGAATACCCAGATAAAAGAGGATCAAGGAATATTGAAACCAAAGGGATCAAATGCAAAAAGGTTGAGGTCCAAGAAGATCGAGATCAATGAGGATCAAAGGTTGGGGTCCAAAAAGGCTGAGGTCCAAAAAGAAGTCCAAGAAGATTGACGTCATGTGAGACCAAAGGGTTCAGATCAAAGTGCAAAATCAAGGAAGACCGAGGCCAAGGAAAAATGAAAGGAAAACAAAATTAAAAAATCAAGGTAAATCGAAATCGAAAGGAATCAAAGTATTTCAAGCATGGAAGCCAACGGCGATCGCGGGAGATCCTGATAAAGGAAGATCAAACAAATATTGAGATCAAGGGGGATAAAATGCAACGGGGTTCAACTCGAAAAAATCGATATCCAAGAAGATCCAGGAAGAGTGACGTCATGCGAGGCCGAAGGGTCCAGATCAAAGTACAATATCAAGGAAGATCGAAATCAAGGAAATTCGACATCAAAGACATCCAGGCCCACAAAAAGTTGAGATCGAAAAATAGAAATCACAAAATCACGGACCCTTGTGGCCGTGGTGGTTGAACTGACATGCGCGGAACTGGGTGGCGTCACCGCCAAAAAGTTCGCAAGTATTCTTTTGAACCTCCATCATGGCCGACACGCCACAACCCAACGTCCCATGAACGCCCTTCCACACCCATGCTTGCCCTACATAACCCCTGCGTTCGCTGGCTCTTCCACCTCAAACGTGTCCCAAACCCTGTGTCTCAATCCAAACATCTGGCATGATTCACGGCGTTCACTCCAAATACGTACATGTCCTCTATTCGGTGGCCACGCATTTCTACCGCTGACGATTCTGTGCGTGTTGGCGCTTTCTGGCGCTGGCGCCCGCGCGCGCGCGTCGCGCGCGCGTCGCGGAACTGCGGATTGCATATCATGACTCCGGCGCCTCGACTTCACGTACATTCTTATCCCTGGTGCCTGCAACCATAATACCTTTTAATGTAAAACGCCACATCGACGTCACGTACAAAATAATATTTCGGGCTTTCTGCTGGGCATGCTTTATTGGAAAACGCACATACGCCTCCCACAAAAATCATCGTTTCTCGCTGATCCGGGCCGAACGTGGTCGCCAACCACTGGCCTGGCGCTGGCTGCCTGGCTCTCTCTCTCTCTCTCTCTCTCGCTTGGCGTGCCACGGCCTGCCATGCACTGGCTTATCGTGTCTTGGCTTACCGTGCCTCGCCCCGTGCTTTTTATCGTTTTCTCTTGCCTGTATAAAATGTGGTCAAAATGCTCTCCTGTCCACGGCCCCGTGCTTTTTGTCGCTTGCTTGTGCTGTGGGCCGTTGACCGCAAATACCAATGGATTTCTCGCCCTACCGTGCCTTGGCCTACCGTACCTTGGCCTACCGTGCCTTGGCCTACCGTGCCTTGGCCTACCGTGCCTTGGCTTACCGTGCCTTGCCCTAACGTGCCTTGGCATACCGTGCCTTGGCCTACCGCGCCTTGGCCTACCGTGCCGTGGCTGACCGTGCCTTGGCCTACCGTGCCTTGGCCTACCGTACCTTGGCCTACCGTGCCTTGGCCTACCGTACTCCATCCTACCGTGCCTTGGCCTACCGTGCCTTGGCCTACCGTACCTTGGCCTACCGTATTTTGGCCTACCTTTGTTTCTCTGTCTCTCTGTCTCTCTGTCTCTCTGTCTCTGTCTCTGTCTCTCTCTCTCTCTCACTCTGTCTCTCTTCTCTCTCCTCTCTCTCTCTCACACTCAATCTCTTCTCTTCTCTCTCTGTTCTCGCTGTCTCTTTCATTTTCTCTGTCTCTGTCTCTGTCTCTGTCTCTGTCTCTCTCTCTCTCTCTCTTTCTTTCTTTCTCTCTTTCTCTCTTTCTCCCTCTCTCTCTCTCTTTCTCTCTCTCTCTCTCTCTCTCTCTCTCTCTGTCTCTGTCTCTGTCTCTGTCTCTGTCTCTCTCTCTCTCTCTCTCTCGGTCTCTTTCTCTGGATCTTGTTCTCTCTCTTTCTTTTTCTCTGTCTCTTTCTCAATGTTTTTCGCTGGGATTGTGTCAATAACTCATCCGTGTGCATGTTGGGTGTCGTGTCGCTGTGTTGCAATTTTGTTTGCGCTTGCCGGACGCATGTTTTCTTGGCGGAATATCTTGGCAATTATTTTCCTTTGGATTTGGTTCTCTTGGCTGAACATTGCGTGGTGCAATTTGAACTGCGTTTGTTTGATGCACATTTGATGCATTGTTTGCCTGCACTTGTCTCATTTGTTTTTGCAGCGGAATCCGAGCATCAACCCTTACGGCATTGACTTTGAATTGCAATCATGACCAGAAGCAATGGACGATCTGGAAAGTCAGGCAAAAGCGGCAAAAGTGGTAAATCCGGATGGGTCATCTCCCGCAACTACCTGCCACAAAAGATGGATGGCGATCCCAGACCTTCCAGCCACTCCGGCCGAAGAAGATCCAAGAAAACAACAACAAAATTTGTGCCGACCAAGAGGGTGATTGGGAAAACATCCATCTTGGAACTCGTGGTTCAGAGTACGAAGCCACGACTGGCCCGCTGCCACGACAACGTGGAGCAGCATTCATCAGAACAGGAAATCGTGGCTGATGCACCTATGGCTTCCTTCGTGCCTGTGGTCCGGTTCGTGTTCAACCGCGCTCCTCCGGGCTTCAACGGACCTGTCCTGCCTGGATGCGAGGTCGTGACCTTTGATGACCTCGTGAGCTACGACAATTTGCCGGAGGAGTGACTGCCTGGCTGCAAAGATGTGACTGAAGATTGTTGATCTGACACCTGTCAAGGTAATGTCAAGACTCTGACAGTGAAGAGATCTGATTATCAATGTCAGTTGTTCAAAAAAAAATTATTGATCAGCTCAATTGTAGACTTGTTTCAGCTCCTCAGCCATTGAGTCGTTGACAGCCGCTCAAGCTTTGTGAGTGACTAGCTTTGTGAGTGATTGACAGCTGCTCAAGCTCCTCAGGCATTGTGTCAGAAGACAACATGGAAGAATTGCAGGAGAAACCGTGCAAATGTGGCCACATTGTTGCTGCATGCGGCGCGTGTGGTCAAGGCTACGCTCAAGTAGCTGTGAGCGAAGCCTCCATGCCAGTGCAAGTCGCACAGCCGGCCGAGAGCAAAAAAGCTACCTACGTGTCGCGTAAATTGGGACCAAAGATGTCAGATGCGGCGGACCCCCCCAAAAAGATCAAAACTGCAATTGCTCTCCGGCAAATGGAAAATGAAACAACTCATTCGAAGCTCAAAGACGAGGAAGGCAAATGCAAGATTTGCGAAGAGAATGCTTGCATCTGTACTTGCGAGATCAAGAACCTTTTCAATCACGAAGAAGCTTTTTATACAACAGCGACAGGCGAAAAAGAACCATGGGTGCGTGTTATTCAAAAAGAACAGCGGCTCTTCATGGGATGCTACTTGTGCTTGACCTTCCTTGGAAATGGAGGAGTGAAAAGTGCACCTGGCAATTGCCAGATCCATCATGGGAGAATGCTGGTGACGAAAAAGATCTCTCTCGACACATTAAAAGGTCATCTTGGCTATGAACCAGATCGTGCGTCACTCAATTGCTGTTCAACAGAAAATATGACATCATGCTTTTAGATATAAGATGTTGCTTGTCAGGTGCTAAGAGTCACCATTCCCGTGCTTGCAATGCCTATCAAGCTGCCACGTCGGGCACAGATCTCGTCAAAGAAGAGGAAGATTCACACCGACGAGACTTCAGACCAACTCCAGCCCTACTCAATCAAAGCCTTGTGGCATACACAGTGCTCAAAATACCTTTGAGTGCAGCCAATTACGAGACGGTGGCTGGTCTTTGCAAGACTGTTGGTGGTGCAACGTGCCTCGCCCAGTACCAAGATCATTATTTTCTCAAGGAATTCCTGACTGCTATCAACACCGTGATCTGGGAAAACAATGTACGCTTTGTGAAAAGTTGCAATCAAATTGGGCTGTATATGGACGTGGCTGATGGCTTTCTACTGATTCGTGTGACAGGGCTCGATGACCGTCACCGTCTCAAAACAATTTTCTGGCAAGCTCGACTGCTCAGCAAAAAGAAAGCCAAAGACATTGCGGTTGCCATCCTACATGCCTTCACCCAAGCCCCGCCAGATGTGTCAGAGGAATTTACCCTGACGGAACCAGAATTCCTGCAGAAGCTGAATCTGTGTGTGATGGATGGTGCTTCGGAGAATGGTGTGCGCACTGGAAGCGTTCCAATTGATCATGCCAAAGAAGGCAAAAATGTACTCTGGTACTTGCAGTCAAAAAAAGAAGAAGTCGCAAAGGACAAACGCCAGATTCTTGCTTACTGGTGTTCAAGCCACAGGGTGGACTTGGCAACTGCCGCACCCGAGAAAACGACAGCTTGGGTTGCCGTCCTCATGACCTTCATGAGGTCATTGGTGGGACACATCGTAGCATCCACCAAAGCACAAGCAACTTTGAAATGGCTCTCGACAATCATTGACGAGGACATTCCACACGTCACCAAGAATCTGGCATCTGCGTACTATGCCCCGCAGAGATTTGTCTCGTGTGCCCAAACATTGAAAACGATGTGTGACAGGATGGATGAGGTTGTGCTGTACTTGCTAACAATGACATATGAAGACAACAGCAAAGCCGACAAAGCCTGGGCAAATAGCATGCTGCACACCATGGATCTGAAGTTCTACATGGTGGTTCCAGGCCTGCTTGACATTATGATGGTGATGGACAGCTTCAACAAGTGCACGCAGCCTCGAAGCACTCGAGCAGAGACTGTCGCCGACCAACTTGCCTTGGCACAGCAGAGGATTCAGGACCTCATCTTGAGGACCAAGACTGAAGCCCTTGGCCTCGAGCAAGCAACCATTGTCAAAGCGATGTATTCGTGGCTCCAACGGAAGCACCCAGCAGAGGTGCCAAGCACGTCTACGTGGTTTGAAAAAACTTGTACTGGCCTGAACTGTCATCGTGCTTAAAACAATAATGTTTCTTATGACATAGCTCAGGTGCCAAATTCAGCAATATGGAAAATCGGCGAACGACAGTCAAAGATCCTCGCACCAAGAAAGACCAAGTGATCACAGAGACCTTTGCCTACAGAGATGTGCAGTTGAAGATCAAAGATAAGAGTGGAAAGAAGACCAAAATCCCACACCGTATTGAATTCAAAGTGACGCCAGACCTTGCTAAAGAGGCTATGGTCATCATGTGCGCAATTGCACACTGCCTGCAGGATGAGCTCAACAAACGTTTCGTGCATCCAGGAGTTGTGACAGATCTCCTGGCAATCTGGAAGCCTGCAGTGAAGCACGATGACAAAAAGAGCCATCCCCCCGACGCAGTGCTCGAAAGAGTTGCAAAAGACATCAGAATTGAAGAGGACAACT
>Ga0099797_101181_pt1 | contig 14520 bp, 4 predicted proteins | sample Uncmet_Sort48C_1_FD_89871 | JGI IMG/M metagenome (GOLD analysis project Ga0099797, IMG submission 89871) | Marine eukaryotic communities from CALCOFI LINE 67, Pacific Ocean - C012_Sort48C_1 | ecosystem: Environmental > Aquatic > Marine > Oceanic | place: Pacific Ocean: Monterey Bay | collected... | reverse complement strand
TCATGACAATAATAATCATAATAATAATGACTTGAATGAAAATAGTAGATTAAGATTGATTAATAATCAAATGGATAATATGAAATTACTTTTAAACAATGAAAGGAATGAGACTAATAATTTACGTGTGAAAATACAACAAGAAAAAGAAATGCGCGAACAATTATGCGAACGATTAAAATTGATGGAATATCAAATGTATAACAATAACAAAAATAATAGTAACATTGCCAATCAGAACGATAACAACAGATCAAAAGTTATTATTACTTCGAAAAAGAAAACGAATAATGATAATATTGTAAATGTTACAACTATTCAAAATTCATCAGCATATGGTTTGGACAATGATTTCAATAATAGTAATAATGGGACAACTATTATGGTAACGGAAGGTAAAAAAGTAAAAATAAAAAAGAAACTGATCAAGAAAAAAAGTAATAAGAAAAAAAGAAAGAAAAAAAAAGTGAAAAAAACAAACACGGAAATGATTAAATTGCATATACCAAAAGCAACTGCTCGTATTTTGTTAGCATATAGAGAGAATTTGTGTTGAGTTTTGGAAACGTTTTGTACATCTTTTTGTGTAACATCTTCTCCGATGTTTTAGACCCTGGTTAAGTGTTTAGCGATTAGAGCGAGGAGAGAAAGTTTCGTGCGAAGGTGCAAGAGTTTCAGAGATTATTACGAGTTTTGTAGATATCACCAAACAACAGGTTCATTCGATATTATATGATATTTTAAAAAGTTAAAAAATGTGTTTCACAAGTCACAAGTAGTGTAAAATAATTTTACGAAATTACGATCGTACAAGATACAAGAGATATGATGCATACAAGATTAATAATTTCTCAATTCTCATAATTTTTTTATACGAGAAGTTCTGTGTATTATATCATTATATCATATGTATTATACGAAGCTCGTATGTATTATGTATTATATGAGATGTACTCTTTCTTCTTTCTTAGGATACGGCTCCGAGTATATTATTTTTTTTATATTATATTTTTTTACTTTTTATGAACACTATATATGAACTAAAATTTTACCCCCCGCACCCCACACTCAATTCATTCTTCCAATACAATTTTCACTTCCACAATTACATTTAATTGCATCTTCTTCAAATGGAAATTGATAATCATACACGATTTCTTCGCCTTTGTGTATAAATTTATTGCTAAAGATAATTATATGGTTTTCACGACGTACACGAACTACTTTGGCATAGCTGTTTGGATCACAACAATGGTTAATAAACCTTGCAACATTTCCACTATTTGTTGCATCGACGATGTGGTTATTATCTAAACGAAACATGTAACATCCACCCATATCATGATTTAAATCATATTGTTGCTCCCGTTTATCTGCAATAATACGCCGAACAGTTTCGCCGACATATTCAACTACCATTTCATTTGCTTCTATGTCCCGCATAGCAAATAATCCCCAACGGTGTATACGACTACGATGTGCTTGCACCCTCATGCGTATATTTTCTTGCAACATGCGACTATATTGGACTTCATGCATCGATAATTGCTCGGAATTGATAACTATGTCAATATGCTTCAAAGAATCTACTTTGGATGATTTGCGCTTGCCATTCGTACTTTTACGAAACGATTGTTTTAACTTTTTATTTCGTCTTGAACCATTGCTAATATCTCTATTTATAGCATTATCAAGCCAATCTTGAGATCTATCATTAACATCATCTCCATCTCGAGTAGAACGCTTGCGTAAAATAGTCAATCTATCTTTTCGAATGTAAAATGGTTCTGCTCTAATGCTTTTCATATTGACATTCTTTGCTATGCTATTACAATGTCGCAAATAAATTTCCTTCACAATTGAAATAGATCGCAACGATGGCAATATGTATTTGAATTGGTAGCGACGATCATTTGGTATTTTAATTAAACCAAGTGATGCTGAATTTTCTAGTTTTTCTAGCTGCAACGCTACAAATGGAACGGCAACACCAAAAAAGTAATCCCCATTCAAATTATAAATTGAATTCTTTTTAAATGGTTTCCGGTATCCTTGGTTTCGTTTCTTACTAGTACTATTCTTTTTATTATTGTTATTATAATCTATGATTTCTGGTGGCATCTGCTTTCCGTCGTTTTTCTCCAATACTCGATCTGTCTTTTGCAATCGATATTTACATAGCATTTGTAAACCTAGATCATTTCCCCTCCTCAAAGTAGTATACATCTGTTCAATTCTGTTCAATAATTGTTGATACGCATCATGTGGGGATATATGCGATACCAATATATTCTGCTCATCGTTCTCATTAACATCAGATGGTTTTATCGTATATGTCGGTTTCATATCAATGTGTGTCGTGCCATTTGGTTGCAATACTTCTGTGCGTTGAATGTTGATAGTGCATAAATATAAACATCGTTTAAACGGATGTACCATTGACCAATAAATTCTTAGCGAGGTATAATTGTTGGGATATATACAGCTTGAAGAAAAACAGTTTTTAATCAAAGATACATTCAAGTCTTCAGGCGGTGTTACGATTTCACCATATTTCAACACAGTCAAACCTCCAACACGGCTGAAACCAGTAATATTATTATCAAGTAACCGGTGTATAGATTCGTTTAATAACGTATCAGCCGGCGTCATCATCATCATATTATTATTACTATTATCGACAACATCCATAATTATGCGGTCAGCTGGAGCAGATAGTAACATTCTATTATCATTCAAATTTGGCATTCTAATAGGATGAGGGCACAAAGATACATGCTCAAAACAATATGTTTCGTCTGCAACATTATTTGTACTAGACCATAAATTAGCCTTTTTAGCGCAATGTACATGATAACTTCGTTTACAATGACTGCTGCAACAACCAATTGTTGCCCCAATGCCATTACATAATGAACATGTGCTAGTTCCATTCCTAGCTTTAGCCCGCTTAATGGCGTTCCTGATATACCTCAAAACACCTGAACCCGTTTCTATCGTTTCAGAGCTCCATAAACCACATTTACTGTGGTACCATTCTGTGTGCACCGTGTTTTTCCGTTTTGCCCCACCTGTGCTTGCGGGTAAAAAGCGTCCAAAGATTTCGTTTTCTCCGGTTGTTCCGCAAAACATGCAACGCCTTTCATCACACCACGCAGGGTTATTCGCATCTTCATCACTATTATCACTAGGTACCGGAGTACAATATCCATTTAATGCCGCGTATTTTCCAATAGAAGTCAACATTTTACTCCTTTTATTTTTTATATTTGCATTGTTACTGCTCCTAATGCTGCTGTTGCTGCTGCTGCTATTATTACTATTATTATTATTAGTGGTGGTATTACTATCAGATTTATTGCTTGCGGGTTTAGTATTCTTTATGCCATTAGGCGCACTAGTAGTAGTACTGATGTTGTTGTTGCTGTTACTACTATCACTATTACTATTATCACTACTACGACTACTACCATTACTATCACTATTATTATTATTATTATTACCATCATTTACAATTTTAATATTATCGTCGTCGTCATCATCCTTGCTATCATCACCTTCCGTCTGATTCAAGCTTTCTAGAAATTTACTTTGCTCATTAAAAAACGTACGATCCTCTTGTACTAATCGCACTACAGACTGCATATGTCCAAATGCCAACTTTTTACCATATTCAACCCCATCATATCCGTTTGGTCGGCATACAGGGCAAATATAATCAGTACTAATCGTCCCATTGTTCATATCATCTACGATACTTTTAGTCAATGTCGCTTTATCGCATTTATTATGAATCCAACTGTAGCATAATCCACATTGAACCATCTCTTGATCATCGACACCGGCAATCCATCTTTTAGAACAGATTCTACAGCACTCCTCTAACACGGAATGTTGTGCAATAGTGATTTCATCATGCCGTTTACAAAGTTGACATACATCACCCAACTTGGTACCCCATTGCAAACGTATTGTGGATTTTTGTGAGTTTATTCCAATCTCATCAACATTATTTTCATCATCACTCTCGTCTTCCATAGCGGTACCTAATTTATAGATAAATTGATGAATTCGCTCAGAACTTGCTTTCGATTTTCCCAAACCTTTTTCCCCCCGTACGAAATTAACAAAATCCCCCATGATACTGAAGATATATTTAAATTTACTTTGACTAACGTCTAAAGCATCCGTTTCACGTTTTAATTGGGCAAAAATGGCAGTGGTTTTTGTCCCGTAAATGGCAGTCAAATGATAATTCAACTGATCAATAAGTGTTTTCATCCCCCGCCTCAATTGCCTTAGCTCGGTTTGTTGCAACTTTGACTGTTTTTTGAATAAATGAAGCCGTGCTTCCTTTTTGTCTTCAAACTCGTTGCATACATTGCAATCTAAGCAACTGCCGCAAATCCAACTTGTTCCAGCTTCTGGTACTTGGTCAATTTTAGGAAGTACGCAATTAAACCCATATGCTTTGTCACATATATCACAGATTATTAATTCAGTGTCTAAGTGTTCCATCCCACATATCTCACACACTTTACAAGATGGACACCGCCAAGACATGGAATGTTCCAAGGACAAATGAATGCCACTATTAGATGAGGCACAATAATAATGAAAACACTCGCCGCAATCAGCACAGAAAATCATTTTATCTTTTTCATGTGAACCACCACTACCACATAGGGCACACATATCTGTCCATGCCAAATTGATCGCTTCTTTATAAGTTTGGCATTTAACATGTGTATATGGAGTGTAAGGCGTAATAATAGATTCACGGGAAAGTTTTAATATCCATGGGTTTTCGGTTTCCTTCAATAATTCTACTTGTTCTTTTTTTTCTTTTTCTTCCCTCACTTGGCGTCGGAGTCGTTCTTTTTCCGAAAATAAACGTGGTTTGTCTATTTTAGTATGTATATGCACATAGACATCTGTGCCTTTCATAATTTTATATAAATACTCTTCATTTAGTATTCCATGAAAGGCGAAGAAAATATGTTCTTTTATAATTCTATGCCCGTCTTCGTAGAATTTCCATGCAAGGTTCCACAACTTCGTATGCGGGACGTTGAATCGAAAGGCATTGGAACATATTAATTCAAAATCATAAATGAATTCAGTAATCAATGCATACCATTCCCGTTTCGATTCTAATTTATCTGCCATCATACTTAGACTCATTGGCTTTTTAATAACATCAAAATATGTCGGGGCAATATCCCTTGTGACATTCAATGTGAAATATGAATGCACATCGCATTTACGAAGATGCTTTAAACATGTTTCATAGTTTTCAACCATACAAGGTTTGCATATAATAACACGTAGTGATTCGTTAGATTCATTAGTTTGTTCTGTATCACGATTGATAAATTTGACATCAACGTGGCCTTTAATACTACAATACTGCTTTAAATAACTTTCATTGCAGCAATTTGTATGGATATAACTACAGCAAGAGCTACAATATACAACGGACTGATTTAGTCTAGTTGCAGATTTTTGGTCATTATCAAGGGGACTATTGATTTCCAATGCATTTTGTTCATCTCGATAGCTTTTAGTTGGAATGGCAACGTTGTCACCAGCTAGTGCAGGTTTTGTTTCAGTGTTGTTAGTTGAGCCTGCAGTCATATTCTCTCCTAATGTCAGTGATGCTTTAGCAGTGGAAAATGCTACTGCCTTGGCAAGTACTTCGTCCGCGGCTGCATAGGTCTGGTATGAGCCAAAATATTTCCCTTTTAATTTTGCTACATATTTTCCATCCTTTTCTTGAATGCCACCGGTACCGCGTTCTCTTTGTTTCTTTACTAAAGTGGCAAGTGCTGCATCTGCAGCTTCATAGGTCTGGTATGAGCCTACATACTTAGCTTTATAAACTGCTAAATATTTCCCACCCTTTTCTTGAATGCTACCAGTACCGACTTTTCTTCGTCTATTTACATCCTTTTCTTGAATGCTACCAAATTTGCTCGCAGACAAAGTTGCAATCGCTGGCGTTTCCTTCAATTTAATAATAATATCATTACAAACTGGTTTGTTACAATGTTTGCAAATCTGATTATTATCGTACAAAGAAGCGCATTTTACACATACTAAGTCATTATCACGCATGTTCCATGTTACATCGTCTCTAAAGACTCCTTGAAAATGCCCTGGATATTGTTCTACTACCGAATTACTAGTATTCATGTTCACATGACAATATTTGCATTGTAATGAACATTTTAAACAATACCACTTTCTAGTTTTATCTTTCATATTTTGATATTTGTGTGTTGAACATTGCAGATGGCATAAATTGTTACATCCATGACATTTCAGTACAACGTTTGATTCATGCAACGTCGTTAATTGTCGTAAAGATGTTGGTGAACCATGATTATAAATGCAGTTTTCAACATTTGCTTGAAATGGTTGGTAGCAATGTATACATTTATACTTTACTGAGTCGTCTAGATCCATTTGATTTTTCTCGTTTCTAATTTGGCTTACCAACATGTTTGATGATTTCGTCTCTTCTTCATCAGCAAACGTTAAATATCCATGATTGAACAGATCGGAAACATTTTTCCATTCTGCGCGATAAATGACCTCCTCGTCAGCTTTGGCCTCGGTTTGAATACTCGAATTCATCTTCATCGTTTTGGAACTCATATTGTTAGTCTCATTAATGAACAATAGTAAATGCTTATTCTCAACCACATCGTAATTTACAATGCGATAACGTCTACGAATTGGTTTTTCTATGATTGAAAAGGTTCGTTTGGACTTTGTTTTTTTCATATGTTCTTTGTATTGATTCATTTGATTATCATATGTCTCCAACGTATCAATTAATTCAATACCATAATAATGGGACGATTGAACTTTTGACAAAAACAATTCGCTTTGCCGTTCTTTTTCTTGATAAAAATTTATGCGTGTTAATGTTACTAACTCGTTCGATGCGTGAAAGAGAAGTTCTTTTAAATTCATATCTATGTAGTCTTTCCTATTTAATGTTTTTGATGGCAAATGCTTATGAAGCAAATGACCTTCTGAATCATATAAATCTTGAATATATGCAACATCACAAAACTGGACGGGGCTGTATGGTTGGAAGAAACGAATAATACGGTCTGTATGTTTTGGTTTGTACAGATTATAATCAAACCAATGATCAATAGTAATTCCATATACCTCAAATATTTCAGCTGGAAAGTAGTTGTTCATCTTGTTTGATTTTTTTTTATTTTTCATCTCTTCTATATTCATATCTACCGCCCAAATCAAGTAATTACTTGCAATAATGCATGGATATTTATTTAAATTTAGCCAATACAATTTGTTCGTACTTAATAAAATCAGGTGTTTTTGTGACTGTTCGCTATAACCAACAATTCTTCCTGCAAATAATGACTTTGGACGTGCTCTTGCCGTGTTGTGAGTTTCTGTCCGAGTATTGCCGTAAAAGTCAAATTCAAAAATAATACGCCTTCCTATTAATAAACGAGCATCGTTTAATTCATCATCATGAATGATTTGTTTTGGGATAAAATGACTTTTCTTTGCAATATTTGTGTTGTTGGAGGTTTGCTTTTGTGCTGCTATTTGCGTGACCGCTGCATTTGAACTTTTTATTACACTATCATCCGCCTTGTTCATGTTGTTAACCTCACTTGATATGTTGGTAGTAGACGCACTCGTCATCGTTTTGGCGATCGTTGTTGTTGTGGTGGTGGTTGTTGTTGTTGATGTTGTTGTGACAACATTCTCATCGTGTGTAGTGGCCACTGGTGACGATTCATTTAAATCTAATGTTTTCTTATGTTTTTCTTTGCCGTCTTTCTCCGCCTCTTGTTTAACAATAATGTTTGTTTTTTCCTTTTCAATACTAGGATCAGATTCAATATCCATATCAGAATCTTCATCGTCAGTTTCACTGTCACTACTTTCGCTACTACTATCACTATCACTGCTTTCATCACTACTACTACTACTACTACTACTACTACCACTACTATCATCCTCATCATCACTAGGGTTGCCAGATGTATCTGGTCTATCTTGGTCATATATATAGATTTTTTGAAAGTCGTTAGCATCTGTTGCATTAATATTCTTCAACGTTAATGCACTAGAAACTTTAATGCACGATGGACAATAAAATGGTTTTGCCATTTCATAGCCTTTATGATACAATTTCATAGCTTTTAAACACTTTACATGGCATTGATTGCTACATGTGAAACATTTTATTTTTTTATTAACGTCTGTAATTTTATCATCCAGCTTCTCTTTGGTATTAAGTGCATTCCCATCAGGATTTGTTTTCTTTACCATCGCGGCCGTTGTATCAGTTTCAATGTCAATATCCATACTATTATTGTTATTACTATTACTACCATTAGTTGTTATTATAGGCGATGGAAACGTTGTTTTGGAATCTTCTACATTGGAAATGCTTGTATTTGAATTAATGGTATTCATAATTTTATCAGCTTCTTCACTATAAACGGTATACAAACGTTTTAGTTGAGCAGAAGCACTAGTAGTAAAAGGAACTTTCAGACGTCTCCGTACTGATTGCCACAACTTGCTATTAACAACGTTTTCAAATCCTCCAAAATGATGAACTGCATCAAATAATTTTTCCGGATATACAAGGGCACCAGCCACCTTTCTGATTGTTTTAATATCCTTTCGTATTATCTTTTTCTTTGCTGTTGTTTTTGAAGATGTTTCGACTATCTCCTTTACAGCAAGATTGCATTCATCGCATAATGGACAAAGATGGCTTTTATCTGTCCAGACGTCAACATCTAATTTACTAACATCCGTTAAAAATTTATTTGTTCCTGTATATTTGCAATGGTTACAAAACCATAAATCTTCTGGAATCTTCGCCAATGGTGGTTTCAAACAATAAATATGATATTCGCTATCACATCCATCACATAAAAGCATTTGATTATGATTTACGTCCGTCCCACATTTATAACACCCCCCTCCATTTTTTGGCCGTGGCAATTTTTTCGACAAGTGTTGTGGTGGAACAATGCTAGTTTGTTTTACGACTTCTCTCGTTATGTCTTGGACTTTATTCCTTATCAAATCATCAAGCACAAATTGAGACTTCGTTTCATCGCATTCATCTTCTGATATCTCTGATTCTTCATCGTCACTGATATAATTAGGATTGACCGTTGTTTTATGACGCCTTGTATTTAAATGAAGATTATAATTGTATCGTGAAGGGCTTGCAAATTGACATATTTTGCATTCATATATTTTTTTTGGTAAGATAATTTTTTTGCGTTTAACCTCTTTATTTCTTGCTTTGGTTCCATCTGGAGTAGAATTTGTAGTAGTAGTCGTTGTGATATTATTACTAGGTTTTGGCTTTTTGATGGCAGCTATTGTTTTTGGTATCTTCGTAACTACCATGGTTTTTGATTTCTTCATAGCTATTACATTTTTCTTTGGTTGTTTCATAACAGGTACTTTTTTCTTTTGTTGTTTCATAATAGTTACTTTTTTCTTTTGTTGTTTCATAACAGGTACGTTTTTCTTTGGTTTTTTAATAACCTTTGTTATGTTTTCAATCTCTTGAAATTTTTTTGGTATTTTTCTTGTTCGTCTTGGACGATTGCTATTGGACATGGCTATGTCATGATTTGTACTCGTCATTGTGGTAGTAGTAGTAGCAGCAGCAGCAGCAGCAGTTGCTGTTGTTGACGTCGTCGTTACTATTGCATCTGTATGCCTAATTGCGTTATTATTATTATTATTATTAGTAGTAGTATTGGCAGTAGAACTACTACTACCTTTCTCTGTTTTCATATCGTTTGTTTCCATACCATTTGTCACTTTTGTTAATAATGGAATATTACCAACAATATTCAATTCTCTTATGGCATCAGCTACATCATGCGTTGGGTTGTTAATAGCAAAATTTACACAGATTGGACAAGCCCAATTGCCTTTGGGTATGTCTTTTAATGGCTCTTTTAAACAATATATATGATATTGCGAATCGCAAACATCACATATCAATTGTTTCGAATCATCATCATCAAAACCACAATAACGACATCCAACTAAATCAAAATCATTATTTTCAGAATAATATTGTTGGTTTGCTTTATGCCGTTTTGTTTTCATGTGATTTTTACGCCGACTAACTGTATTTGGATGCAATTGTACATTTTTCTTGCATAAATTGCAAAATTGAAGTTGAAATTCACGCGCTGATACACTAGTCATTGATACTACAGAGCTTGATGATGTAGTTGACGATATTGGTAAACATGTTTTCAAAATATTTTCCATTGGTTTTGATACATGTGTATTTGTAGCGTTTTTTTCAATGTTCATCGTAGTAGTAGTAGTGGTAGTAGTCGTCGTCGTCTGGATAGGTATCGGATGTTGTTTGTTGTTTGTAGTTGTTGTTGTTGTTGTTGTTTTTGGTGATGGTAGTAGTGCTGTTGTTGTTTGTGGTGATGATAGTAGTGCTGTTGTTGATGATGATGATGTTGATGATGATGATGCGTTAGTCACCACGTTATCTGTCATTTTCTTGTCATCCTTGTTCATCATAACTATTTTAGATGGTGTGGTTTTGTTATTTTTCTTCTTCTTAACAATTTTCTTCATACCACCATCATTTACGATGTTTAATTTTTTATTATTATTTAAGTCACCATGCAATATTGTCTTAACTTTCATAATATGTTCAGTATCATTAGGATGTTTTTTTGCATACACTTGGCAATAAGTACATACCCAAGTATCGATTGCATCCTTTTTTGGTAATTTGCTTTTCTTTAGACAATATGAATGGAAGGTACTATGACATACTTTACAGTCAATAAAACGTGTTTCATCAAAATCAAACCCACATACACGACATCCTATCACTTTTTGTTTTATATCTGATTTGATATTGTTTATTTTTGTCGCTTGAATGTGTTTATCACGCTTAGAATGTACTATCAATTTCTGTTTACTGGAAGCAGCAGATATAAATTTTAAAGGTTTATCTTTACAATAAAAACATGTTTTATAGATTGTTGATGATGTAATTGTTGGTGTATCTTTACATTTATTCTTGTCATTTTTTTGTATTGTTTTTTTGATTATATTGGTAGTCGTTGTTGTTTTAGTCTCTTTTCTTTTCTTTTTTGGTTTGATTATGTTTTTATTGTTGTTATTATTATTTGAATTCGATTTACTACGAGTACGACGTTTCATAATGATTTGTGTGTTGATGGTTGGATGAGATATATTTAACTTGATGGGAAAATCAATATATTATATATTATATATATATATATATTAGTATAATTACGCAATATAATGATAGATTAATTATATATAATCTATATAACTATATGTATATGATACAACTTATATTCAAACAGAAATGAATTCACTGTTTTAAATATAATTTTCACGATAAATAAAACCGAAGAAGCAATAATAATATATATATTATATACGAATGATACAGTACAACAATCTCTCTCTTCCACTCTTCTACATGTACATCTCAATGACGACTCTTTCCAATTGAATGGACTTATTTCCCTAATTATGGCCCTCCACAATTTAATGGCAACATTAAAAATATAAAATTATTATTGTGTATGACCTTGTTGTAATTATAATCAGTTTTATATTATGCAATAATATGGTAGTGTTAAGGTTACGTTTATATATATAAATGACAACATATATGCCCCCGACACAAACTCATGTAATTTTGCGAAGTGGCGTCCCTCACTTTCAATCAAATTTTGTCCATTTTATTTGATATTTAATAAATATTTCCGACTATTAGTGAACTATTTTAGTGCTTCATGTGGAATAATAGTAATATATATATAATACAAAAACAAACACAAAATATTACCTAACGTTTTCCTAATATGGAATCAAGATTTCAGCGATTAAAAAGAAGCGATTCTTCAGTGTGACAGGTGACAGAAGAAATGATGCCATTTTGTTTCAGTAGTCTAATTCCACTTTCAAGTATGAATTACGTGTCATTTGATAGCATTTTATATTATTTAGGATATTGTTTCAGTAGTCTAATTCCACTTTCAAGTATGAATTATGTGTCATTTGATAGCATGATATATTATTTAGGATATTGTTTTGGTAGTCTGATTCCACTTTCAAGTATGAATTATGTCTCATTTGATAGGTAAATGGTATTAAGGTATTGTTTCTAATATGTACTCTAATTTCCCTATTTCAAGTATAACATAATGATGTCACAAAACAAGTCATAAAAAAAACATATTAAAAATGCACACATATATTACACATGACATTAATGCACATGTCAATGACCATCAAACATGTGTACAAAGTAAATCAGATCGTGCAGTGTCGATTGCATTCTATTTCTATTTTTTATTATCATCGGATGCTATATCATTGAGAGAAAGTGTGTTATATAATTGTTGAATAATTAGTAGTAGTAGTAGTATCGTTGTATTATTATTATTATTATATATGTAATAATAATATATATTTTGTAATATTATATAGTAACTATGGGTGCGGAAGAATCAAAACCAAATGATAATAATTTATTTACATGTTTTGATGGAAAAAATCAACCACAAAATAATACAAATAATCATAGATCATCGAGTGTATATAGAAACAAACGTTTTCATGGAATGAAAGATACGTTAAACAATCCAAATAATAAATCACCAATATTATGTTTCAACAATCCAACAAGTAATAATAGACGACGGAGTCCATTGACACCAAACCAACGACGGAAAAAATTAGAACAAATAGAATTAGAAAATAAAAATAAAATGTTTAATTGTTGTGGTGGTAGCAATAGACAATTATTACATATGAATGATAATGCTGGTAAAAAAATACAACATATCAAAGATCCAAGTATTAAATTGACACGAACATATCAAAATGCAGTATGTACACCCATAATACCTTTAACAATTATTATAACACTACTATCATATATCTCATTATATATTATATATATACTAACTTTATTCTTTGATTTCATTATATATATACATGTGGAATGAACAACAATATTAATATCATTATTATCATTATTATTATTATTATAAGATTGATGATATTTTAGATATGCATAATGAAGCATATATGAAACCACGTGCAAGCGTCTCATGTAATTGCCGTGGTTTATGTACCTGTCAATTAAAGAAAGCAAGAGCACGTAGTGATACTGCAAGTGAAGTCATTACTTCCTTTGCATCTAAATATGGCGTAATCGATGCATCAAATGCGTGACCAAGGGCAATCAAAACTATACGAGAAAATTAATTAACATACAGAAGATGTAATTTTCCAAAACCATCGTTATATAATGCCATATCAAAAAGGTCAATCGATGAAAAGTGTCTGAAGTGTGTGTGTGTGTGTGGTATATATAGTCACAATATTATCTTTTTAAATTTTTAAAAAATATTTTAATTTTTATATTTATTTAAGGTTTATTGTTACGATAAATTAGTATAAACAAAGACTACCAATAGTTTCCCCTATATTCAATAATTAATAATCGTTCGATTCAACACACGCTTCCACTTCCAAAAGCTGTGGTATTTAATTTACGGTGGTAAACCGGTTATTTGCCTACAAAAACTCAACGTAAAGGAACGGCACGGCGCTGAATGATCTATAAGTAAAGTCTCTCTTTCTCCCTCTATATGTTTCTATAATACGTATAAAACACTTTCTTTATCTTTCCATCTCCATCTCCTCTGGTTGCCCGGCAGCTTCCAAAACACTTTTAAAACCGCCACGTTTCATTGTATATTTTCTTCCTGCATCAATCATTGCAACTCCAGTAAGTGGTTGAGCTGGAGAACAGGAACAGCATTTGCAACTTACTGGCAATCCACGATAAAACATCGGTAATATGGATACTAATGCTGCTGCATGTTTGGTTGGATCATTCATTTTTACCGTATATCGTATAGGTTGACGCTGTGGGCAACAGCAGAGACAATCAATACGAAGAAGTTGGTGAATTTCACCTACTTCATTTTTACCATCTGGAGTCACCAATGTCTCTTTCAAAACGATAAAATTGTTATTAGTACACCATGAACAACAATCCATATAAAAGGCAACACATTCGCCGCAAGGTGCGCATAAGAAAAAGCAACAATTGATGCATGTTACATTTTTCCGAATTGCATAAACAGCATTTCTGTCAGCATCATAGAAATTCTGAATGGTTCGTTCCCCACATGGGCAACAACATCTCTTACACTTCACACAACACCCTTGCCCAACAGTCTGTCCAGTTGTATATCCAATTAATGTTTTTTCTTCATTTTCAACATATTTGACGTGCCAATGATCTTTGCAACATGGGGGTCCACACGTACAATTGTTGTAGTACACCAACTCTTTGTTGCCCTTTGCTGTGTATTTAAACCATTGCTTCCAGCAGCAAATACTCATATAACATTGTTCTTTGCAATTTGGTGGATTCAACATATACGGTTC
>Ga0099797_101180_pt1 | contig 14532 bp, 14 predicted proteins | sample Uncmet_Sort48C_1_FD_89871 | JGI IMG/M metagenome (GOLD analysis project Ga0099797, IMG submission 89871) | Marine eukaryotic communities from CALCOFI LINE 67, Pacific Ocean - C012_Sort48C_1 | ecosystem: Environmental > Aquatic > Marine > Oceanic | place: Pacific Ocean: Monterey Bay | collected... | reverse complement strand
GGCAGGATTGTTAAAAAGTTAGCAATGTAGACACAGGCACCACCTATCATGGCATTTATGGAGATTGTGTCACCGATTTGGTTGCCGCATTTATTCATACCGCTATTTATAGTTCTATAGAGTTGATCTTTCAATTTAAGCCATCCTTGATGTTGGTCTTGGACGTGACCTAGGTCAACCCCGAGCACTCTAAGCTTGGAGTTCAGGGTGAGTTGTTTGATCCGATCGTGCGGATCTAATGGGGGTGGGTTAGATGCGAATGGTCCTAGCCAAATGATGAAGGATTTGTCCCAATTGATCCTCATTCCTGATGCATTTTGGAATGTTTGAAGTGCCTTCTTGTACTCATCATAATCTTGAATGCACGACCCCATCAAGGTAGAATCGTCAGCATATTGACCTATTCTTTTTACAGTGCCGTCAGGTAATTTAATGCCTTGGGAGTTTGTGGCATGCACCAAATGATTGAGCGCTTGCACAACTATTGTAAATATTAGAGGATAAAGATTATCCCCTTGCCTACCTCCACCCGGGAGGTCAAAATAATCAGATCGCTTGCCATTAACAATGCAACAAGCTTGAGTGTCAATGAAGGCTAGAGAGGCCCATTTGATGAACTCTTTGGGAATACCAAAGGCTTCCATGATCCTGAATGTGAACTCATGATTCACACTATCGAATGCTTTTTCAAAATCTAGCATGGCCAAGAAGCCTGGTTTGTTTTCGGCTCTTTGGTAATTAGCTATGCCCATGATTTGTTGGATAAGATCACCAATGAATCTATTTTTCATGCAGAATTGATCCTCGTTGATGATGTCAGGTAGGGTGTCAACTAAGATGTTGGCTAGAGTCTTAGATAAGATTTTATAGTCCACATTGAGCAGGGCAATGGGTCTGTAATTTTTGGTGTATTTTTTGTCCTCTTCTGTTTCTTTTTTGTAGATGAGTCGGATTTGAGATTTGCGCATGTGACTAGGTAGCATCAACGGCTGAAAGCCGGTCATGCTGGTTTGTTTCAACTGAGTTCGGGGGTGCCCCACAGCGAGATGCGACTGGCCCGAACCTAGAATTGACCACACGCATCTCACTGCCGTTCAAAAGCGCATACCAGGTGAACGAATGAAAAGAGAAAACCTGGTGCAGACCAAGCGGGTGACAAAAATGAAATCTGATGCATTGGCACAGGGGTAGGTGGTCTAGGCGCCACTCGGGAAGAACAACATTTTGGCGTTCACGGCGGAAATCAATTGATCGCCTAATTTGGCCCGCGACTCGCCGACGAGATCGTTCACTGACCCGGGATCGAGCCGGTGCGCCACAGGTCGACGGTGAAGCCTCGTAGGGGGCCGGGGCGGCCACCGTAAGTGAGTCGTCGCCTGTGAGGCACACCCGCGTACCTTTTGGTTTTAGTTACCTTTTGGTTTTCCCCCCGCTTTTAATAAAGGCAAATGTTTTCCCAAAAGACGGTGAAGCCTTCGACTGCTGCACTGCTTATCGACGCCTGCTGAACTGCGGGTGGTGTGCGGCGTTTTGGGTTTCCTCGCCGATGTGCTGTATTCCCCCCCCCTGCCTGCATGGACACTTGGCCATTTGAGCGAAAATGAACGGGGCCTCACGATCGCGCGATGTTCTCTCATTGGCCAGGCCACCCCAAAATGAACTGCTGTTGTTCTGGGTGAAGGATCGGTGGCAATGGTGGCTGGCGGGCGGGCGCGGAGGCAGATTGCAGGCAGGCAAGAAAGCGCATCCACGTTCCCAGAGGGTGGGCCAGGTGCACAGGTGCCACCAGCACCTGGAACGTCGCGTCCACCAGGTGCACTGCCAGGTGCCAGGTGCCGTCCCCCTGACGTTCCGAAGGCAAAAGGTTGAAGTGGAAGTTTGAAAACAATGAAACAACTGAAAACAATTAAGCACTTGCTTCATCCTCTCCCTCAGCACTCGGTAGCTTTGCCAACATGCCATCAACAACACCCTTGAGTGCTCTCAATGTGGGGCCATCCCCGGCTGCTGACTCAAAGGGGACGCCCTCTTCACACGCCTGCAAGGAAGCAGAGTGAGACCAATGTTTTATGGTAGATCTGAAGCATTAGCACCGAAGCTAATTCGTTAGCTGCATTGGAATGACTCAGATATTTTGGTGGTTACTCCATCACACTCTGTTGCAGATCAACGTTCTGCCTCTCTAGGCTGCGGTTGTAATCACACTCTAGGTTGGTTGAGGGTAGCACTCAAGACACTCCAGAATCTTCGGTGCAAAGTAGTACTTAGATACCTCGAGGTCGTATGAAACCTGGAGTCCGGATTAGCTTGCTTTTCATCTGTTGTCATGTGTGGGTAGAGGTGGGGATGCAGTGGAAGAGACACCTGAAGGAGCTTGGGATCGAGTGGGACTCGCCCAAGGAAAGGAACCCCCATCTCCTTCAATCATGGTAAGGCTTAGGGTGCTCTGACTACAAAGCACTTGTTTTACTTATCAGCATGCCCTGGCATGGATATCAGTCACCTTACCTCACCAACCCAACCCAACCCAACCCTCACGAACCCAACCCAGCCCAATCCAATCGACTCAGCATACAAAACATCGCAACGTTAGCACGTTCATATCCTCTGCCATTTTTTCAGCTCCGCCGGTTGTTGGCGCGAAGATCTCAGACTCGCCCTGCGGCAGTGGACTGCAATGGGTCGCAAAAGAGGGTCTATGATGTCATATGAGGGTAGTCTATGATATCACATGAAGGGGTAGGGGTCTATGATAGCACATGAAGGGGTCAAGGTCCATGACATCACATATCTCAGACTGGCCCTGCACTGGTCACTTTGACTTTCGCGTAGAAGATGCTTTGACATCAGGCACACGTATGCGAGCTTGCCTTAAGACTGCACTCTGTACTGCACGAATTTCAGTGAGAGGTAACGACTAGCTAGAGTCGCTCGACTCACTCATGTGCGCTCAAGGGCCGTGTATTGTTGTAAGATGATAGCTGGCTTAACTCGGACAAGAATTTAAATACCTTGCACTTGGGGCACACGAATCCCGCCATGTTTTCTACAACGCCCAGGACGTTCACCTTATCCAGGGACACGGGGTAAACACATGAGACTCATGGGTCGCCAACAGCACGGTCAAGATGTGGAAGGGCTTTGTCAACGAGTCTCAGCACTCCAGGTAAGGTAGAGTGTGGAGTTCTTGTCGTAGTCAACGTTACAATGGCTGTTGTAACATCAGATTTGGTGAAAGGACAACACAGGAGGTAGTTTCGATAAGACTGATTGTTTCTTGCCGATGGTAAGGAAGTGGGATGTGCACATTCATTGTGATCAACATTTCCAGTCCAATGTGTTCGAGATCTGTGTCAATTTTCGCGTTGATGTGGCATTGGGTCCCGTGGGGTCATGCTGGCGGCTGCCTGGCGTGGGCATGTGACTGATGGTTAGTTGCTGATGACTGATGGTTAGGGTCAGCGGTTGGTAAGCCATCATGCCACTGAAACTATTAATCCCCTGGCCCTCATCCTGCCCTCATCCTGCCCTCATCCCATGGCCCTAATCCCCTGGCCCTAATCCCTTGAATCCGGTGTTGGTGATTCATCATGCTAGTAAAACGACATCTAGCTTCTGGCTGAAATGAACAGTGTTTAAAGTTGGTTGGTAGCGTTAGTTGTTGGTAGTTGGCTCGACTAATAACTACCAATCATTACTGAAATGAGAATTGAGATGGGGCGTGGCGTAACGATCAGTTCGCGTAGACAAATATTCCGAGCCGAAAGTTGAAGTGGTGTCGGCGGGCGGCTGCATCCATAATTTGACGATGACTTGAGGCAACAGGCAACCCACGTCAGGTAGCCATCTCGGCAACAGTCAGCAGCGTGCATGGCAGACAGTACTATTAGTACTTGCTGTAAAGTCGTTGTCATCAGCATGTCTCCCAATCGGTTTCTGTGTAGCTCATGCCTCGCCAAGCAGGGAGTGTGTGGAGCAGCACCCACCACATGTACCTCAACAATTACTTTTTAATGGAATTGTGTGTTCAACCCCCGCATTCAAAAAAATAGAGTCAATTGTATCCAGTAGATTGCTTGTTTCTATGCATTGAATGAAACATGCATCCATGTCCAATATCTCCCCCCTCCCCCAAACAGGACAGAAAAGAAACATTCGTATCCAATAGAGTGCTTGTTTCCTATATACTGGATGAAAAATGCATCCATGTTCCGTACGTCCCCCACACAAAAAGGAAGAAAAGGAGAAGAAAAAGGATCTGTATCCAGTAGATTGCTTGTTTCATATATACTGAATGAAAACTGCATCCATATCCAGTTACCATGTCCCAGAAAAAGAGTTTGATGACGTGGGGATCTACCTCCCGTCCCCGCCCCGCGCGCTCTGCCAGGCTTACTTTTTGCTACCGAATGTATGTGTGCCGTACTGTATATGGATGTATTTTTCATCTAGGATGTACGAAGCAAGCTCTCTACTGCATATAGATGCCCCTGGGGGGGCATATATGGATGCATTTTTCACTCAATGTATATAAAAATCAAACTGTCTACTGGACAGATGCTTCTCCTTCTTTGTTTGTGGAGGTACTGGACATAGATGTTATTTTCTTCTTCTTCGTGGAAGAAGTACTCGATATGGGTGCATTTTTCACCTAGTGCGTGTGAAACAAGCAATCTATATCCGGTGGAGTGCACATTTTATTTTTTACATACTGAATTAAGAATGTAAAATCTGCATCTATATCCCTGTACCCTCCAAAAACAGCACTTTGTTCAAGACGTGGTGGCATGCCCGCACACGTGCTAGAATTCACATTTGCATCTACGCTTCCACCAGCATGAAGTCGCTGTCTTGGCAGCCGCTGATGGGCTGATGTCAACAAGCCAAGGCAACGCAACCTCTCGTGAGAGGGGCATCCATACATGCGTGTACTGCTGCCTCGAGCCTTCCCCTCCCTCCCTCTCATATAGAGGGGGGTCTATGCATCACATAGAAGGGGTCTATGCATGCGTGCACTGCTGCCTCGAGCCTTCCCCTCCCCCCCTCTCATATAGAGGGGGGTTCTATGCATCACATAGAAGGGGTCTATGCATGCGTGCACTGCTGCCTCGAGCCTTCCCCTCCCTCCCTCTCATATAGAGGGGGGTTCTATGCATCACATAGAGGGGGGTCTATGCATGCGTGCACTGCCTCTCTCTCTCATATAGAAGGGGGGGTCCTATGCATCACATATCAGTATGAGGATGGTGCAACAAGGTCAAAGATCGTTGCTGGTTGGCATCCAAGTTGGATGGGAGTAAGAAGAAGGGAAAGAAAAAAGCAAAGGGAGACACCACAATATAGTGAAGTTCCATCAATTAGAGGATCTATGCAACATAGAGGGGCGTCTGACTGCAGTCCATGAAGGCTTGCAATATGAATTTCAAGCTACAATCCCTCATGATTGATGCTGAAGCTGACACTCGAGACTCGGCGATAATTATCTTGCGAACCAGCACTTAGCAGTCCTTCCCTCTGCCAAGAAAAGCATGAGCACGATTTCTCTGGCCTTGATATAACGCAGTGGTCTGTTGCTGGAGATTACCAACTGTGACTTTCGGCAGTGGCTGGGATTATTTACAGGATGCTTGCATGACTCATGTTATGATGCCTGTTTTCGTTGATCGTTCATCATCCGCAGAGCATCCAATCGGACCAGTTTCAAAGGCGAGTTATTGCACAAACAGTCAGTTAGCTGTCAGCCCTCTTCAAAACTCTTAACGAATCGTTATGATGGCATTATGACGATATTACGTTGAGCATACACCAAGTTTGAGTAACCGTGGTTCTGAACCAGCGACCGACCCTGACATGCTCCCCCCTTTGGCTCCAGCAGTGGGATAAATCGTACAGGGAGGTGAAGAATGAGGGGTGAGATTGCAGGAACTGGGAGTCGCATGAGGGATGAGTGGAAGTGCCAGATACACTGAAAGGCATGGGCAGCGCAGCACAACACCATCTGTGGTGTGAGCAAATTACCCCTACTCGTCGGCAAAAGTTGATCTCCTTCCTCACATCAATCAGCGCGACTTCCTGATCAAATTTGGGTGAAGCTCAAGTTGTCTTCATGTCAAAGGGCGAGGATCAAGATGTCATTTCAGGATGAGAATCAAGTCAGGGGTGCTTCGGTAATCATGGTGCAGGATGTGTTTTCATTCGAAAAGCGCTGACGATCACACAGCTGGAGGGTCAATATGTCTCCTCTCGTTGCCACCTGCTCCCCTCTCTCCCTCTCCCAGCCCTTCCCCTGCTCTTCCTGTCCTATCATGTCACTTGCAAACCTCAATTGTACATTTTATCAGTCTGGTTTCCCTGCTACTCTCAATTCCGCTTTATCCACAAGAGAATTTGATAGCGTCAGGTTGGCGCACTGCTGGGCTAGGCGCACCTGCGGTGTGGTCACAATCACTGCACCATCAACACCTGTCTCATTGAGGTACGATGTGATAGAGAGGTGCTCGTCCGAGGTGCCAGGCGGCGTATCGATGAGCAAGTAGTCGACCTCGTCCCTTCGGGTTGACAGAAAGGCAACATTGATGCACGCAGCTTGATGGGATTGAGAACAGGGCACCAAGCATGGGTTCACTTGTACGAGCATCGGAGCCAGCGCCAAGAATGACTTGATGGATTGCGGTGCTGAAAGAGGTGGATACCAGGTTTGACTCGTGGGTGACGTTTCACTTAAGAAGCCCAAGGACTGATCCTGGCATGGGATTGGGCAAGCGATGCAAGCAAGGTTCACGTGGTAGAAAGAATCGGAGTCACTACTCGGAGCCATGTTATTGTCAGTCCATAAAACACTCACACAAGCGGTACCAAAGCCCGGCTCGAATCGTTGAGCCCCAGGTCTATCAGTATGCATGTGGTGGAGGATTGGAATTCAAGTCGTGGAGCTCGGCATCAGTCACACAAGTCTGAAAGAGACTCAGCCCCAATCAATCACGCCTTACATAACCCTAAACTTACATCAATTAAGGTGTGAGGACCCACCAATAAACATCTTTGAGGAACTGCTTGATCATGCCATTCTTTTTTGGCCCTCTCCATATCTGACAAAATGAAATGCCTCACAGGACAAGCTGGGTTCAGCACTGCACCACAGCAGCATCTTCGTCGGGCAGAAGGAAGCCGATTGACATGACAGCCAAATTATCATCGACATACCTGACATTAGAGGAATAAAATGTGGAGGGTGCACCATAGCGTGTATGCCATGATATACTTTATGCTTCGACCGAAGCCCTAATCTGAACCCACTCACACAGGCGTCCATCCAAGGTTGCTCTTGTGCACCTGCTGACCCTTCAGCCCCATAATGCGGGGCATGCTCGGCCCACAAATGTCGATGTCCAGTAAGCCAATCTGTGCAGTTATTTTCAATGAAAAGAACATAGTTGCCTTGAATGGTGAAGTGACAAGTTTCATATCTGCCTGGTGGTCACGCCCTGCGAGGACATGGGCCAGCTGTGAAGAAATCGTGCTCTTGCCCACACCACCCTTTCCAGAGAGTACCTAACATGCAACGTCAGCACGCCATAGTTCGGCTTTGCGAGAGCACCAAGATCTTGTGTTTTACGTTCTCCATATTTTCCTTTATCAGTGGGAGATCTAGGGACATTGTCAATGACAAGGTACCACGACGAGGTCAGACACCTGGATCTGGGCCTTTCTTGGTCTCGCCAGATGCACAGATGGACTGGTTTGGACATCCTGCGCACATTGCTGATTTTCCAGCCATCTCGGAATCAGTGCCAGGACAGTCTGCGCAGAAAAATGAGCATTAGTTCAGTGAGTCAATGATTTCGATGAACAATCAGGGGTCTGTGGTCAGACGTTGAGGTGGCGGTTCCATTGTTGGGTCGTCCATCGTATGCACGCGTGCGTGCACGGAGCGTTTTACGAGATGGTGGCGGTGGTGGTAGCGGCAGTTCTTCTCGTCACCACCAGCGTTGCTGGTTTGCACGTTTTGCATACTATCTGACGACTAACCATTCAGTATCCCGTAGGCACGACGTCGTCTATGGGAGCACGAGTAGACGCCCTGGAAAGTAAAATGGACGCCATACTAGCCTCACTGGAGAAGCTCTCCAAACCAGATGTAGCTAAGCAGGTCTCGACATATGGACGCTGAACTTCTAATCGTACTCCCCGCCGACCTGCCAGGTAAATCCTCCCCCTTCGCCGCCTGTTGTCGCACAGTGCAAAGACTTGCACAATTCGGAAGAATGCTCTGGTTGGGCTAAGACTGGAGAATGTGAAGCGAATCCGGTGTACACCCTGCACACACACACGTCTTTGCGTCACAAGCCTTAACTCCGCGCACTTGCGTGTGCGCTACACACCTCGTACACCCTGCTTTCTGCCATGTCATGCACCTCTACACATTGACAGTGGCGGTGCATGCCCTGCTCACTACATGGCTGCCTTTGTTGAGCACTCGTTCCTTGCAAGTGCCTCACACCCGACTGCATATCATATACTTCGTGCTCTGTCCATACCTCCCTCCTTCCATTTAGTGGTGGCTTATTGTCTCGTTGACACACTTCATCCCTATTCCCAGACAGTTTCTGGCTCAAACTCACCGACAGCCATCTTTTGCATCGCCCCTTGTTCGCAGCTCTCTCTCTAATCCAGCCCCCTGCCCACACGTGGTCCAGCCCCCCCCGTGTACCTCAGAGTTGAGACCAATGCAGCTCTTCAATCTGGTTTTCAATTCTTTTACTCCCATTAAATGGCTCAAATCAGGAAATGTTATGTACAGTGAGGCGAGCAGCTAAATTTTCATTCTTGATGCAAAGCCACTCCGAAGCTCACCACCCTTCCTGAATGAATGTGTATATCCCACTTCCTAAACCTTCGTGCTGATATTTTGTTCAACACTCTTCACAGCTCACCCAGCCCCTTGTACCCCATTCCAACTCTGATATTCCCCATGCCCTTGGCTCATTCCACCCATCTCCTCAGGATTTCATGGCCAGCAGCTGTCGTCAGAGCTGTGGTCTGTGTGGGAAAGCACAGGAAAGCCCAGGTGGCTCACCCTCTTACTGCACTCATCCAGGTCTAGATGAGACAAAGGCATGAGCTACAGCTAAGCACATGTAGATTCCGTCTTTCCGCCTTACAGATGCTAGCTTTGAAGTGAAAGAGGCGGAAACGAAAACGGAAGCGGAGAAGCAGCGTCGGGCAGATGAACAGCACCGGGCTGAGGAAGAACGAAAACAGCTTGAAATGAAAGAACAGCAGCAGCGTGAAGCAGAGGAGAGAAAGCAACATGCTATGGAGGAGGAACAAAGGCAGCGCAAAGCACAGGAGCAAGCAAAGCGTGAAGCAGAAGAGCAAAAGAAACAGAAAGCAGAAGAGGAGCGCAAGCAACGGGAGGAACAAGCGAAGAAACTCGAGGAACAGCTAAGAGCCAAGCAACATGAGGAAGCGCTAAAAGCAAAGCGACGCGAGGAAGAGCTAAAAGCTGAGGCTAAAAAAGCAGAGGCAAGCAGGGTAATCGTCACTTGTCTCCTGCATCCATATCTAAATATCAGTATCCACCCCTTCTCCCAGCGATCAACACCATACCCTTTCCTTGATCAAAATGCGATTGGCATCAAGGAAGTAAGGGCAAACATGAGCAAGGAAGCTGAGACAAATGAAGGAGAGAAGAAGAAGAAGGAACTGGAGGGACTTTACAAGGTGGCAACTGCTTGTCCGTTACTGCTTTCAACTCCCATTCACTCAATACCCCAATGATATCGGGAATTGATTGAAACCCGACAGGTACAAGGCCTGACAAGTGCATTAGGTGGCTGGTCACCATGCTGATTGAGACCCGACAGGTACAGTGTCACACCTGACAAGTGCATTAGGTGGCTGGTCGTGCTATGCCCTGGTGTCTACTGATAAGTGCGTGGCTGCAATCCAAGGGGGCGGACAAGCGTGCTGTGTGCACGACACGCACATCAATGACTGACTGTGCAGGGCATTTTCCGCTTATGAAGCAGGACAAGGGCACATGAGCTTCCCATGCAAGCAAGGCTACCAACACAGTGCACGTCAACATTGCCCATGGTGCACCCAACATAGGCACCAGTGCCACTCCCAACCATTTTCATCGCTTGGAAGCAATATCAACTTTAAAGACCTCTAAAATTGTGCGCTAAACTAGGTAGGTGCCTTCGTGGGCTACCCGGTTGTAACACTGCAACAACCTTAGGGAATCGAAATAGCTCTCGTGTAAGGCCTCCTCGCTTGTAGGATCTTGCCGACGGAAAAATCGACGATCCACTTTTGGCGAAAAAGGTGTTGCAGCGAGGGACTCACGGAGGGCGGGAGGGGAACATGCACGACAGCAAATGCACCCATCCAGTTGTGGGATACATCAGACGAAAAAGGGCCACGTCCCTGCGTGATACTCATGTCATGGTCCCGGTGGATCTTGATCATACGTTCATACGTGATAGCACCGCACCGTCTTCTGACACACGTGTGAGAGTGAGCCACAACTCCCCAAAACTGAACACACATGCCATGAGAAATCAGGGCAGGCATCCGAGTTCCACCCACTTCTGAGCACGGAGTACCATGAGAAATCAGGGCAGGCATCCGAGTTCCACCCACTTCTGAGCACGGAGTACCAAGGATTTCCAGTCGACTGCGGTTTGCAAAAACAGCAAAGTAGAGGGCAGTTTACATGACAAGTACAGTTGTCAGTCCTCAGCAATGGCATGGTCCAGGAATCCGTTGATGTCGTCCCACCACTGACGCCACGACGGATCACGGATGCCCCATCTGCTCATGCGGATAGGCATGCACAGTGGTGAAATACAGACCCGGGTGCCCCAGATATTAGCTCACAGGAATTCGACACCCAGTCTGATTGTCTGATTTGCAGCACATGTAAGCCCCCCTGTTTAAATATTTGGTAATATTCTCTTATTATTTGAGTATCTGTCTGATTATCTAATACACAATGTGAAAATCATCAGTTTGGTTATCTACGAGCTGGGGCGGTCTGTACTCTTTGAGTGCCCCGGCCACAGAGCATGCCACTTCAGTGTCATTCATCTGGAGGACGGCCAGAGATCACACGGTTGAGTGCTTGGCCGCTTAGCCGCACATGTTTCCAATGGCTGCGCATTCCGCCAGCCATTGATTTTTGAAGTTGAAGTTCAAGGTCAAAGCAAAGGCATTCTCCAACATGTAGTCGTAGACGTCGATCCACCGATTGTTCATGTTATGGTGCTGGTCATCGACCGCCATAGTTGAGCATCGACCTCACCGTCTCACCAATGCCTATCCCTCTCTGTTTTTATTGGAGAGAGAGGTAGGCGGACCTCAGTGTAAAAACGTTGTCTTCTCTCGAGATGGTAAGGCAGCTCTTATTCGATCATACCCGCAGAAATGTCGGCGAATAACTGCCTCATTGGGGTGGGGGGAGGTGTTGCCTGCGTTGGAACTGCCTCATTGGGGTGGGGGAGGTGTTGCCTGCGTTGGAACTGCCTTGAGTGCTGGGAACGCATTCCGGGGAGCCATTCTCGCCATGCTGATCACAAGTAGGGGAGCCGAGTCTATGCCACGATGCGAGGGGGTCTATGCCACGATGACGGTCGCCATGCACGCCGATACGCGGGGATCCATTGTCGTCACTCTCATCACAAGTCTCAGCGGAATCCACCTTTGGCGAAGTTGGTTTCTCGTTTAAAGGAGGCACCTCAGTGCCCCGTAGTGCTCGAGATTCCCGCCTTTTGTGATACTCGGCAAAAGGATGATGAAATGGCTGCGCTGCACGGCGCATTCTGCAGTGCATCTCTAATTGCTTTCTTTGTTCCCTTCTGATACCAAACGCACTACACATGTGTCTCTAACGGCATCTCGTGCAAGGCGCCCAGTGCTCCTAGTTCAACGCAAGTAGTTGAGCATTCCACTTGATCCCGTTGTGCTTGCCTTCATTCCGAGACATACAAGACTTGTATCTTCAACAAGAACAAAAAGAACCTACTTTTACCACACCACCTCAGGGCATGATATAACACTCTCGTGTGGAGGGGGTTTGGCATACGAGTGATAATGCGTGAGAGCACCTGATTCTCACATTCCAACGCAGCGTAGACGCAGTGGGTCGTGACCACACTAGACGCCAGTGGGTCGTGACCACATGCGATGCCTGAGTGCGAAATGCCATGATACGCCACTTACCTCTTGTGGATCGTAGGGCCAAGGGTAGGAGTGGATTGGCCGAGGATAGGTGTGGCGTCGGCCTCCATGCACCCATCCGCAGGTCGCGTCAATGACTGATGTTCCCGAAACGAAGCCGTTGCTCCCGCCTGCAACTGCGCCGAGTGCGCAGAAGAAGAAGGCCTGGTTAGTATCAATGCTAAAAGCTTGAACCGACCCGCTCAACGTGATGAAGAGTTTATATTGAGAGGACTGCGGCGTCTCCGTTAAGAGAAATCTGCGACAGCGATCGCCGAGGCACATTAGAAATGCAACAAAAACATTGCATAGTCTTATCAAGGGTTTTACGCCGGCCAATTTTGTGAGCTCTAGAAATCTAGAAGGTTTGTGTGAAAATCGTTTTTCGCCTCAGACTATTCTCCACCACTATACACAACTGGCAAATTTGAATGCGGTTCTTGCATGGGCCTTCACTTGCAGCGCTCTCGCATCATCTGCAAAAGATTTCTGCCCGACTGTATCCGACTTTTCTGAGAGGGGGTCGCGCACTCCATATCGACATCCTGTCGTGCATAAAGAGAAACGGCTCACAGGCAATATGCTGGTAGCAAAGAGAGATACGGTTCACAGGCGATAGGCTGGTAGCAAGGGTGTCACAAGCGATAATCTTGCAGATTGTCAGCGAACTGCACAGGTTGAGCAGATCATGGGAATACTCGCGTCGTTGCAACTCCCAAAGACCACGCAACTCAGCTCGCACCGGGGCAGCCTCGAAGTTGTAGATCCGCAAAACTACTTTGAGCGATACATGGATTAATTGAGTCGGGTAGCTGCTTCCACTGCTGTAAATGAAGGCCCGTTCTTTACGGATCGTGTATCGTGCGGATTCTGTAAAATTTCATTTGACTCTCAGAGAGGTTCGAGCCAAATACAGTATCCCTTCATAGTGTAGGGACCTGAAAGTGTGAAACCAGGTTCGAGCCAAATACAGTATCCCTTCATAGTGTAGGGACCTGAAAGTTTGAAACCAGGTTCGAGCCAAATACAGTATCCCTTCATAGTAAAGGGAGACCTGAGAGTTTTAAACCGTTCATGAACGGTGATGGGCATTTTGGATTCACTTAAATACTGCATACACGATCTGTAAACAACGAGTCTCGTGTGTCATCGCAGCTGGATACAATGGAAGCGGCGAAGACGGCGCTGTGGTGGTGGCCACGCCACGCCTCCATTTCTGCCTTTCTCGTGTTTCTGGGAGGCGGTCAAGCCATAGTGCTGCAATGAGCAACGCTAGTGGAAACATCTATGCTATGACATAAACCTCCTCAACACCGCATACAACGTGACTCTATCCCATGGCCTGCTGCCACAATACCACCGCTCGTGCAGTACTATGGAATCACGTGTTCAGCTGCAGCCGAAACCGGCACCTCGGTCAATATGGGTCAATGTGTGTGTATATATACATATGCGGTATTGAATACCAGAAGGGGTTTGAATAGGGTGTGGCTTTGTGCCTGAGCCTCTCGGTACGTGGCTGCGTGTTCTTCACAAGAGTGACTCTCTTGGCCAGAGGTATCTGTTCAAGCCGATTCGGATTCATTCCATATAGAAATGATCCAAACAGCCGTGATATCGTGGTGGCCCTCGAGTCTGTTGGGCCCACCCATACTAACCAAACAGCACAATATATCCCTACTACCCATCATCTAGAACAATCCTACTACCACGTCGATGGACTACAATACCGTTTGCTTGTCAAAAAGATGACAAACACAACTGGTGCAAACAATCGAAATATCCTCGTCACTTAAAACTTCAGCATCATTTACAGCTAATCCTCACATCCGACTGCATGTGTCATCGACCATAACAAGGATAAACCATATTAAACAGGTGCACAGAGCAGAATACAGTTTCAGGATCATTGCTGGGTCTGCCAAAACCTACCGTTGTAAAGGTTTTAGTTAGCAAAACTGCGTAACCTCAGCAAGACTAAAACCATGATGTGGGCCTGAGCCGATCTCTTCAGTGATTGCACCAACTTATCGTTACGCCATGCCTCTCTGTATTACATTTACTTAGCCAGAGCAGGACCTGGTTATGGTATTGTTCATAGCTACATCAACACCTAACGTCTGATTATTATTTTAGAGAAGCAGGACACAACTCGGTGCCATTGATAGGTTACCAACAACTAACTATCCAGTTTGGTTATGCCTGACTAACCCTATCCAGTTCATTACGCCACACCCATCTCAGATCTATTTTGGCCAAAACCAGGACACGACACGTGTCATTATTAGTTATCAACAACTAAGCCTATCC
>Ga0099797_101179_pt1 | contig 14547 bp, 8 predicted proteins | sample Uncmet_Sort48C_1_FD_89871 | JGI IMG/M metagenome (GOLD analysis project Ga0099797, IMG submission 89871) | Marine eukaryotic communities from CALCOFI LINE 67, Pacific Ocean - C012_Sort48C_1 | ecosystem: Environmental > Aquatic > Marine > Oceanic | place: Pacific Ocean: Monterey Bay | collected... | reverse complement strand
ATGATGAACATTGAATATTGTCACGAACAGGTGTCCTGAAGTTTCCCAATATGTGGGATCCATTATTTTGATAGGCACCTGGCATCGAAATGCAAGAAAATTGAGTAGCATGCATTCGAAGTTTTAGAACTGATTGATTCCGACTCAACGAACTCGGAACTTCATTCATTATGCCGCCACAATTCAGTTTCCTTGTGGCCCGTGAGTGTATATCTCCATTAAACCATTATGATTTAGAATTAATATTAGATTCTAGACCTTAACCCAATGGCATGCCAGCATTGAGAATGATTATCATCCAAGGGAATTCACCATGATACCCAAGGAAATTTACACCAATAATAATCTAAAACCATGGTTGAGTTTTGAATTTACCGCGACACATTTCAAAGTACAGTTTGAATGTTTTGGGGCGACTTCAATTCATGACCATGACTAGCATGAAACTTGAAAAGTATCCGTGTGTAGGCAAGAGTATCCGTGTGTAGGCAAGCAGTACAGTTTTGGGAATTCTGAATTCTGAAATTGCCACTGATCGTGACGTTATCTATGCCGCGACTAATGGCAATGACAGCCTAGGGAGCAATATTTTACAACACGAGGAGCATTGAACACAAGAAGAGAGGAGCACTGAATCGAACGAAATTCAAACTTGAAAGAGAAAAAAGATAAAATTTAAAGGAGCATTGAGACCTTAGACTCGAAAAAGAAAAACACGAACATTGTGAGCACAAGAGAACTGTAAAAAAAACATTGAACATTGGATAAATGCGCACCATGTGACTGGGGTTGCCATGGTTACCGCGTATGACGCAAAAATTGAAACCATAATGAGTCTGTTGGAATCATAGTGAGCGGCAAAAAGTCGCTTGTTGAGTCCGACGACAAAATCGCTTCATGAATCATATTTGACATGAGATCACTCAGAAAATTCTCTATTTTTTCTCCATTGGAAGCTTATAACATACTAACAATGTCTAACATCGCATAATGGAAATAATGATAACATCAAATAACATCAATTTTACCGTACGGTCGGAGGTCCTATGATATACCATAGGTCCAATCGTCCATACGAGTTTGATGAAAGTTTTTATTTACAGGAAGAATTTTTATGACAATAATGAGAAGAACCCTGGGTTCTGCTCATCATTGAGAGCTCAATAACACTACTGAGGTGTAACACCGTTTGATACATAAGTGTATCCGTTTAGCCACTGAATGAACTCTCATCCAATGGATGGAAAAAATTCATCTAATGGATGGGATTTCATTCAAGATTCAAAATAACTGCAGCAATAATGATGATCATTGTTTTGAGGGCAATGGTGTGTGTCGAAAATTCGGCTCATTGCCTGTTGCGATGTTGCATCGCTTGGAACAAAGACCATATGTTTAGCTTGAAATTCAAACTCTGCTGCAGCAGACTCCATGATGGCATAATTGTAAATCCGTGACACTGATTCGATTTTGAAGTTCGTATCTCATTGACAGATACAGATGAAGGCCCATAGGATATGGATTTTTTGTGGTGCAGAGTGTGTTCTGATTTTGGGATTGTGACCTTGACATTGTGGGAATGGATGTCTGTGAGTGTATTCATGTTTGCTGTTGATTTGTGACTGGTAATTGTTGTTCGTGAGTGACAGTGCCATGGTCATGTGTTGGGAATTCCTATCGATGAATGTGTGTGTGACGTGGTACATTCGTAAGGATGTGTGTGGTGTGATGCCGTTGGAAAATCTCAAATCGAAATTTTCATTTCATCATTTGGATCCAGATTTCATCAATTGAGCCCAGGTTTCAGAACGAATGGCCACTGTGATTTTTTACTAAGAAGCGTATTCCAAGCGTTGGCAAAAGGGTCGACCTCGGATTTATTTCTTGAAACTTAAGCGAACTCTGAATTTGATTCTGAAAAATTAATTGAGAACCGTAACGAGAAAAAAAACATATCAAAAAAAACTTACATTTGAGAGGAAGATAATACAGCACTGTACAGTCACTGAAAATTTAATTATCGACCGTGAAACAGTGCCATATTGCGGGTCTGGTGGATTCGTGATTTGATCGATTGATTCGTGATTTGATTGATTGACTCGTGATTTGATTGATTGATTCGTGGTAACGTTTGATTGACTGACTGAAATTGACTGACTGAGGGTGGGCTGTTGCCTGTGGCGAAATTCTGACTCAGACTGACTTGCAACTGACTGCAGAATCTGAAACTGATCATCATTCATTATCATAATTGTTCATAACATCACTTTTTTTGCCTCGGATGAGCTTTTATTAATCTATTTTCTACTCGATTCAGATTCATTCTCGAACGTTGAGCATTGTAATTACCAATTTCAACTTGGCCATTGGAAATCCGTGGCACTAATTTATCGAAATCAAGAACTCAGTAGCTGTAATAATTGAATTGTTTGAGCACGGTAATTTAACTGAGCCAAAATTTGTAACGATCATATCATGGCGAAAATGGCGAAGCCATCTTCTTTTGCATCTTCTTTTGGGGATATTTTCCTCCGTTTTGGGCAGAGAGTGGCTTTATCTCTCTACATGACATTCCTGCTCTTATTTGTCATCATTGTGCATATCAATGACTCTATTCTTCCCGTTTTTGCCGATTCCCGTTGCGTCGTTTCTCGATTTGATGATGCAAATCCGTACACTTTCCGGGAGCAGAAGCTTGGAGAGGAACCGTTAGGCCGCAGTTCAAGTCTATCCTGCCTACACGAGGAACAAGAGTGCCTCTTCCCGAAAAATGATCTAGATTTGCAAAACGCGCGTCTCGCCGCCATGGGAACGGTTTACCAGACGTTTGAAAATCAGGCGATACCTGATAAAACGCCGCAAACAGGGCGCGAAATCTTGGAGAATGCCGATATCATGTTCGACGACGATTCCGTGATGCATATTTATTCAGTGGGCACTTTTGTAGGCCCTGTTGCCATCGGGAGTTATCTCGCCGCCCCACATACGACAGTGTCGGGTATGGTGAAAATGACAAGGCTTTCCACGAAACCGAAAGTATTGGGCCGAGATACCATCACCATGACTCACACTTATCTGGAGGAATGGAAACATTTGCAGAATCTGAATGAAGGTGGAAACAACAACACTCTAAGTACAGGAGTGACAACCGAATGGAGTCTGGAGTCGAATTTTTATCCATGCAGTGTGAAGATGAAGAGTTATATCGTAAAACTTCCAGAATTTACAGCCCAACAATATGTAGAATTCGCATTGGTGCCAGATGCAAAACAGAATTCCTGTGCCAATATTATGATGAGTTGTACTGGTAGGCATCAGCAGTATCGGAATTACGATGATTGTGTGCGTTATATGGAAAGTTTGCCGCATATCGATCCAATTTGCCGTCACAAATTCGGTCAGTTTTCAACGATGGGGAGTTCGTTTATGTGCAAAAATTTGCATCAGTTCATGGCGCCCCTGCAACCGGAGCTGCATTGCTACCATGCTGGAATGGGTTTGCCGGATACAAATGGAAAGCGAAAGTGCGTGCCGATGGAATGTGAAACTGAGGACACGCCTGTCTATTTGTTGCCGGTGTACATGACGGAGGAGGAGCGTGGTTTAGCGGGGGGTAGAACTATTTTTACGAAAAAAGTCAAAAACTTTCGCGAAATATGGGTGGAGGAACCATTTCCGATCGACTATTTTGATTCGGGGATGCTTGATCAGAACACAACTCAATCCAGCGGCGAATCTGACAAGACAAAAGTAGTCACGACGAAGAAAGCCTCTACCAAAATAATCGCTCCCTCTTGCTCCACCGCTGAGAGAGACGATCTATCCGCCGCGGTTGTTTTTGCTACCGCTGTTTGCCTACCGTCGCTTGCTTCGCACACCTGTTCGGCCGACTGTGGCAGAGCAGTCGCCAGTTATCTAGGCCGATTTGCTTCCAACGGTGGTGTGTGTCGTTGTGCTTTAGGGGGAACTTCTTCAAACACCAACTCCAGGAGTGATCTCTTGGCGGTCTTGAAAATTGATGCTTTAACTCTTCTTGATTTCTGCGGAAAAAAACTCAAGAACATAAGTTTTGAAGTCCCGTCATGCGCGTATACACAACAGCTTCTTCAAACTTCAGACTCCTCATCTAGTTATATCGGCGGTAATGGTCTGATCGACATCACTGGCGGCACTGGCGCATGTCCTGGAGGATACTATCGTGGTCGCGGAAAGCACTGCTACAAGTTTGATGTGCAAACTGTTTTTGACGCCATGAAAAGGTCCTGGTCCGTCGAAAGCAATTATTACGGAAGAATCACCAAATCCAATTTAGTTGCGGGCGCCGAATGTCAAGTCATTCATACGTGGGACAAGTGGCGTCGCAGTGGCAGAGGTTACGAGACCAGAGCTTCTATTTTGGATAATGACTGGGACCACAGTTGGGACAGTGAAACCGACTATGGTGACAGTTTTTCTGGTCGAAGATTGATTCCCACTCCCCACGATGAAGAGTTGCGAATGATTCCAGCCCTGGGCTTGCCTATGAAGGTGAAATATGCAGACGCGATGGAAATTCTCGAGGATCCCAATCAAAAACGAAGCAGGCTGGGTCACAAAGTGGCCCCCTGTTGGGTCGGAGGTATCGAGAAATCTCTTTTGAGTCCAGTAATGTACAGCACGGGAACGCCTCTCCATACCGCAGGACGAACGTTCTTCGAGGATTTCCTGCCTGGACTATTTTTTCATCAGAAGGATGACGTTGTGCTTTCCAAGGAGGAAATCGAGAAAACAATGGAGCAAGTGCTCGGGAATTTCTTTCTTTCTGGAAGTCCTTCAAGTTCCGAACTAAGTTCGGAATCCGAACTAAGTTCCGAACAAGTTATCCGTCAAAAAGCGCCCTACCTCGAAGATGAGGATATGTTCGAGTCTATCGCCGTCGCGGCGTCGTGCCTAGCTTTGCAGAAGCCTAAACTCTGTGAGAATACTGTGTTGGGAAAGAGGTGGGCAAAAGAAATCGGCCCCCTGCTGAAACAAGTGACGAGTTTGTTTCAACCGAAGGAATTCCACAAATTGCATGGCGATTTGCTGTCAACGGGTCTGGAGGCTGCGAAATACCAGATTTACCAAATCCTGAAAGAAGACGTGTTTACGAAAGAGCAAGTTATGGCGATTTGGGACAAAAATTACAAAAGTGTGAGCTTCACGGACTATTTGGGAAACTCAGCAGAATCTCAGCATGGAGCATATCATACTCAGATCAAAACCAGTGAGGATCTGGACGGCTACGAAGAAGCACTGAAACTGATGTCGGAAGCCACGTTGTTTCCCCTTGCAGGCGGAGTTGCCGGCGTCTTCATGACTATCGAGAAACTGCATGAAGATGAGTGCACGGCGCGCGCCCTGTGGGACTCGGCAGGTCCAAAAAGGTTCGTGTTGGAACTGTTACGTGTGCGCGCGGGAGTTGTCGATGCATTCGTTGCTGGTTCTGGAAGTTCTGGAAATTCAAATGGTCATGGCAATAATGGCGCGGGTTCTGGAAATGGCAATGCCAATGGCGAAAATTTTTCCATGGTTGCGCTCAATCATGCGAATTTGGACCCATCCGTTTTCGGCGATCCGCTGACTTTTGATCCGTTCAGGGCGGATCTACCAAAAGCAGCCATTTTCAATGGAAAAGAATCCGACTATGAGAAGGGTGGTGGGCCTTCCACGAGACGTTCCTGTTTGGGCCGCAGTTTTACGCTGAAACTCGTTGAAGCCGTCGCGCCCATGTTTTTAAAGGGCAATCCGTCGAACAGCGATACCCAGTGCGGCATTTTCGGGCATAGAAAACGGTTTGGCGTCGAATTCAAAAGCGAAGTCGTGGTCGTCAATGGGACTGTGAAAGTGGATGTGTACAAGGCCATTCCGCACGAAGATGAAACACGCGAACTGGATTCTGCTTCCACTTTAATGGTTTTGCTACACGGATTTCCAGAAACGCCGCTTTCCTGGGCCCGGTTTGTCGCCGCGATGCGAGAGGATGGCGTGACGGATGTCGATTTCTGGGCGCCAGTGCTGCCCAACATGGGAGATCGAGGCACGGTGTTTCCGCGAGCGGATTTCCCTGCGATGGCGGGTATTATCAAAGCTTTGATCGTGGAACAGGCTCGAAAAATAAAGAAATACGATCGCATTTTTCTGCTCGGCCACGACATCGGCGGCATTCTTGGGTGGTATGTTGCGGATCTCATGTCCGATGAGAGCTCAGAGAGCGAGAGCGAAATCCTGGATGGATTTATCAGTTTGGGTTCTCCTCATCCATTAGCGTATTTCGACCATTACAAGTCCATTCCATCCACGCATTATCATGCCGCTCCGTTCATTGATCCCGTCATTTCAGAGGTCTATCTCGGTGCCAACCATTTTGAAGGTTTGGAGGAGAATCTGAAGAACAACACGTGGTGGGACGACTCATGGAAAAACGATTTTCGTCAGTTTTGGAAAAAAACGGGACCCAAGAGACTCACGTCATACTATCGCGACAATTTTGCAATCTCCGACTCTCCTAGCCCAGGTTTGCCGTATCTGATCGATTTCGAAGCCGCAAAAAAATTGGATCCGAAAGTTCACATCCAGTTGATTGCGAATGATTTTGATATGGTGTTTCCGAGTTCCACATTGCGCCGCTCGATACCGCTGCTGAAAGCCCGACCCGGACGTGTGTTGCGTCTCTCGCCGCTCCGCGTCAATACCATATCATCAAGCAAGTTCAGTGGGCATTCGTATTTTCGGGATAACGACGGCAGTCGTGAAATCGCAGCTGAAGTGCATTCTTTTGTTGAGCAGACATCGCGTATCAATTATTCTGTCCTCCGCTATTTTCGCTATCCGCCCGCCGAACACGTGATGAGGCCAGAGTCTGCGTTTGTCGACGATTACGCGCAATGGTGGGCGACGTCCTGGGTTTTCGCGTTGACCATGATGATTACGATTACCGGATTAATCATGGAACTTCAGATCGGGCCTATCATAACGACGCAGTTCGGTCACGCACAATGGACTTTCGCACAGGTTTCGTGTGTCGTATGGAATTTTGCGGCATTGTTGTCTCAGTCCTTCGGCGGATTGTTTGTCTTCACTGTGGGATTATTCAAATTCGGGTATCCGGAAGTCACTACTGGGCTAATTCTACCGATCTGGCACAAAGAATTTTTCGGGAATTCGAAACTCGAAAAGTTGGAACGATATTTCATGTTCATCGATTCAGTTTTCCTCGTGGTACATCATACAGCAGCGACACTGGTTTATTGCGCCGTGCTGTTTCATCTTGGCGACGCGCTGGATGTGGCGGTGCCAACATTGGCGGTCGGATTACAACATTTGGTGTCATTCACTAAATATCATAATTTCACTTTTTATACCTGCTTATTGCTGGCTTTGGAAGTTTGGTTCCAGATGGAAGCTTTCTACGCTTTAGCGTTTGTCGATTGGCGAAAACAATTGGGCCTTCGGATGTTGATCGTCGCGCACGCAGTGTGGACAGCGACCGCAACCATCAGGCTGTTGGTACAAATAGGGGAAGACTGTTTTTTACGCAAGAAGAATGCTTCTTTAGATAAAGGTCTTTCGTCTATTGGTGCGGCACCAGGTGCCAGCGATGTAGACTCGACTGAAGCCAAGGCAGCACCGAAAAAATCGTTGGCGAAAATGCGCAGAATCGCGGGGAGCTTAATTACCAAGCATGAGGCTGAGCTTGTAGGTGGCGGTCAGAGCCATGGCAGTGGCGATCATGTCTCAGATTCGAAACTGAAGAACCGGATTGGAGGTTCTACTAGCGCAATTGTGGGTGCCAATTTCACGCAAAAGGAGGACACTGCTGGAGCTCAGAAAAAAAACAATTTGTCAAGTTATAATTCAAATACAGCAAGTACGCGGGTGTCCAGCAGTGTCAACAACGACAGTGGTGGAACTGGTATGACGATCATGACTGTCAAGAGTCGCGAGCCCAGCACCGCGCTCTCTACCTGGACCTCTGTTTCCGTTCAGGAGATGCGTGAACACGTCGCTGGTAGAGCCATGTTCTCCAGGTTTTCACGTCAGCAGCGCAAATCACGTTCCGGCGACGCAAATGATAATCACGGCATAAATGATAATCACGGCATAAATACGAAAGGGCCAGGCAAAAACGCATCTGTAAAGTTCGCTGCTGAAAGCTACCAATTGAACGAGAGCACCATGGATGTGAAAGGCAATGAAAAGGATGTGCTTGCTTCACTCGACAGTGGACTTAATTGGCAAAATTTACACATGTCAACGGTGCATGATCAAAATGCTGATATCATGGACGAAGGAATACATTATAATGTAACGAAATTATTGCAAGGAAGATCAGCTGACGAGCGTCGAGTGAGTTTGTCAAGTTCGAACCTATCAAGATCAAACCAATCAAAATCAAATCTTAGCCCCTATCGCGGTAGTGGCCTGAATCTGATCGCACCAGATCGGGAGGAAACTGAGCCGCTCAATGCCTCAGATGACTTCGAGAATGATTTTCCAAATTTAGCGGCAGTGCAGGTGGACATACCGGGTGAAAACAGTTTAGAAATGCCAAACTTGGAAAACTCCCTGGATCTTCGTTCCTTAGGAAATCTTGAAGAGTCATTGCATGATATTACAGTGAACGGCATCATAAATAAAGACCGGGACCTCAACAACGACCTCCACAACGATGAAAAACGGTCTACTTATGTGGATGGGCGAAGCGATGGGCGTACCATTTTGGAACGCTCGGCTATAGTTCTGGAACGCGCGGATAATGTAATACAGCACGGTTCCTCCAATGAGTCTCACCAAACGCACAAAACAATTACGGAATCGAGACCCTCCTATGCATATCGAAACACTCGGAGTCGCACATATACTTTTGAGGTGGAGTGACAATAAAAGCATCTCAATAAAGAACTCACATGCAGTTTTAGCTCTTTGTAATTTTCAATTTTTCAAAAAAAAAAACAAAAGTTCTTTGTTTCGTTTCTGCATTTAATCCTTGAAAAAAAAAAGGAAGTCATGAGTCACAAGAGGGAAGGAAGAAAGAACGAAAGAAACAATTTGTAATCCCGGATTACTAATCCAAAATTTCGTGAGTGAAATTTGAATCATCGTTGTATGCAGTGCGCACAAAAACCAATCAAATCAGCTGGCTGAAGTTCCGAATTTCACTTGCAAATTAGGTCCTTTTTATCGCTGGTCTGATACTAATTGGTTATTGAGTCCACTGTCCGACAACGATTCCGACAACTTAGTCTTCAACGTATTACAACTTTCATCAATTTCAATTTTAGTTTTTTTACCCGGCGTTTGACACCGCCTCTAGACTATTTCTGCGCATGGTCACTGACCGGTCAGGCAAAAGTTATCGTCCTCGCACGAAAATTTTGCTTGACTGTTCATAACACCATTCTAAGCTATATATTCGACATTATGATTTCCATAATTCTCAATAACCCCGTGATCCTAAATGAAATTTATCCTGAAACATAACGGAAATTCAATTGAAATTTCCATCTGTGGTAGTCTTATTGGATGTCTGACATTCAACAGGAGTACTACATAGATGGAGCAATGATGTCGACTCTCATGAGATTTTTCTGGTGTTGATGAATTCAATTACATTCAATGCCAGATTCATAGATGGGCATCAGATCTATTATCTAACACAAAAAATTCTAAAGTTGCTTTAGAAGCATGCTTTTTTTTTCTTTCAGGGCAGTATATCAGCTCATAATGTGTAACAATCATTGTGATTTGCATTGATCTGACAAATATTGATCTGACAAATACTATTGATTGACTGAGTCATTATCTAAGACTATCATATTTGAATCGATTGATTTGAAACAGCAACTAGTGAAACTATCATTGCAGTGTAACTATACGTATTTCAATAGGGAATAATTGTAACTGTTGAGAGGAGCATTATTATGCAAGGCCCCAAAGGGGTGTTGACAGTGAATCAAAAATTTGAATCATGTAACAGTGCATTTGAATGTTCGAGTTCTAATACTACAGGAATTGAAATTTTTTGGACAGAATTGTGTTCGATGTGTTGATGTTCTGTGACCCTGAGTTGTCTCGAAAGCATGATTTCGCAAGCATATGATTTCGCAAGCATCATGAGTGAATCCGAGTCGTGTCCAACTGGAGGTGTGCATGAGTGTTGAGTCGAGTGTTGAAGTTCTGAGAGCTCGAGGCACGGTTATTGTTACTAGCGGTTTGGCATTGCCGGTAGTTGTCACCAGCTGAGTGACAGTCCTCTGAGTCATCAATGATCCACATAATTTTATCCTCACCCAGTCAAAATTGGCGGAGTCCATAACCATTGTATTATGAAATTGTGATTTCCAAATCAAATACTGGTAGGCTTTTGCAGAAATTGCAAATACTAGGAAAAAAAATAGGAAAAAACAAAATAGGACAAAACACGTTACACGGGTAGGTGATACCGTGATTGCTGACACAGGTGACTTGTGATTGCTGAAAGCAAACACAAAAAAAAAAGGCTCAAAGTTTGATTGACGGCGGTTGAGATTTGAGACTCAAAGCGAGTCTTCTCGATAATTAAGGAGCGTGAAAACTTGAGAAAAGACTCAAGTTTCTGAAACAGAAGGAAAAACTTGACTCGTGAGAAGAGAAATCAGAATTTTGTATCTATAGTAGTTGATCGAAACAGATCAAAAACAACAAAAGATGAACAAAATCAAAGGTTTAATGGGCGGCTCGTCCAAGGAAAACGCTGTTGTATCGGCAGAGCGTAGGCGTCTATCCGTGTCGCAAGCGGATGTCGACAACAACAAGAACAATGCCGCATCTTCGAAACCGCCCGGTCCGGAATCCCAACGTGGTTTGATCCAGATGTTGAAGCAGAACGGCACTTTGAACTGTTCTCCACAAACGAAGCTTGCACAACCGAGAAGAGGATCGTTCGCAGTCGGATCTGTCACTTCAGATTTGCAGGATTCGTTCGAGGATAAAAACGTGATTACGGAAGGTGAAGAAATTGTGAACCATGAAACACTTCGTAAAATGGGTGTTGGTATTCGTTGCAAGAAGGGATTCAAACCGGAAGCGCCGAACCAGGATTCGTTTTCCTATATCCATTACGACGGAGAATTCGATCTCTACGGTGTTTATGATGGGCACGGAGTTTTCGGCCATGATGTCTCGAATTTCGTGCGAGAATTTCTGCCGAAATTGTTTATCGCGGACCCAAACAGAGAACAGGGCAACATCAAGCAGGCGTTCCAGGATTGTTTCAAGAAGATCCAGCAAATGATCGAATCGACCAACACAATCGACGCACGAACGTCAGGGACCACCTGCACCATGGCGTACCGTGTGCATGGCTCCGATGAATTGCACGTCGCCCATTGCGGTGATTCCCGAGCAGTCGTGATCTATGAGCAGAAGGGAAAACCATTTGGCGTCGAACTGACCGCGGATCATAAGCCGAATCTCCCGCAAGAGAGGAAAAGAATCGAAGAAGCCGGTGGATGCGTCATATTCGACGGCTTCTACAACCATCGCGTTTTCAAAAGAGGAACAGTCTATCCTGGGTTGAATATGAGTCGGGCAATGGGAGACACTATCGGCCACAAAGAAGCGGGCATCGTCGAAACACCAGACTACAAATGCTTGAAGTTGACGGGAGGACACGTATTTTCTTTTTTTTTGAGATGATCTTGCCATTTCTTCATTTGATGTTGTTACATTTACGAATTTTGTTTTCTTCAATTTGGTTATTGTGCCCGGGATGGAAGAAACTTCTGTTTCAGAAACAGTCCTTTCAGAAACAGTGGCTTCTTGTATCTCATGTCGAAATTCTCCAATTCAAAAAAACTACTCCTTACACAGGAATTCGTGGCCTTCGCTCTGTGCTCAGATGGTGTCTGGGAGTTCATCGATAGCAACGAAGCCGCGAAGATTATTTGCCGTCATAAGGCGAATGGAAAGGTCGATCCAATGAGTGCTGCTGAAGATTTGGCCAAACAATCCTGGAACCGATGGATGGAGGATACTGGAGGTGAAATCTCCGATGATATCACAGTCGTCATCAAGGTGATTGATGGAAAGTAGGTTACTTACTTAATTATTCTCAAGTTTCTTGTGTCATTCTGAATCCTGATAGAATGTCATTTCGCAGACACAATCTCAGCTGAACAACTGCGAATCGTGATCTGATGTCATTGTGATCATGAGGTAATGATAAGTAAGCCGAGCAATGATATAAGTAGCCCATCAATGTATCATTGAGGTGCTACTTGGTCAGGAGCCATTGATAGTTTTCCATCGGATTGAAGCGTCATAGTGATGCTTCAATGAGTGAGGAGTCATGGAGAACTTAGGAAAATTCCAAGAATACCTTAGTAGTCCTACATTTCAGATAGTATTATCTCTCTATTCGTCGTTTCAACATCTCTTATATTCATCAGGTTTGTGTCGTTTGTGAGATCCAAAAGGTTTGATCCAAAGTCATTTACGTTCCAAAGTCGTTGCCTCGAATTTCAATTTTCTAAAAATTCAAAAGATTCATTGAGAAGTCGAATCTCGATCCAAGATCACTTGAATGTAAGTCTATCTTTTAAAGTTTTGTTATCGAAAGCGCATTGAATTGAGCAAAAAATTCTCGAACGAACAATCAAAGTTCCTAATTTCCATTATAAGCGAAAAAACCGGTTGAAGCTGGGGGAAGTGACCCCTGAAATTAGTGGGAAGTTGGGGGAAGTGACCCCTGAAATTAGTGGGAAGTTGGGGGAAGTGACCCCTGAAATTAGTTGAGTCTTATCTGTCTGTGGTAACAGGTGGTGACAGAGTAACTCAGTTACTGTCATGAAGTTGAGTGGGATATAAAGCAAAAACTTACAAAAAGTGGAATATAAAGCCTTTAATATTTTAAACTCAAAGTTAAAACAGTTGTATTGCCATCCAAAATATTTCTTCCAATCAGCAATCTCCAGTGATAAGTTATAACGTTGACATTGTGAAACCATAAAGCCAAAATCTTTCGTAGGAGCTCCTTCGTTTATTTACCGTTGAAACTAAAAGAATCTGTACGTATATAACTGGCACCGTGTACGAGAAAACAATTTTTCCACAGCAGCCTTCGAAACATTCTGACGCAGCTTCTCTGACACAGGCACGAAAAACTGTATTCAATGACATGGCAAATTGTATTCATTGTATTCAGATTTAAGCAAGGTATCATTGGTGAAAGAATAGTTTCAGTATCATTGGCATTGCAGGTGTATTATGGGCGTTGCAGCAGTTGTCTTAGGTCGGAAAAAAAACCCATAGGAAAACATATTATGAATTTGTGATATCAGATCTGAATGAATTTGTGAGACAGATAGGAGATTCAGAGTCATGCTCACATTTTTTGGTGTCACTTGTATTTTGTGTTGTGTCTTTTGTACAAAAAAAAGTTATTCTGTGATGGATTTCGACGATACTGGCGAAATGAGGGGTGATCGATTCATAATGAGGGGTGATCGATTCAGTTTGTCTACTGATTGCGATCGATTCATTTTGTCTATTGATTGCGATCGATTCATTGTGTCTATTGATTCAATGATTGTAACTATTGGCTCAATGATTGTGAAGACTTTGGCTCGTGCTGATAGATAATGATCCAATGCGTAATTTAAATGTCAATGATGACAGGTAGCCGTATGGCCGTAGGCCTGGTTGGATAATCATATCAAGGCCAATTTTTTCCATTGATGCATTGTTTCTGTTATATTTTGTCAGTGATTGACAAGCCTTACCCTTCACGAGCTGAGTCTGCGCCAGTCTTAAAAATTTCAAACTTCAATTGACTCCGACTCGTCTACAAACGGGCACATTCGTTGAATCGATCCATACAGAGGCGGACACACTCGTTGAATCGATCGATGAGGAGGCATTGATCCGATTCTTAAATGGTGAGTGTGTGTCGTCGGGAGAAATGGACAACAATCTCAAACTTAAGCCAGCAATCGTTGATCGAATCTGTAACTTTTTTGGGGAGTATCAATTTGGAGAATTGAAATTCAGCCGAGATTCAGACTGCGGTCTGGTGAATTTCGGTCTGACAAAATCTGATGTCATTAAGCGGAAGGTCTCTAGAACCGATCGAGGAAGGTCTCTAGGACCGATCAAAATCATCCAGATTGTGATTCAAATTTACGTTTCATTGTACGAATTTGATTTCAGCTTGACGAACTTCGTTTCAGCGAGGAAAAGCTTGACGAACTTCGTTTCGTCGAGCGCAGCAGCGCTGATTCAACTTAGTCATGTGTGGCGTAATTTGATCGAATCTAGCTCAAGTCGAATCGAGCTCAAATTTTGATACAGGTGTACGCGAAATGACAGATGAAGTTTTGGCATAGGCACACTTTAAAATATGCGGGCTTTTGCCGTTGTGGTTCGTAAATTGTCGTGTTCGTATTTTTACATTTTTTCCATACCAAAAGGCCATTTCCACAACATATGATTCAAATTACGTTAACTTCTGGAAAGCTAGTTGCGCAGGCTAGCAGCGGTGTCATGATT
>Ga0099797_101178_pt1 | contig 14550 bp, 11 predicted proteins | sample Uncmet_Sort48C_1_FD_89871 | JGI IMG/M metagenome (GOLD analysis project Ga0099797, IMG submission 89871) | Marine eukaryotic communities from CALCOFI LINE 67, Pacific Ocean - C012_Sort48C_1 | ecosystem: Environmental > Aquatic > Marine > Oceanic | place: Pacific Ocean: Monterey Bay | collected... | reverse complement strand
AAATCGTCTCCGAAATGTTTACCTTATTTTCGTCCGTAAAGGCAATTAAGCCGGCACACTATTGATTTCCGCCAACGGACCAGGGTTCGTAGAAATTATTCCTGTTAAGGTGGATCGAACAGACTTTGATAGAAAACAGTGAATCATGTATGGTTATTACGATTTAGGCAAGAATACTAGTACATGTCTAAGCATACAAAATATCGATATTTGATAGGTAAATCATTAAAAAGAAGTACAAATCGTCAACGAAACGCACAATGTTGCACTTTCATATATAGGTACTTCGTACTAAATACTATACAGAAGAGCCACAGCTACATTTTATATATTTTTACCTATAGTATTAATTTAAAAAAGTACAACATTGTTGTTTGTGGCATTGTTTCATAATCTATTAATTTTAGATCTTGTGTGCCACTTATTTATTAATTGCTTCGGTTATTTAATTTTGTAGCTACGCCTATTTACAACACCCGTTCATTCCCTATCAATTTTTTGTATTGTTTTATTACAGAATTTAGCATACACCAACAACCTTTTCCTATGTTGACCTTTGCTTAATACCTTAATAAAATACAAGATAAAAAAAAGAAGGAAGTAATCAACGATATTGAAAATATTTGTGTTCGGTGCAAGTGCGATTGCAAAAGGTATTAAAGAAAATAAGAACTGTGTGTTGGAAGAATTAGATTTACGGTGGAATCGAATTAAGGTGGAAGGTGCAAAATCATTGGCAGAAATGATAAAGTTCAATGCCTCGTTGAAAGAGATTAATTTAGAAGGGGAATAACATTGGAAACCAGGGTGCTATGGCAATAAACCAGGTATTTACAGGCACCTTAAATTTATAATCGCAATGCTATTCACATGTTATACAATGCTGTGTTTATGCTATATCGAAAATTTGCCAATTTTGCCAATATTTTTTTATTTAGACGACTAGGGTTTCTTTTATTTTTTTTACTTTTTTCTTGTGGAATTTTTAAATTTTCAAGATGATTGAACAATTATATAAGAATAGCATTGATTTTCTTAATGAAGTTATTCTGAAAATTACAAATAGTATGTTGTAAATATGATATAAAATATCCGATCTATATTATAATCAAATGAATTGTGTATCTTATTATAAGATTGCTATAAGGTACTGATGTTTGTAGTATTAAAATATTGTTAATAATTCCATTATTTGTTTCGAGGAAGAAAGGTTAACAGCTAATATAGGGGGGGGAATATAGAATAGCAACAAAATGACAAAAATGAAGTGATTATAATACATCAAGGTGGATACATTGTAAGTATATATAGCAAAGCGTAACTCAAAAACAGAAACTTGATAAATATTTGTTAGATATTATAACAACATATTACGTTCATTATTATAACAACATGATGCCGCTGAAAATACGAAATGTTTTGAGAATTGTTCTCGTTACCATCTTGTTCATCAACTTTGTAAAAGTTAATCGTGCTTCAGATTTAAAACGAAGTTTCACTAGCATTGGTCGTTTCTTCAAATGGAAATCAAGATGTAGAGGGAGGAAGTTCGAATGTTATAATACAGAAACACAAACTTGTAGTAAGAAAAAACATCAAAAGAGATGCAAAGGTTCATCAATGAAGTGTTGCAAGAAAAACTTTGTCCAAGACAAAGTCTCAAAAGTCTCAAAAGAAGACGTAAAGGTGAAAGAAGAGAAAGCGGTGGTGAAAGAAGAGAAAGCGGTGGTGAAAGAAGAGAAAGCGGTGGTGAAAGAAGAGAAAGCGGTGGTGAAAGAAGATGTCGTAAAGGTGAAAGAAGATGTCATGGTAACAAAAGACAAAGAAACAAAAACTGTTGAAAAAGAAGATAGGCTAGACGCTAAAACAAAGTGCGCAACTGAGTACAATGGCAGGTGTATTGATACAAGAATGGAAATGTGTCAACAGTATCCTGTGATACCTGGTCGTGACGAGAAATGGTCATCTGACTCGTTTGGTTGCAAAGGTGAAGGGATCGTACAAGGTGTCAACGTGAAAACAGTGCAATGTTGTCCTGGCAAGGCTGTGGAATCTCCAAGAAGAAACTCGTGTGAAAGACAAATAGGGGAATGTATGGATACTCGAAGGGCATCTTGTAGCAAGAGAACTGAAAGAGGCAAGTGTCCTGGAACAAAAGCTGCTGTACAGTGTTGCAAGGGGGAAGTATCCTACGTTAAAAATCATCATGAATGCATAGTTTACTACAAAGTTGGCGAAGTACCAAAATTGTACCGTTCCAAAACCGTAGAAGGAAGTTGTATCGACACCTTCTCTAATAAAGATGTATGCCAAACTGAAAGTGGTGAAACTAAATCTACATTAACAGGACAATGTGCACATGGCGATGCGCCAGTCAGGTGTTGCCCGAAACATGAGTGGCCTACATTTTCAGTAACCACAAACTGTGATGTAGCTGATGATAAAATGGAATGTAACACGTTTAAAAAGAAACTGAAAGATTCCATGCACAATTTATATAAGAAGGCACAATTTAAAATGAACAATGTAATTACACTTAAGGTTACTGGAACATTTGAAAATGATGACGTTGAATGGAATGCAGAGATCAAGAAATTTTACGATAATTATTATTTTGATCCTAAGAATATGAAAATTGTAAATAATAATCACAAAGAAGACTATAGTACAGTTGAAGTATCATTATTTTGTGAAGGAATACATCAAGATCCGGATCTGTGCTTTGATTTATTTCCTTATGATGTAAATCGCCAACAGTTGCTGTATAGATTATTGCAACAGGGTGCAGAAGTACGCGATTTTAAAGATCTGTCTTATGTTGATGTAGGTTATGATGACCCGTGGAGAGACAATATTGTTGACTTTGAAACAACAAATTTGAAGGGAAGAAATAGAAAATTCGAATTAAAATATAAGAGGACGATAAGTATGGAAGACAAGAAAGAATGTGAAGAATTAAATTTTCTTAAGCTGAGGGAGGGGGAACCTGAAACGTTTGTGAAGGAGCTTGAGAAGGTGCATTTGGACAAAGAAAAAACATTACAGATAATTGGTTGCATGCGTGTGAAATTTGAATATGAAATTTTCGAAGTATTAAAAAATGGAAAACTGCAAGTTGTTGGTATTGAAAGTCACAAAGTAAATGGCAACGCAAGAGGTGGTAGTAGAAGAAGATTGTTGCAACAGGGTGGTGGCGAGAGTTAATAAAACGACGTGCGATATTGTATTAAAAAAATACGAGGCGTAAAAAAAACACTATCATATGCATATAATAATATTAAATATTTAATATATATGTACAGTAAACAGTAAATGATACGACTAATACAATGATGTGGTTAAAATCTTAAAGTTTATGATATCTAGATATAGTAAAGCTCTAATGCACGTCTGCAAATTAATACTCTACAAAGCATGAGTAGGTTTTTATCCTTCCATGCGCAATCGTTGAACGCGCTGGACATCGAGTAATATATATTGAAGTGCATGGTTGTGGAAAAAAGCCGCGGATTTGATCATCTTAGCTTGTAAATCTCTACAAGTTTCTTTGACCCGTTGTGCTTTAAGCCAGTTTGATTTTCTTTTCGTAGCCGAAGAATTTTTGAATTATTGTTAACACGCACCATTATTAAATTTACAAGCCTTTGAATTACACTCACGTAAACATATTTTGGAGTCAAGCCATTTATCTTGACAGTACATGGAACATTGCGGTTGACAACCAGCATCATATAATTCTGCACTTTGATCTACCATATTTCTCATATCTGAATTAGCATTAAGCCACCCATTTATACATATTGGATTGTCATATAAATATATATATTTCAAAGATTTTTGTAGCTTTAAAATTGCATCATTTGGAAGTATTTCAATAGCGTTGTTTCTCAAATCAAGTTGCCTCAACTTTATCATCTTGCCAATTGAATCAGGTACCGTTGATATATTATTATTGTTATGCAAATTTAAAATTGAAAGTGTTTTGATATTCCCAATTTTTTCGGAAATTTTTATTAACCTGTTACCATCTAACATTAGGACATACAAGTTTAATGTAGTGAGTTCTATCGGCATTTCTGATATGCTATTGTTACTTAAATACAAGTTAGTTAATGATTTAGCATTTTGGATAGAACTATGTATTTTTGAGATATTGTTATTATCTAATTCTAAATGATATATGTAATTATTCTTCCAAATTGATTCAGGGACATTCGTTAATTTGTTATTGGCTAATTTTAAATGGGTAAATTTCATACTACCCAATGATGTAGGCAAAGTTGACAATAAATTGTAACTCAAATCTACTTTTACTAATTTATTAAAGTTTGTATCATCAAAAGCCTTTGGAACATGTTGTAATATTCCATGATTGACTTGGAGTACTTTTAATGCATTCATCTCCTGTATTTCATCTGGTAATATTGTCCAATTATGTTTTCGTACATTTAAAACAGCGCAATTACATGTTGGTTGGAAAAGATTGGCACAAAAGGGTGTTTTCACTGAACAACTTGTCCACAACAATAATGGTTGACAATTAGTCATCTCTTTCGATCCTACTATTGATAATTGTACAATTGCTACAATTAACATAAATATTCCATATACAATATTATAAACTGCAAAACCTTTGCGAACATTTTTTGGTATTGCATTTTGCTGTTTCATCGCTACTTCTGTCGTTTCTAATACTGCATAAATACTTCTACGGTTTCGAGCCAAGCGTTTTGCCGCAATTGATTGCTGCTTTCTAACCAATTCAAAACTAAGTAAGCGAATAATTTCACGAAAAATAGATCTTAATTTTGAAAAAAGACACAGTGCTGGAAATAAAGTAACAAGGACAATTTCATCAATAGAAATTGGCACTCGAAAAATAAATCTCATAATCAACAAAGGGCCAATCATGCAAAGCGTATCGACCAAAATATCAATTTTAATTTGCCTATCTCGACGTTCTGGTGTATTGTCATGCATGACTTCGTATCCACGAATAAAACTATCAATTCCAAGAAATATGCATATGCCACTACTAAATCCAACTGGCAATGAGCATAAATAGACATTAATTAAATTATTCAATTGATTGAAACTTTCTAATAATTCTATGAAATATAATTTCCATAAATAGTATTTTCCATTAATAAATGTTTCTCTATAAAATTGCATTATCGGTGAGACACCTCTATGTGAATTACGTTTTGTCAACGCTCTTTCTGTATAATCTTTTGCAATGCTTTCCCAATTCACTAAAAGATATATAGTTGTTAGAATGTACAAAATTCCTAATATCATGTATATCCAAACCAATTGGCGGTCAAAACGTTCTAAATACATTGTGTATACATAAACAAGATACCATGAAAATCCTGACAATACAAGGAATGAAAATAATATTAATGTACCATCCCATCCAACGTGTGTACAATATGACATTTTAATATCTTGCAATGATATTGCTGTATTTGCTCGATCTCGATTTCCTTTCTCTTTCTTCGTTTTATTAGATTGATCAGTCGTTGTGACGTTTGGAAGCTCCACTGTTACATTCTTTTTATTATTATTATTAATATCCACTGCCTGTAATGGATTTTTCGTCGATTTCTTTAAATCATTCATTTTGTTGTATACCAAAAAATAAAAAAATTATAATTCGAAAAGTTAATTATAAAATCGAATGGTTAATATGATATTAGTTATAAATTGGTTGTTGATAATATGTATCGCATGTTGTTTTGTACTTTTTTTTCTTGATATTATCCATATCTGAATGGACTAAACGATGGATTAATCTGTTACTCTGTACTTTAATCACCTGTCTTTTGTAGCAAAATAATTCATTATTTAAGGTATTTAAACCATTCTGTGATGGTGTTAAACAATTTGCAAGAGTTTCTGCTGTATGTGACTGCAGAATTTCTGCAGTGTCCCATTGTATTCCCATGGTAAACTCAAATATATTATAATTTTTTTTTCCATGGACACACCATTAGTGACTGCATTTTTTCTGCACTGCTGCAGAATATCTGCAGTCGAGAGTTGTTGACTGCAGAAAAAATGCAGTCGCTAATGGTGTGTGCCCCCTAGAGAAACACCTATTTGTTTAAGGTAAAGTTATTGTTTTTTAATACATGGAATAGCATAAGCGACTGCAGAAAAAATGCATTCACTAATGGTGTGTGCCTGAGACTGTAAAATAACTTTTCTTTGCATGGACACACCATTACCGACTGCACTTTTTCTGCACTCACAAATCGCTGGGTGGGGCGTATCATCATTGTATGCCTTCCTTCATTATATATTAATAAGTACAAATACCTATTAAAATAATCCTCAAAAATCACACAAAATCTATGTCGCATAATAAATTTATAAATAGAACTAATAACAATGGGCAAAAAAATAGTAACACATAAAATAGAACTAATAACAATGGGAAAAAACAGTAAACATAAAATAGAACTAATAACAATGGGGGGGAAATTTAGAGAGGATCCGAATATGTTCCTTTAAAGTATACGCTGAAATTATACTAAAAATGGATTCACATCGATTTGGGACATAAAATGAGCTTTTTACTTTTTATCTATTTTTATAAATTAATAACATTATATACTTAAATAAGTGAGACATGCCTCGAAATAGGACCAATCATGGTATTATTTGTGGCATTGTTTCATACAATTTATGGCTTTATTTTCCTTCAAAGTATACGCTGAAATTATACTAAAAATGGATTCACATCGATTTGGGCCTTTTAAAGTACCGGGTTCTATTTATTAATAGTGGCGTGTAACCACTTTCGCGATATAATATGTACAGTAAATTAATAATAATAATAATATGGCAATAAAAAAAACGTAATCGATAAATGTAAAATATATTTTAATATATTTAACAAATTAGTTCTTTTTACTTATATCTTCTCATATTTTTAGAATACATGCTAAATGCACCTATAGCTTTTACTTATCAAATTTCGGAATAACAACTTCAGCTGCATAACTTCCCGTGATTGGGTTGAACCCTGAATTGCCGCGATCATGTAAAATTTTTGCACGTTGTGCTGCACGAACTCTTACTAAATTGTCTGATTTCCGTAAATTATCCCCTTCGTCATTGTCATTGTATCTCAACGTGACTGGATTGTATGGCACACTGTTCACATTAGTACGATTTCTAGCTCCTTCGTCTCGAATTTTATTCCATTTAGCACGCTCTGCTTCCTGTGCGCGTTCAATTTGTTGCCACCGAGCTTCCTCCCTCTCAATTAACGCAGCACGTTTTGCATCTAACATGGCCTTTCTACTGTGTATTGCAGTCTGCCGACCAAGATACTCTTCACCACTAGTATCTGTTTGAAACCGATCACTGTTTGATGCAAATCCTAAGGAACCTGGTTTCATTTCAGTTAACTTACCAAGATTTTCATATTTAAAATGGCATTCACGTCTTTTTTCCAAACGTGATTTTTCCAATGTTTCTTTTGATTCACGGTCACGCCTTATCTTTCTACTCCTTGCTTGTACATTATGAAAATTACTTCCACCTAAATCAGATAAAAATGATTGAGCAGAGGGTGCTCTTTGATTGATATCACTCATGATGTATATATATATATGATAGCACTAACAACTTTAAATATTTGCGTTCGCAATAACAATAATTACTATACGTAAAATTGTATACCGTTCGTTCTTTATACATTTGCAATCATGTACGTACAATTGTAACAACACATGTCATTAGTTCGTCACGCATGATTGAACGTAATATATATATTATTTTTATATAGTAGTGGTGCATTATATTATTGAAGAACTCATATAATATATTAAAATAATAATAATGACACAACCGTTGAGACGTTGAAAAAAATAGTAGTAAAATTAACACTTCATTCTCATATTTAACATTTGAGCACGAGCAAATTGAAATCCAAGAAGAGTAAAACTTGCAGTACCAAGAACAGGTTCCATCCAATTCCAAGACCATGCACCAACTTCTAGCCAAGTCTCTAGATCCTCTGGCGGTGGAATATCCATAGTAACAAATTCTTTGTTAAACCATAAACATGCATTTAAATCAAATACCATAGGTAGTGCACCAAGGCCAGTTATCATTGCAACGCTAACACCGATTTTGTATGGCAACGTCGCTAAGAACATTCCCTCTTTATTCTTCTTCTCGATTTCATACAATTTAGCGCCAGCACCGTCCCATTCTAAACCATCAACTGCCATAATTTCCCTTCGTAACCGCTCCTTAGTCGCGTCATGTTCACCCAGCGCACCCAGTTGCATCAACGTATCATTTGACATTTCCGAAAACTCACGTGGCATATTCTTAGCATCGTCAATGGTCGGCTTCCTAATCTCACGTCTGTAACCAGAGAAATTTCGTGCAGATTGTTTCAATAACCCATTTTTACTGATGATCCTGGATGTATAGCGCATAAACATATTAAATTTATTCCGCTTATATGCAAGCAAACAGAAACTGCTTTACACTACGTGTACGTCCATGCATGTGCATTGCAGAGCAGCTTTGTACACATAAATTTCATGCAAACCATAAAGCATATTATAATAATAATAATAATAATAATAAATAAAAAATAGCAATTTTAGTGGTGTGTGCCTGCTATTTTCGTTATGGTATTGTCCTCTTTGCGGTTAAGGAGCCGTTTAATAGGAAGAAAAGAATATAGTAACAAGTATGCCCAAATATTTTATAACGGGATTAAATAAGGAGACACTTTTTTAAGACCTGCTGTGTCGATACTAAATGGGGTAATAAGGGTGTTGTTTTAGATCTTTTATATTTTATAATTTCATACCTATATACTTACTTATTATAATTATTTATCATAAATGAAACATAATAATAAACAGAATTAGAAAATGATGAATAATGTCTTAACTACATCACATTTTTTATGTAACAAAAAATAAATTTACAAAAATGCAGCCGTAGCATTCTTCATGATTGAATTGCAAGCCGGGATTTTACTCATGGCAAGTAGAATAGTTGACATTGGAAAACGGCCTGCGTGTCCAACACACGAGCCGAAAGATGAATATACAGTATGGGGACATACGACTACTTCATCTTTCCAAACATCCTCTCCACCATATAAAGTCGATAGATAATGTTGATTTTCCTTCAATACAGGGACACGTAAGCCATTTGGTAACAATCGCATTTCCATTTCCCCCATAGTCAAGTCAACGCCTTCCCGTTTCAAACCATTCCGCGAACGCTCCCCGGGTTTCAACCCTTTTGTATTTCTAACATATGATTCAAAAATGTTTGTAGCCTTTGTGCACATAGTTGATTCTTCATTTTTGCATTTGTAATTGATCCACAAATCCATCGTCTTCGCTCCAGATGGTTTGCACCCTGGATGGTAACGAACTTGATAAAACCCCCAATTGAGTAGTTCGAAAGACAAGCAATCATCAGTGCTTTCTTTTGCAAATTGAAACATTTTAAAGCCTACACAAGCTTTTTTATGGACTTCCAGCTCGCAATAATTTTTCCTAGCTTTTTTCCCTCTGTTACTACTTGAAATATCTATATATGCCGCATCAATTGTTAGATTTGAAGAAAGCAATTGCAATGCAACATCTAATTCTATATAGCCAACATCTACATCATCATCCCATGGTGATGCAAGCAGTCCAAATCGTTCCAATGCCAATGCTGAACCGTCGGTAAATACAATATGAATGTTGTTCTTAAGTAGGAATTCTACTGTCGCGCCTACCATGGCAATATATACAGGTGAAAAACTATCCAAGTGACGTTGACAAGGTTTTTCTAATCTTTCCAAAAGTTTCTTCCATTTTTTATTTTCATATAACTTCGAATAACGAAGTATTGCATTTGAATGTATCGTTTCTTCTACTCGTCTTGGTAATACCTTTCGAAAACTACTATCAAAATGTGCATGAAAATTAAATCTAATCCATACCACAAGGACAAACATATACATAGCAATTAAAAAGATCATGCTTTTCATTGTTGACATCATGGGTATATATATATGTAATACGCAATTCCAATCAATGTAACCACATAAATGTATATTTATATTATTGCAAAAAAAAAAAACGAAAGTAAACCACAGAGGGATATAGGTATATGCATCGCCGTGTGCGTCCCAAAAAGTGATTTTGACCCAAAAAATAGATATTTTAGACCTAAAAAATGATATTGTTACCATAAATGGTGTTATTTATATATTATTATATTATTCTATTTTTTGTTGTTACCATACAGGTAAAAATATTTAAGTCTAAAAAAAAGGCTAAAAAATTATGAAACTATTTTGTATACAAGAGATTTGTAAAGTGTTAAGAAAAGTTTTGTGAAAAAGTAGGTTTTTTAGACGACTATTAGACTTTTTTTAGACCTAAAAAATATATAGGTATTTTTTGCTATTTTACTCGCTGTCAAAAAAAAGGGTTTTTGCTTTTTATATTTCATACTTAAACATATTATGTCCTATGAAAAGAGTAAGGAATTTTATTTGGCGTATGCTATCGCAAAGTTACTGTGTCTTAAAGTTCCCAATCTTCCCTTAAATTTTCCGTCTCTTAAACCATACTACAACAGCATAAGATTGCGCTTACTGTAATTTTAATTACAGCGGAATAGCGTTAAGTTTAATGCCTCAATTATCTTGGTTATATTGGGAAAATTTAAGGGAAGATTGGGAACTTTAAGACACAGTATAATAGTATAGTAGTATACCACCAGTTAAAGTAGCATATGATCAAGTTCACATCATTCCACCACTCCGTTACACACTGAAAGCGGTTGCTGGTCAGTCACCATAATTATGCCACACGCCACTGTAAATGCGCACGTCCAACACACTGAATATGTATGCGTAGAGTAAAATGTCAAACACATTCGATGATCGCGGCAAATGGAACGAGGAAGGGCAGAATGGTACCATGAGAACGAATGACGATACTAAAAATGTGCAGAAGATTCTCGAATTGAAAAATAGAAAGACAAAAATCGATGATCTTGGTAAATGTCATAATGAAAACCGTCAATTTGATTCCAGCATTGCTGGTACACTTTATATAAATCCATTTTTTCATCAAGATGAAGATTTATTTAAAATGTCAGCAGATTTAAAAGATCGAGAAGCATCATGCAATTCAGGTATCAATAAAGTTACTGTGTATGATATAAGAAAATCGGTAAGGCTCATTGAAAAAGCAAACGAAAAAGCTAAGTATGTCTTGCGCATTTTAAATAGTTTGAAAAATACATTTCAAATTCTATGTGGCGCTTTATTATTCTATGGTATTATTTTTATACTTCTGTTATCATTCACTGAATTATCAATTGAAAATGCGCCTATTAGTTTTTTATTTTTGTCAATGCAATTTAATTGTGTAGCAATTGTGCTGAAAAAGATGGAGGATACCACAGAAATTTCCATATAATTTTAGTGCACAAGCAACAACATCAAATATGTACATATCCACCAAAATACGACAAAAAGATATCGTAGTGAAATCACAAAATGAAATTTTCAGTGATAAAACAGATACGTATGAAGGTGGTATCGATGAATGTGACAATTCCTTTAGTAAATCATTTGCCATCAAAAAGAAGGAAGAAAAAATAAAAAGTACAAATAGTAACTATACTGACAAAGACAATAGTAATGGGGAATTAAATATAGACGGGAAAGTTATTAATAGTGACAATAGTAACATTAAAGAACGAACGATGACTGAAAAACCTAAAATAATAAAAAATATAACAAAATTGCAACAAGCACCGATCGAGCACAAACGTTCGGTAGAAATGATGGGAGTTAAAAATATTGATGAAGAAAAAGCTTTTGATCTGATTGAAGAATTTTGCAAAGGGAATACTTTTTTTAGTGATTTCACTGATGAAAATATGGATTCACTTCTTCACTACATGGATGTCATCCACTTTAAAACAAATGATGTGCTGATGAAACAAGGAGAAGAGGCAACTTGGGCAGGATTTATACTTGAGGGTACGGTAGATGTTTTAATTGGCGATAATCCTACCCCAGTAGCCCAAATGAAAAAAAATGATACTGTTGGAGAAATGTAAGTTTAACATTCTTTGCCTCTACTGCTACATAGTCCAACTTTTTTTAACATATATACCGTTTCCATACTCATTATATATATGTAATAATCATATTACATTGCACAGGAGTTACTTTGTTGCCGATACCAAGCGAAGTGCAACATGCATCGGTGCATCTGATGGCGTAATGGCAGCAATCCCATTTGATAAAATTGATCATTTACACGAGGAAGATGCGGAGCTAGCAATTAAATTGCAGCGTGCAATGTATCTCCATCTGAGTCACCAACATCGCTATTATTATCATCACTATTGATATTAACATTTTTCTTATCGACATTGGAACCTCTGTCATCTAATTCAGTCTTATCATGCTCGCTATTGATATTATTAGTATCGTTACTCACACCACAATCAATATCTAATTTTCCAACGTCCTCCGAATTTTCATTACCTGCAATCGCTTTAAGTTGTTCCATATTGTTTCCTTCCATATTAAACTGGTGTATAAAACGAGCCCTAATGTTCTTTGTCGCCTTACAGACAAGTTTGCCTTCCTGTAAAACTTATGTCTACCAAAGTTACGTACACCTTCGGCCACGGGACAAATGGGATCGCATGTGTATGTATGTTCACCACATAAATATATACAAAAGTATAATGTACGTATATGTGAACGAAATTTTCGGGACATTGTAATGCTATGCTAGATACTATGTAGTGCTAAATGTCGCAACAAATACTAAAACACCACGAAAATATACGAAAGTGTGATTGTTGAAGGTAATGACATTCTATTACGATATACACAGGACTTACAATACATATATATAAATTTGTAACAAATATACTTTCAAGGCGCTTTTATTATCTTCCTTAAGGTGACTTAAACACACTTTTATAGAAAACAGTGAAATATTCACTAATATTACGATTTTATCAGAAAAAGTAGTACGAGTCTACGACTACAACATTTCGATATTTCATAGGTAAAATCATAAAAAGATGTAGAAAACGTCAACGAAACACGTCTTTTTGTACTTTCACTTAATAGGTAATTTGTACTAGTAACTATACATATGGACCATTGCTACATTTTATAACATATTCTATATGATAATACATTATAAAAAATACAACATTGTTTGTGGTATTGTTTCATACAATTTATCACTTCATTTTCCTATCAAAGTATACAAATTATTTATACTATAATGTGACTAACATCGATTCGAAACACAAAATGAGCTTTTTATCTATTTTTGTCATTTAGTGGCATTATACTTAATTTAGACAGATAATCAAACGTTGTTCTTGTCCAGAAAATGTCGCAACAAATACTAAAACACCACGAAAATATACGAAAGTGTGATTGTTGAAGGTAATGACATTCTATTACGATACACACAGCACTTACAATACATATATATAAATTTGTAATAAATTTACTTTCAAGGCGCTTTTATTATCTTCATTAAGGTGACTTAAACACACTTTTATAGAAAACAGTGAAATAGTCTCTAATATTACGATTTTATCAAAAAAAGTAGTATGAGTCTACGACTACAACATTTCGATATTTCATAGGTAAAATCATAAAAAAGATGTAGAAAACGTCAACGAAACACGTCTTTTTGTAAAATCACTTAATAGGTAATTTGTACTAGTAACTATACATATGGACCATTGCTACATTTTATAACATATTCTAGATGATAATACATCATAAAAAATACAACATTGTTTGTGGTATTGTTTCATACAATTTATCACTTCATTTTCCTATCAAAGTATACAAATTATTTATACTAAAAATGGATTCACATCGATTTGGGACACAAAATGAGCTTTTTACCTAGTTTTGAAATTTCATGATATTATACTTAAATACACGACAGAAGCTTCGAAATAGAACCAATCGTGGAATTGTCATATTTTGGTGTTATATAGATATGTGTATACTTCTTAGTATATATCATCTCAGATCTTGCTGATGCTAACTCCATGCTAAATAATATCGCAAAACTCCAGTTTCAACAAATACTAAAACATCCGCATATCGTGTCCATTGGGACCTCAAATTTGTCGAAAACATACATATACAAAACAATCGTTAAAAATCGTCACACACACTTTTATTTCATAAAAATCTGTACATAGTTTATTTATATATATATCTTACACCAAAAAACTGTAACTGCGTTTTGATTCACAATTTCATCAAAATTTAGTACATTTTCTAAATTTATTCAAAAAACAGTGGTAAAATGTGTGGTTGATTAAGGTTATTTAATACTATTGTAATGCTAGTGTCGATTTTGATATCATTGGAATGATGTTAGAAAACTGCTTTGTTGTGTAGCAAGGTCGAGTTGTTTACCTTGAAGTGTTTATTTTGATATATGAAAATGTTGTCTGTAGATTTTTTTTATTTTTCAATTATCAAAATTT
>Ga0099797_101177_pt1 | contig 14566 bp, 7 predicted proteins | sample Uncmet_Sort48C_1_FD_89871 | JGI IMG/M metagenome (GOLD analysis project Ga0099797, IMG submission 89871) | Marine eukaryotic communities from CALCOFI LINE 67, Pacific Ocean - C012_Sort48C_1 | ecosystem: Environmental > Aquatic > Marine > Oceanic | place: Pacific Ocean: Monterey Bay | collected... | reverse complement strand
GATGTTGTCAGATAGGGCTCATTGACATCGCCAGTTGGTCTGGGTGGATGATAACAAAACGAAATTTCGAGATAGTTTTACACTGTTCCTAAGTTACGTATATCACTTTCAAACTGAAGGAAAAAGATGACTCTCAGTTTTATGACTTTTTTCACAGTCTTCCCGTACTCCAGCAAGCATATGACCAAAATGGTTCCGGCTCCTTCACAGAACCGGATAGACCACACTAGATGTGACCATTGTACCAATCGGACACACGATTTGGAGAGAACGGACGAGTTTAAAGATAATTTTCAAGAGAGAGAAATGGAAATATCACAACTTGTGACAAAACTTGACTCGGTCAGTTACTTGACAGATTTGAACGATTTCTCAAGCAGAGAAGGTGAATCTGTCGAAGTTCAGCTCCTAGAATCGATGTGTGGTATACAGCTCCTAGAATTCGTTCACACCTGATCATTCATAATGATACAATCTTATAAAAATTCTTTCAAATTATTGAATTTGAAGTTACTCATGCTTACTGGAGGCCCTGCACGTTATTGCAGGGCCTTGAGCTTAACTCTTGCGGCAAAACTGATCCTGGAACCATCACCATCACCTCAAGATTTCTGCTCGTAGCAAGCTTATCAGTGGTATTTGAGTTTTGCTATTTTTTGTAATTTTTGTCGGAATAGACACACTAAATAACTTCTTTTTTTTCAGCATCTCAGTTCATGGGTTCGGCATCCGTCAGTAATAGTTTGTCAATACGTGTGTGAGACATGGAATTCCAATGATCACGATATTCTCATTGATAATGAAACGCATGGCATGGCATAAAGATCAGCACCGCATGGCATGGCATACTACTGCGGCGCATTGTTTCTGTTATCGCATTAGCATAGTAATACACAACCACATAGAAAGACTATGGCCGTCGTAGGAATGTCGCTTCGAATACCTCGAATTTTGTACACAAGAGCAAACGTTCTTGCAATTTTTTTTATGAGTATGGCCTTGATTTCTTTCCTTCTTTTCCGATGCAGGGACTTGATAAATTTAATCACAGATATGTCATTTGTCTGCTCAGTTTGTTTTAAACTGGCTCCATCAACTTGCCAGGGTACAAAAATACAGCATCCCAGGATTGAACTGGGGACCTTCCGCGTGTTAGGCGGACGTCATAACCACTAGACCAATGCTGCAACTGTTTGACATGCTTTGGATAGTTTTCTACTACAAAGTTCTCACACACTCACGCAAACATATTTTCCTCGCAAAAGATCAGCTTATGTTGATCAAAAAACGGATCGCACCCCACGTGCCAAAACAGCCCAGCCATGATCACCAACATCATCCGATTGTTGAAAATGTTGTTGATGTGCTGCAACGTGTACTGGAAATTCACCGCGCTTCTCATCTGCACTCTCCGCACACAAATGTTTTCGATGATATCCACAATCACCAGAATTAGTGGTAAAAGAAAATAAGACTCAAAATGCGCGGTATTCTCCCAGATTTCGGAAATGGTCGGCTTCATTGGATCACCTCTTAAGATAAATCTCGAATCTGTCGCACCAATTGCAAACGCAGAGATCAAGAGATAAGTGGACGATATGATTTTCCAGGACCCCCGAGAGGAATATCTCAGCGCAAGCTTGAATTGCAAGAAAGCGCAAATCCTGGAGACGAATTGGGTACGGGATTTAATCTCCAATTCGTTCCACTCCTTCATCATCATCTTTCGATTGTTATTTTGCTGAAAATCCACACACTCTTTCTGTTTTTCCTTGTAAAAGTCCACCACAGGCGCCGACTCGATGATGAAACGGTTGTTCACGCTTGCTGCTAGGATCAGTGGCTTGCCGTCTGGGCCTAAGGCTTTTTTGTCCGCATTCCTACCCGAGAGCCAGTAATCATCTCTCACGTAGTTATACCGCCACCAGGTCGAGAGCCACCAGACGTTTAGAGGCGAAGAAATTTCGATGAAACGTTTAATCAATGGCTCCATGAAGTTGACAAGCCGTGGGTGAGAAGGGCGGAAGTCTTCTGCCAGAAGGACGTCTGCTGCTGCATCGATATCCTTAGTCGGATCCTCCTGTGGGATGCCTTTTGAGTTCAGCGATTTGGTGTCGACATCCTCATTGGCATTCGCGGATTTCGCAGACACGCCAGATTTCACATTCGAGATGCCCGACTTTTTGTCTGCGTCGATATTGGATTTTCCGTCGACATTCGAAAGACCCTCCGCGTGAGAATGTCCGTCTATCGTTAACGCGTTCAAGTCCATACTTTCCCGGATTCTTTTTTTCCGAGCTTCTGCCTTCGCCCATTTTCTCACGCGCGTTTGATTGAGGATAGTGATCACGCAACTGGCTTTTGTGGAGCGATATCCGAATTGGAAGAACGAGTGGATAAAATCTTTCAGGACCGCGAATGCGAATGTCGATTTGGACAATTTGAAAAAGATAATTCTCCCGTACATCCAGCGGAAACCTTCGTTGACGCCGTCACAATACACGTCGAGTCTTTCGATCAATAATTTGCGGGCCACGCAGACTTTCATCAACTGCTCGAGATCTCCTTTCGGTACGTCGAATCTGTATTGAAATCTCTCCCATTCTTCCATTGGTAACAGCGCAGTGATAGCCTCTTTCGTCTTCCGAAACTCTTCCGGCGTATCCTGGATCAAGTAAACCGCCTGTTGTAGTCGCTCCATATCATCGGCCAGGAAAAATCGCAGCAAAAATCCACCTGCGAGACGGATTCCGGGAAGCAGAACAGATGCAAAGACAAAGACGTACATGAATTCGGCAAACACACGAATAATCTGACCGCTCAACTCGGAATCGTCCAATTCGCGTTCGAGCATATCTCTATACGGTACAAAAGCCAAAGTCAACGTTTCGCAGCATGCCCACGTTACTGCCCAGTAAGTCACCAACATAACCGGGAGCAAATGCTCTTGTATCACGCATTGAATCAGCCCAATCATGCGCTCCTTCATTCTCAATCTTATCGTCGGGAGCAGAATCATCATGTTGAAGGCCGGCACATACGTGCATAGTGTGATAATCTTTGAGACGATCATCTGCACACTACCCCCGTTCGATTTTCCCTCGATAATGTGATACCAGTATAGAAACGGGCCGGAAACGATGAAAATCATGAAGAAATAGCCAATAGACCAGGGCCAGGGGGTGTCTCTGAATCTGTGATACGATCTGTCAGGGAAGACATACATGAAAACAAGATAGACCCAAGAGAAATTAGCTCCGGCGATCCATAACGGGCTAAAAAAGAAGAAGAACCACCAAAAATTCGCTGCTTCCTCTTTCTGCGTTTCCAAAGGCATCCCCGCTTCACCGAATTTCTCCGATAATTCGCCGTCACAGTTTGGGCCGTCTGCTTTGACGTAATTCGCCATCGCGAGCCAGAAGACGTTTATGAAGGTGAAGACGAAGGCCCAGATCATAGGGAATTGGATGAATCCACGATCTTCAAGCTGTTCGTTTATGGTCAGCTTATTTGTCAACAATGCTTTTTCACGACGCCATTTCTTTTCAGTTTCGATCGCAGTATCCTTGGAGAGTTGGGTGGCGATGTGGGTAGAGTAGCTGGATCCTGACTTATCACTCTTTTGTTCTTCTTCTTTCTTTTGCTGCTTTTCTTCAATGCTATCATTATCCGGATCTTTCTCGGGTTCTTCTTGATCTCCTGTTTGTGTAGCGCTTGTTGTTGCAGTATTTATCGTTGTATCTTTACTCGGAGTTGCACTTGGAGGACTTTGTACAGGCTTTCCATCCAAAGTTTGTACCGTTTTTCCATCCGGATCCGTGATCTTGAAAGTGACGCTTTGAACTTCTGCAGAATTTTTTTTCAAAACCTTACTCGCCCGTTCCAAAGCCTTACTCGCTTCTTCCTGATAAAAGCCCAACCCAGTCGAGGTTATTCCCAGTGGCGGACCTTCCGTCGACCCATGGGTTGCGGAAATGTGCCCCGGGTGAGGAGTGGGACAGAAACCTAGGAGCTGTAACATAGAAAAGTTTCTGTAATTCGATTTGTGATCTTTGTCTAAAACCGCGCGGCTGCTCGAGAAACGGAGGCCATCTGAATTTGTTGCGACAAAGCCCGGCACCGGTAATTTTTCAGAAATCTTATTCATTTTCGAGATTGATTGACCCATCTTTTCGTATTTTTTTTTGTAGAGATTTCCAATCGATTATGATAAGTTTTTTGTTTTTCAGTTCCAGTTGTCAATGTATTTTTGAAAGAATGAAGACTCAACGAGTTTTCCAGCCGTCAATAAACTTTAAGTTTGCAAAATGAGTCAACGAGTTTTCTAAGTGAAATTCGTGAATAGATTTTCGAGCCGTAAATAGATTTTCCAGTTTTTCAGTTAAGTTTTTGAGTTCAGAACTCTAAAAAAATTTGAAATCTGAAAGAAGTTATACAGATTCACAGGTGATATTCTTCACTGTGAAAGAAATTCAGAGACAATTCACAGATGCAGAAGCTCTACTAATTTTAGAAACAATACTTCAGACAGTCACTCATTTAGAAACTTCAGACAGTCACTTTATTCTGGGTCACTGTGAAACGTTACCCGGTGTCAGTCAGTCAATTAGAAAAAATGAGAAATGTTCAGTTATTCTGGATGCTCAGAAGTGTTCAGTTATGTAACTCAAAACTGTATTTTCAGTTTTGGTTTAAAACTCAAAGTTAGAGTATGTAGCAGCACTTTCTATGTCTCTATGTGTCGAAACTACGTCTCTATGTAAATATCATGCGCCAAAACTTTCCAAAACAAGACCGACTCTGACTCTACTGAGATTCAATGACGACTCCACGCCTCATACCAGGGTGGACAATGTTTTTCAGATATGAATTACGAGAATCGAGTTGAAAACAGGTAAACATGTAAATCGCCCACTTCTGTAGAAGAGATCAACTTCTAGATCAGCCCACAGGAGCCGAAATGTTCAACGTTCAAATGGTGGATGTTAGTATTGGTATGCGAATACGCAACAGGTTTATACGCAACAGGTTTCTTCAACTGATGGAATGTGAATGTTCAACGATCTAAATTTTTTTTCGAATGTTCAACGGTCTATGTTGTTTTTCAACGGATTTACCTTGCTGCTTCTTTGCAAGATCTCTTCTTTGTTTCTCTTTCTCTCTCTACAACGATTACGATTATTTACGATTACACCCAAGTTCTCTTCGAGAAAAAGCTTCTCGCTTCAAGAAATTTCTCTCTCTCTCCAAGAAAGTCAGAAATAACGTTCTCGACTCAATTGAGTCAGTAGTCTGTTTTCAGTCTCTGGGTGTAACGGAGAATCAAAATCGGATGGAGTTAGCTTTCATTTGCATAGGACAAAATCATGATGGAGATACAGATCCACAGGGCCTCGATCGCTGTCCAACAGGTCCAGACCGCCACAATGACCCTCAATCACAATCACAATCACAGACTCCCTCAGATTCACCTCACGCAAGCGAAAACTCCCTCAACAACCTTTCATCTCGCACAACACTCTCTCAACACCCTTTCAAATATCCCACATTGAACACCACTGTCAGCAACCTGTCTGTCACACAACACGACATTGTCATCAATGATAACACCACACACTGCTGAAAATGATAATCTCGACGAACACCTGCCATCCCATCAACACTCAACTCAACTGAATCAAAATCTCAACACGTGTCACTGTACACGTCATCCAAACAATTTCAAATTCATTTTCTTTTCCATCAAATTTCTATTATTCTAAGAGAAAGAGTACAACTGTCATAACAAGTTTTTCAATGAAAAACTTCTTCTATCACGAATCATGATTCAGAGAAATAATGAGAATTTTTGACGTAAACTTTACGGAAGAGATCTGACCTTTCGAACCCCAAACAGTCAATGCTGCAGCATGACACAACGTGTCATCAATGATGACACGCCATGTAATGCCGCGCTATAAACCGGGCCCTACTTGTTTATTTACTCCATCAAGAGAGGTGCCTTTTAGTCTTACACTGCAGCTACATCTATCCTATTCAGACTAGATTCTGCAAAGACTCGCGATCGTTGACTGTCATCGTATACCTACATTGCGATTCATCGTAAACCTATGCCACAATGGCACTATCTAGATGCTCCGCTACTCTCTACCAACAAAACTCTCTGCCAACAACCTCTGTATTGATCAATTTCTCTACATTAATTTTAGCATCCCTCTCCTACCCGTTAGTAACATCATTCCACACAATCCAAAACTTAAAAATAATCCAAAATTGAGCTTAAGTATTTGATTCACCGGCGGCGGCCACGATGGGCATGCTTGTTTCTGTCCACCTCTACCGTCTCCACAATCGATTTCATTGCACCTCTACCGTCTCCACAGCCGATATCTGTCCACCTCCACAACCGATTTTTCTCTACCTCTACAGCCGATATCTATCCACCTCCACAACGCATATCTGTCCACTTCCACAACCTAGATATCTGTCCACCTCTACCATCCGAACCGATATCTGTCCACCTCTACCATACGAACCGATATCATTCCACCTCCACAACGCATATCTGTCCACCGAATCGACCATCGATATGCACTGAATACCAGGCCAAAAATTACTTCACTCCTGAGTCCTGTTCCAAAACTGTTTTTCATCAAAGACAAAAAAAACTTAAATATTTGATTCACCGGCGAATTTCTCATTTACATGTCATTTAGCATTTACAGAATTACAGGGGCCATAATAGGCTCCTTCTTGATAGAATATAAGTCATTGCTCCTTCTTGAGGATCTTGCATAGAAATTTTGGATTGCCAATAGATATTTTGGAAAAGTAATTCAGACAATCAGTATGGTCTTCAAAGACTTTTTCAAATTTTCACTCTTTCAAATTTTCTTAGAAAATTTCTAGTAAGTAATCAGATTCAAATAAATTACGCTTTAAAATCGTATGGACACGCGGCCCCAAAAAAATATTTATCATTTACATACGTAACATGCATCATGACACGTGGCCACGTGGGCCCAAAAAATAATTCTCATAAAATAAATTTCAGAAAGTAAATCTCGTAGTGTGTATTACATGATACTTGGACACTTGGCCCCAAAAAGTAATCTCCGACTGTAGGTGTCCATTTATGACGTCCGTCCACCGGTGACTTTTGTTCTGTTTTTTTCCCTGTAGTAACACGCGCTCTTTAGACTTTGAGTAGACACTCCCGTTGTCAATCATTGATAATTCGTATTTTTCACCCGTTGTTCAGTGAGTAAGTTTTCTTAACCAATTTCTTCACCAACAGCCTTTAGTCTTGCACTCCTCCTCCAACTCCTCTCCTTCTTGGTAGCTCCTCCTCTTGTCCTAGCTCCTCCTCCAGAATCTTTACCGCAGTTTCTTCATTTCTGGAATCAGAACTACTTCTTTCAAGACACACAAGGTGTCCAATCTTTTTCTTTTTCAATTTTTCTTCAAAAAATCAAAATCCTCTACGCCATCACCGGCAATTCTTTCACATCCTTCAACATTTGCTGCACCTGCCCCTTCACCGTGAATTTGTCCAAAGCGAGTTGCAAACATGCTTCCCCTTTCGACTTCTTCCAATTCTCACTCAAAGCCCTGTCAACCGCTTCCGCCAAACTCTCCGAAATCGTGTCCATACCGTCACAAACCGTATCTAGAGAAGTCGTCTGTGGAGGTTCCGGCACTAACTCCCCCACTTCTGGACAAACAAAATCTTTAGGACCACCTGAATTCGCACCGATCACAGGAGTTTTGCACGCCATACATTCGACGAAGACAAGACCGAATGGCTCGGAAAACGAAGGAAAACAGCCGAGATCTGCGACGGTGTACATTTCCGCAAGTTCATTTTGACCGCGTGCGCCGAGAAGAAACGTGTTTTTGAGTTTCAAATCTTTGCAAATTGTTTTCAGCTTGTTGATTTCTTTTTCGGGTCCGGTACCTGCACAGAGAAGTGCGACATCGGGGTATTTCTCTTCAATTTTTTTCATGGCTTTTAGTAGAGCTGGTTGACGTTTCCATTCCGCAGCTTTACCGACGAAGACGAGGAGGCGTTTGAACGATTCGATTTCGGATTGGATTCTTTGGAAGTTTTTCATGAGTTCCGGAAACGTGGCGGTGACGGAAGAAGTGGAAGAATTGGAGTCGGAAGAAGAAGACGTGTTGTCTTCTGTCGCTTCTGTAGAGTCAGATATTTCAGAAGAAATAACTTTCGATTTCATATCTGGCCATACAATCTCCCTCTCCAACAGTTGTTCTTTCAAAACTTGTTGCAAGTCTTTCTCGCGGGGTTTGAATTTGGCGACATCGATGCCGTTAGGCGCGACGATAATTCTTTCTTTCGGAAACGTAGGAAAAATTTCTGTCACCTTGTCTTTTTGCTGTTGAGAAATGACGAAACATGCGTTCACACCCTCTCCTTTGACGTCGTCGAAAAGTTTTTCGTCTTCATTGATCATTTTGTGGAAGCGCATTGGAAATTGTTTCACTTCATCCGACATTTCCGAGCCTTCTTTTAGCGCCTTCACATTGGATAACTCCCAGTTGTACATTTTCAAAGCGGTGCCGTGCGCGAAACAATAAAGAGGGATTTGAGGCTTGTTATCTTGTTTCATACGCCTTGCAATCACACGCTTCAAAACAAGAGGATTGGTAAAACAGTGATGAGCGATGCACATTGTGAAATTCTTCTGTTCACGTTCCTCGCATTCTTTCATGAATTCGTAAACTTCATCTTCCAATCTTTGAACGTAGGCTGAAAATTCTTCCTCTGGCATCGAGTGCCAACGTTTCGATGAGTTTGTACTCGCGGACTCGCAGATTGGGATGGGGTGTTGGAGTTGGAAGACGCGGTAAGATGGGTGGACTTGTTTTTTCGTTACTTTATCGTCTTCGCCAACTTCTTCGACTTCTTCAATCTCCGGCTGCGCTTGGTTTTGAGAAGGATAAATAGAAAAGCTCTTCACATTGGGGAGATTGTTGTAAGCGAGATGATGTCCTTCATGCAATACCCCAGATCCCGGAGCGAACTCCAGTTCTCCAGATCCGTCGTTTTTCGGTCTTTGCCAGTTGTTTGTACCGAGTTGAAATATCATTTCTTTCAATTCTTCTGAACCTGTGATGAGTTTTTCAGTGTTTTTTTCAGGAGCAGCTGCTTCTTCTGCGATCCAGTTTTCGATAGCTTCTTTTTTTTCGGGTTCGAGGGATTTGACTTTGTCCATAGGCACCTCGGCCTCTGCTGAATCTTGGGGAAGCACTTGGGGTGGCTCCTTCACTGTAGATTCAGAACTTTTCACTGTAGATTCAGAACTTGGAAACTTTTCCATCGCGGGTGGGTTCACTGGCGATTGGACCATTGGGGGCGGCACCAGTTCAGAGCTTGGAAACTTCTCCATAGCAGGTGGCTTCACTGGCGATTGCACCAGTGGCGGTGGGACCAGTTCCGATGACTCGGATAGAGTTAGTGGGGGTGGAACAGATACAGTTTCGTCTTCTTTTATTGAAGACGCTTGCTTCTGCCCTCCAAATTGAGAAATCAACTCAGACACTGGGGGTCCTTCTTTGACGGCGCTGCCTCTCATGGTGAAGCTTTTTTTATCAACGACTTTCTTTTCAGACTTGGTAGTATTATCAGAAGACTTGGTAGTATCATCACCATTCTTAGCAGCCTCAGTTTTTTCACCGTTCTTTGCATCGCCATTCTTAGTCTTTTTACCATCAGCCTTTTTAGCACGAGCCAATATTGAGTTTCTCAGCGCGGTGGGATCAGTTTCGCCATTCTCAGGATCAGTATCATCGCCATTCTCAGGCTCGTCGTCATTCTGAGTATCAGTCTCCTTAGTGTCAGTCTTCACCTCTTCCTTAGTATCAGTCTCCTTAGCTTCACTTTCTCCTTTGATAGCATCGTCACTGGTAGTTTTGATTAAAGCATCAACATTCGACACCTCCTGTTTTTCTTCTTCTGCCACCATTTGTAAGAAGCTAACTGCTTCTGGAGAAGTCTTGTGCAAGCTGCGAGTCTTGGCTGTGCGAGTTTTCTTTTGTCCCAGAGTTTTTTTCTTCTGAATTCCAGACTTCATCTGATTGGTCTTCATTTGATTGAGAGCCAAGTTCTGTGCTTTCACTTGCTTCTTGATGAGTTTCTGGAGTTCGTTGTGGATTGAGGATTTTACATTCTTCTTGTTGATCGACAATTTTTTGCCGTTATCCAAAATTGTTATCTTTTCTTGTGGTTTTCCATTGGCATCTCCTTTTGAGAAAGAAGAGAAAGGATTTTCTTTAAAATCCTTCTTCTGGAAATTGTTCTTATCCGAAAGAATCCCGCATTCTGATCCATACGCCAAAATCGTACTGATCCTTTCCATCATTCTGCCCATGTCTTTGCCAGAGTCCAGAAGCAAGGCATTCATGATGGGGAAGCGGTCTCTTCCTGTGGTGGAGTCGAGATCGGGAGTGGAACAAGTGTCACTGTTTTTTGCGGCATTTTGCATAAATGGGTCAGAAAGTTCTATCTTGTATGGGGAGTTATGATTAGTGTGAGAAATATTTTGAGAAGATGTCAATATCGCCGCCGATGTCAATCTTGCATGGTTTTGCAAGATTGCCAAAGGCATGGAGGAGAGAAGTTTTTTTGACAATGACATCTTTCAAGGGGGAGTCTTAACGAATCACGATGGATAACGCTCCGAGTTTTAAAAATTTTAGGAAGATGGGGGGTTGAATGAGTGAGAATGTGACTTTTGAATTTGAATCAAATTCAAACGATGCAAATTCGCCTGGAATGATCATTGGATGCAATTGAAATTCGAAATTGGATGACTTGCATGAATCATATCGGAAACCAGGGCAATGACTTCAATTTTGGATGAGTGGCCGGGGTTAGATTTGATTCAATTTCACATGACAATGATTCGCGAATCATCATAGGGATGATAGGGGCCGACGAGAATTATATACCAATGATTAAAGCCGTGAGAACGCCCAATGAACACTGAGAAAAGTCAAAACGAAGAGCCACAGACTGAATCTAATTCAGTCCTACAAAGGCTGTCACATGTCATGCCAAAAAGTTGAACGAACTCCAATCAAATGCTGATGGAGCCATCTTGTGCATCTATTCAAAAAAAACATCGAACCTGGTTCAACAGCTTCAACAGAATACAGCTGCCTTCTCCCATATAAACTACCGAAAATCGGAATACAGCCGTATATCCATAGACAGTTTCAACGAAACCACTGACCGTCATTTTGGCTGTATTCTTACCGTGAAAGCCGAAAGCAAAAAATTGTATATGTACAAAGACAAAAACACAGCTGCAAAAGCTGTCAATGTTCTTATATGGCTTTCTAGCTGTATTTTAGTATCGTGCTCAATTCTCGATAAAAATCCCAAAATTCAGAGGGTTCCCGATCGGAACCGAAAGAGTCACAAAATTAGGCGCAAAATGAGGGTAAAAAAAATTCTGACTGAGACACGTGCCAGCATTTTGTCTGTACCACAGACAATCTCTCTGCCAACTCTCTCGCAATGATTCTCCCTCGTAAGACATGGCATCTCTGGTTTCCATCTTCAAAAGTCTCCACTTAAAGACGTCTACTGTTAGCAGTAAACACTGACATAATAACCCTGTGTCAGACAACGTGTCTGTGACTACTGACTTCTGACCAACAATGGTCCATACTCTCATGATCTGCAAAATGACAAAACGGAAATATTTGAAAATCCACTCCCTTTAAGTCCAAGGGGTATGAAAAAGTGTTTTTTTCCAAATTTCAAATTTCAAATTGATTTCATAATTGATAAACTAACGCATGCAGTAAAGGTCATGCGATTTTTTCTTTTTTTACAAACGAGACCATTCAAAAAAAGTCACAGTGAAACTCACTCCGGCTCTAACTCCTTCAACTCCACGGCCCTTCGTCTCCCCGCTGGGAAACCACTACTCCCCGCTGGGAATCCACCACGAAAGAATCTGTTTCTGTTCCAAAACGTCACTTCCAATTCCAAAAATGGCACTACTGGCCCGGGATAAACGCGATTGCTGGCCCTCCCAGTATTAGACGCTGGTACTAGACTTGAGGAGTCTGACGAAATTTTGGACGCTGGTACTCGACTTGAGGAGTCTGACGAAATTTCTTTCAGTGTGTGGTCGAACCGATAAAGACGGATCAGGCGTATGACCAGAGTTAGTTGCTTCTTAGCCGTATGACAGGACTTCCATGCGCCGGCATGGTTTGGATTCGAATATCCGAAATCCGACAAGACAGCTGCACTCATGTCGAAGTGGTTAACTTTCCACTGGGCTACTCTTAGCGATGATATGTTTGGACTTGCCTTATACAAAACCCTACTAGGGAGACGATGACTTGTTGTGTTTGAAATGAGTTCCTGGCTGTTTTCATGACGATACTCGCTTTCATCAGGTGGCTGGGGCAAAATCTTGTCCAAAAGAACACTGATATCGTTGAAATTTCTTTTTTCGGTTTCATTGAAGGTCACTGTGTCACCACTGGTGACACCAGGTCCTTTGTTAGCTCCCGCGTAATCTGTTTCCTTGTTATTAGCTCCACCATAAGTAGCTCCACCATAATTAGCTCCTATCCCATAATGATCGAACAACACTCTCGCCGCTTCCAAAGTACTTGTCCCGAAAATTTCCGGAAACCCATCATCATGATCGACGGCTTTTCTCAGTTCGTCTAAAAGATGTGTCCCTGGTTGTAAGAGTTTTCTGTATAGATTTGCAATTAGAGATCGCTTTTCTTCTTCGTATTTGTTCTCAACTGCGTTGCGGATGTGGGTGAGGATGTCAGGGGGCAAAGTATTTTTCTGTGACATGAAGTTTCCGTCAGACAAATTTGTCATCGACCTTCTCTTGAAGAGAACCAATGCAAACTGGTATGTGTCCGCGTTTGCCTTGGCGCGAGAGGATACTTGATATGTGATTGCTGGAGTAGGTGTCTTGTCTGAGGCTTCTGATTTGGATATCGGGGCTGATTTGTCGTCAGAAGGTTCTGATGTGACTATCGCAATAGATTTGTCGTCAGCTTGTTTTTCGAAGCTCGTGTCTGAAATTTGAACTCTATCATTGCTGGTAGAATCTGATTTATTAAAACTGCTTTCGAAACTCGAGGAGCCGCGACTCGCAGAGCGATTCAGAAAGAAAGATCCCGCTTTGACCATTACCAGGGTCAGGATTGATATCATCAGAATCGGAATCACCTTGATGGCCATGCTTTTTGAAATCAGAATCGCTGGATTCCAGAAATTAGTATACACACTGAGTCAGACTCTTGTGGAACAGGGTTGATAAGGAGTTTCATTTGGAACAGGGTTGATTTCGAAATGTCAGCCGAGAAAATAGAACGACGCCGAATAGAGTCATGCGTGACCGCGGAATAGAGGCACGATTAGCCCCTTCCGCAAGAAACTCTCGCTCCACGAGCTTTGCAATCACTCACTCAACGATCACTCACTCTGTGAAAACCGACAAAATTTCAAATACTGCAACTGAAACAATCAAGATTCACTTGCTTCATATCGAGATCAAAGATGCATGCTGCTTGTCATATTTTTATACGGCTTGTCATATTTTTCTGCCCACAATAACAGTAACAGATTCCCGCATGAATGGCATTTGCTACGGCGCATTCTCCTGCCCGCGTGACTGAAATTTACTGCATAACAGAGGTGCAATTCCATCATTTTTTTCTGCCCGCAATGAATAGGGCCTATAATTCAATAAATTCAGTCCCATAATGAATAACGAGAGCCTGCAATTCAATAAACTTAGACGCGTTCTTCTTTGAAGACATTTCTATGCCTGACTGACTGAGTTCTGATTTATGATCCAAAAATGAATGAACTATGAATCTATGATGCCAAAACTTCAAAACTATGTTCTCAACAGAACTCTGGCATCCTCATTTGCACCACTTGCCTCTTTCCTCAACTCTAGACGGCATCGAAAGAGTATCCATTGAAGAAGTACCGGAGCAGATCCCGGCTTTTCTGACGTCACGAGAAGGCCCAGCTGCATTGGAAAGATCTTCAGCAACAGTGCCAGCAATGGAAAGACCTGGTGTTACGCAATGGAAAGTTACAAAGTGGACACTGGGTCCTGGTACGAGAGGGACTTCTAGTACAACAAGATGGCCCAAGGCTACTACACTGTCACTATGCGAGGAGATTCAAATGGAAAGGGATGGTAGTACAATGGAAATGGGAAAAAACACAATGGAAATCGGTGAAGAAAAAACGACCCAATGGAAGACTCAAAACAATACAGTGGAAAGAGGCAAAACGAGGGGAAAACCTGAAAAAACATTTTACAACATTCGGCTTCTTCGAGTGAAGCCGCCGCATCCCTGTAACTTCCCGACGCTAAAAATTGAAGTCACGATGCCTTTTTTAGTGTGGTTGAGTCTCCCTTTAAGAATGCCGCCATATTTTCTGTGTGGTTGAGCCTGCCTTTACGAATAGTATATCGCCGCACTTTCTGTGTGGATGTCATGAGCCTGCGTTAGGCTTTAAGAATAGCATAGTACCGCC
>Ga0099797_101176_pt1 | contig 14579 bp, 13 predicted proteins | sample Uncmet_Sort48C_1_FD_89871 | JGI IMG/M metagenome (GOLD analysis project Ga0099797, IMG submission 89871) | Marine eukaryotic communities from CALCOFI LINE 67, Pacific Ocean - C012_Sort48C_1 | ecosystem: Environmental > Aquatic > Marine > Oceanic | place: Pacific Ocean: Monterey Bay | collected... | reverse complement strand
AAGATTGTGGGAACTGTTCGCCCGCACGTAACGCGTGTTCAGAAGCCAAGTTGCACAGTAGTGTCCTTGCGAGAGAGGGAAGTCCAGAGAACGCACCAACGAGAGAACGCAACAAAGGACCCGGTCCCGCAAAAAGGAACGATGACGCAGCGAAGAAAGTTGCCCCAAAAAAAACGGTGGAAGTTGAGAAAAAAAACGAACCAGCGCTGGCAAAGCATTTTCACGACATGGTGCGCCCAATGCTGTTCCAGGAGGAGTCGGCAAGCTCAGTGGCACTCCTCGCGCCCGACAGCGATGCAGCCCTTGGTTCACCGAGGAGCCCTGGCTCCGTGGACTCGGTGTCGGAAGTGGGCCCTTATACCAAGGAAGTTCCAGGCTCTCGGGGAGCAGCAAGAGCGCGGAAGGAACAAGCACGGAAAGAGTGGGCCACTCCTGGCGGTAGTGCTGGTTCAGCGGACGGCGGCAGCTCTAAACTTTCGAGATTGCGCGATACTTTTCAAAAAGATTATTTGGAGACGCGCCTCTATTATGAAGAAGAGCCGGAGAGACGCGATTCCCGACGAAGCAGCAGCCGAGACTCGCGCAGAAGACGCAATTCGCGCAGGCGCAGCTCTTCTCAACGACGCAGAAGGAACCGCGGACGCAGAAGGAAGGACAGTAGGCGCAGCGACAGCCGCGCCGACAGTCGGCAAGATAATCGGGAGGGCGCTCACCGGGGCCCCCTACAGGATCCGGACAGCCCCGCCGGCGTCACGGCTCTCAGTGACGACAGCCGCGCCGAGCAGCCAACACGTCCACGACGCGCTGATACTTTCCTGGGGCCCAACGCATTGGCCCCTGAAGATCAAGGTGACGATCTTCCTATTGAAGCTGGACAAGATGCCCAATTCAATCTTCTCCAAGTTCCCTCGGCTGAACTGAAAAATCATTTTAGTTTTGATCTCTCGGAGGAAGGCGTCATTGCGAGTTTGTACATGCGACTCTACGAGGCGGAGCACGCAGGCTCCTTCGACGGCATCGCTATCACGCAGAGCGCACTGGATTTCGCTTATGCGCTTTGCCATTTGGACGAGCTGGGGCCAAGTTTAAGTCCCAAACAGTGCCAGCTGTTCTCCACGCTTTTGATCGATTGTTTACGCGCCTTCCCGCAGTACCCCGAATTGGTGCACTACGGCGTCGGGGCCTTACTGGTGATTTACCAGCAGTCCCCCAGCTACGAGCAGATGTCGAAGGCGTTGTTCCAGGAATTCGCGACGCTTTTACAATTTCACCGCAACCCCTTATTTCTGCAGGCGTTCGCCCTAGTGATGAGCCCTCTGGTCTCGTTGGGGGAGCTGAACGATCGCCGCGGCTTAGTCGACGACCCCACACCAGATATGACAACAAACACGGATGAAAAAAATTTGATGAGGCTCGGCGAGGAGGACCGTTTGTTCGGCGAGGAACACGATTTGGAAGTCCCTTTGCAAGCCCGCCAGGCGTTTTTTCCTATGCGCGATTCCAGCAGCCAATATACGCACGTCATCGATTTTGTGCTGGAGCACGTTCTCGATGTCAAAGCCGACACGAAAACGATGGAATTTGGAATAACGATATTGTACGTGGGTCAGTATTTCGAATACAGGCTGGAGGAGCAACTGAATTTCTGCATCCGAATCTTAGATCAAAATCTCGCCCAGACCCCGTTGTTACTGAAAGCGTTGGTTTGTCTACAGCTAATTCTGTCTCATTTGTACAAAAACCGCCAAACCATCGCCTTAGCGCTATGGTTGGCTCCGAGGGAAGATATTTTCAGTTTGACGACCGAGAATAATAGTGCACAACAAGGAGAGAAGGCCAATTTCGAGCTCCCCGCCGGCAGTTGGCTTCCCCCGGTGCTAAGCGGGGGCGGTCCGGCCTTCGAAGTGAACGAGGAGGACCGCTGCCGGGGCGGCGGTCCGCCCGTTTTGTACTCGGCGCCTGCAGGAAATAACGCCGACGCCAAAAAGACGGTTATGCTGAAACGGAATTTAGTCGCCCTGTTGTTACCAACTTTGGATTTATATCCGGACTACCGCAAATTACAGGGGGCCTGCTTGTATTGTTTGGACAGCGCAGTCGCTCTGGCGCCCGTGCCCTACACGTCTGAGGTTGTCCAGCACGCTCTGCCGAGTGTGATTCAGTCGCACCTGAAGCACGCAAACAGCTACAGTGTGCAGTTCCATTTTTTGAACATTCTGCAGAACATCAGCAAGACCAGCGTTATGAAGCTTTCCGAGCACTGTTTACTGGCGTGCATGCGCATCGTGACCGCGCAGGCCGCGTTGTTGGATAGCGGGACCCCGAGAGAGAGTAATCGGAGATGTGTGAAGTTAATCCTAAAAGCGGTAAAAACCGCGCTATTGATGCAGGAGGCCGGTTTAAGGATACACGAGAGCTTTCTAGAAAATGGTAGGCAGGAATTCGTGGACTTCGTTCTGTCCGGTGAATTGTTGATGATGAAGGTTCTGAAAAACTTCCTGGCCGCGGCCGCGCTGAAAAAAACGACACCGGATAATGCGGAAACGAAACGAATCGACGTCCTGGAGATGCTGAATATCGGCACGGAATTCGACGCTTTATCCCTTACATTGAGGATGTTTCTGGAGATGCAACTGCACTTGTTGTTGTGTTATCCGTACGTTTTTTTGCGGCAGAGCGGCGTGTTAGGGATCCCTCTGCGGTTCCTGAGCACCCTGACGCAGGAACCCGAGTATTGCCAGGAGGCTGTGAGAAGTTTACCCGAACTGATGTTTTTGAGTGTCAGATTGATCCATTTTTCGCTCTACTTCCACGGCGGGGCCCAACTAGAATTGGTCACGCAATTTTCGAAAGTGGATGGGGGCGAGATTCTGCACTCGTTATTGTTAGCGATTTTGAGCATCGAGAGCGTCGTGATTCCGGCGAAATTCCCCTTGGCCACGGATGTGATCCAAATTCTGGCGAACTTTTCCGTCCTCAATAGCCCGGAATTCGTGAAAGTGGTGACGCCGAAGCGTTTGAAATCCTTAGTGAAAAAAATCGAGCAGCACCCGCTGGAGCTGCAGCTGTGTGCACAGTTCGCGCGTTTGCAAGGTCAGGCCGTCTACCAGGCTTTTGTGAATTCGCAAAAGCGCAACCCCGTTGTTGAACGCGACAAGTTCGCGCAGTTCCAGTTGGATTCGCATTACGTGTTGGGCACCAAAAACTTCTTCGAGACGGTTTTCCAGAGAGAGCCCAAGATGACGAAAATTTTGCAGGCCCTGGTGAACGAGGAACCGATGGAGAAAGTGACGCAGTTACGCTTGGGTCCGCTGGTGGATGAAACCAATTTCATCTTGTACGATCGGCTAGAAGGGGAGGCCAGAGCTCTGATGGCAGGCCTAGAACAGGTCAGCTTCGAACTCACGCGAAGGAACTTCAGCAAAGGCAACAAATTTAATTATTCTTAAGTTTTGTATTAAAGTGTTGTATGGATCAGACGCAAAACTGCATCTTAGATATTCGCCCTTCTCAAATTTATGTATTGGTACAATACGGGGAAAAAACATTCTAATGAAGGTAATATGAAAGGGCCCGACGAAGTCGAGGCGGGCCTGTTTCTCAAGACGTTGGGCGGCTTTTTGAATAGGGCCGGTCAGGCAGGTGTGCCCGGGAACCCCGGCGATTTGCACCGGGAGCTCCCCTGGCGCAACCGCATTCCCTTAGAGCAATTGCCGAGCATGAATGAAAACGCGGCCACTTTAGGGAAAGTCTGGGAGGCGCTGGGCATGCAGGGTATACACTCAGATATTATTGAAAATTAAGTAAATATAATATGTCGCAAGTTTTGACTGTATATTTTCAATTTTGACAGTTTTTGGCGTGTAACGTGCCATCTAGAGAGACGGCCCAGAGGGAGGCAATTTCGGAAGTCGTTATTATATTATTGGTAGAGCACCTTGGATGATATCTGTGTGCAGTTGTTTGGCAAAAATTTCAACAGGTGCCAAATCGGCTGGTATCGACCCTGTGGACTTGCAGACTGACATTCAGGAGCTTCATAGAAAGTTGGATTGGCTCGCAGAGGCTTTGGTAGCGGGGGGCGATAGCGACACTGCGCGGAAGAAAAAGTTACCGGACGAGCCCGTCACTGTGTAACAGGTTCTAAAACTGAACGGTCGCATTACGAGTTTCACCTGAGATACGGCGACGCTCAGTCGTGCAAAAGAGGCATGCGTGGTCATGGCGCAAAATTGAATTTTTTTCTAAATTTGGATAGCGTGTCGGTGTTATTTTGAGTGTTCCGTAAAACACAAAAAGCCATAAGGCAGCCGTTGTGGCGCACGGTCTGAAAAGCGTCCCAAGTCCGTACATTATATTCTTTCATTGGTTGCCACGGGGCCCGACACTCGCATGGTATTAAATTATTAATCATTCGTATTATTTTCAATTCATATTTTGTGTATAATATCAGTCATAGATTTATTGTTTGTGTATTAGAAAATCGATGGCCGTTTTTTTTCCTCGGCCACATGGCTTGTGTGTAGCTCTGCTATGGCTCTTCGCACAGCCATGGATCCTCCTACTTGCCAACTTACAATGCGTGCGCGCGCACCTGGAAGTGGAGCGCATGGACAGGAAGGCCACAATCGACGCGACGGGCGATATTATTGGCGAAGATCTAGCAGGAAATCATAACTACCTGGAAGCAGCAGAGCGGCGGATGGCCGGACAAAAAAAAGAGACAAAAGGAGCGTCCGCCAATGCCACGGCAGCTGTGAAGAGCGATTCTGCCAAAGGAAAACGGAGCCGCCCCTCCTCGATATCTACTGCTGAGCTCTCGGAAGATGAACTTCTTGTACAGGATCGCGGGGTGACCATATCATACAAATTACACAAAATATTATTGCATGAAGAAACCTATAGGCTATAACATGCGTATAACTACCATGCGATATGCATATAAATATTGCAAATTATGATTTAATGCAATTTCGTTGAGCATGCCGTATACTATATTTAATAGACTGAGTTTCGTTCCTCAAGTTATGATGTTATCAAATGTTAAAGCAGCACCCTCTATTATTCATTAAGAAAATTCAGGTGAGCCAGCTGGAGGTCGGCCGAAAGAACGCATGGCTCGACGCCGCCAAAGAGGACCTGCAGGTGATGGCGAAAAAACTCGCAGCGTGGCTGACGAAATTCTGGCACAAGGCGATGGGGCTCTTTAAAATTGGGCCCAAGGTTTTGACGAACCTGGCGATGCTGCTCCTGGGCCGGTTTCTATTTCGTGGTATGTATGCAAAGCTAGGTGGTGTGTAGATTGGTTGCCAAATAGAAGCTATATTTTTCGTTGGTCGGATAGTGATTGGTGGTGCGCGAATTTGTTATGAAGTATGGAGGTGTTGTGGGTGATAGGGTGGCTGGATAGATCCCTCACGGGGCCCCACAAAAACATACTCTACGGTTTCTCGTTCCCATCGCGCAGAGCGTGGCTATGGGTCCGGCATTGCAGATGGCCGCGGTGGGGATCATCGCCGGCGGCTTGGCGACCTGCCTGGGAGTCTCCGTCGGCGTAAAAGTGTGGTTTGTTCCTATTGTTTCCATAATATTTGATCATTTTTGATATTTCCAATGTATAAATATGATGGCTGTGTAGTTCTTAAAAAAAAACACGTTGAAATTTTCAATGACGAAAGAAATTATTTCATATTACTAAAAAGCACATTTAATTCTTCAGACACAAAAAGAAAGGCATTATTTTCACGACAAATCGGAGAGAAACTACGACTTGCCCTTTAACCAGAAATATTTGGTGAAGAATGCGATGAGCACGGCGGCGGGCTTAATCGCCGGCCACGTCTTTAGTTTCAAAGGGCCTGTCTCCACCTTCGTTGCTTCCGTGATGAAAAACGGGATGCAGCTTTACGTAGTTTTGTCCGAAGCGTGGGACGCGGCGAGGGCAAACGGTTCGACCGATTGGGGTTCATTATTTGCCACATTATGATAGTGTGATTGCTAATATTGTACAGAGAAGATTTAATTAAATCTGCCGACTTAAAGAAACACCACCCCCTCACCGCCTCTTGCGATGCAATTTTTTTTTATTACGGATGGATTATTGATTATTCTAATAGTGCCGGCTCCCCATCTTATACATCATTTGTATAATATTAAAAGAAATATGGTGTTAACACGTTAAGAAACTCGAAATATTTATAATAAACAGGTGTGCTCTTCGGGGCGGTGGAGAAAGACATCGAGACCATTGGGAGCGATATGGTCAGCTGGCCCGCTGGACCCGTGACGGTCGTCCTCAATATCCTGACAATCTTCTGGCTCCCCTTCGTGACCATGGCGCTCAATTGCTCGGTGATCCCGGTCATCTGCAAGGTCGGCAATCTTTTATAAGAATAACCGAAGGAAGACAGAACAGGAACAAAACTTACTTCTACAGTATTGTGCTGACCAATGAAGTTGGAACACTGAGTGTGTCACCCTATATAATACTGTAGAAGATCTTCCACGAGATCAATTATTTTATTTTGTATTTTTCTTTTCTCGATGACTACTCTATTCTAGAGAAGTCATACATAACGCTCTTAATGGGTATGTGTCCTCAAATATTGCCACATTCTGTCAGATAATTGGAATGCAGAAAAAATTGCGAGGCACTATCGAAAATGTTGGCAAAGATACTGGCTAAAATCGTCACAGGGACCGTGACGTTGTTTAAGTTATCCCAAGTAGCGGCGGAAAACATCATGTTTTTTTTCGTTTTTTCGGTGTCTGTAACATGTTCAAAGTTTGTGCTTCAATTTAACGTCATCATCATCATTTTTTTTGACAAAAAACAATCTTGCGCACACACGCTCCATACAAACTGTCGCTATTAAATATTAATTAAAGAAGGACCCCCAGATTGAGATCAAAGTAATATCTACACTAAACTATGAATGATCAAAAGGGCATTTGGCGCGAAGATCAAAGATTGGGTCGCAGAAGTGAAAGATGCGGGCATCGAGACCCTCGGCGAAGTTGCAAAAGGCGCGCGCGACAAGATCCACGCACTCTTGAAGGAGCACAAGCCGTTCGGGCCGTTGACGACCGTGATCGGGGTCAAGGAGCGCATCCTGTTCCACAAGGAAAGAGCCATCGAGGAAACGGCTGCGAACGTTGCCATGGGCGGCGACCCGAAGGACGTCATTGCCCCCGGTGCCGGTCACAGCCCGCTGATCCAAACCGACATTGACCGGTACACGGCCAAAACCGATGCGCAGATGCTCTCCAACATGGCCACCTACGACTCCCACGATAGAAAATTTCCTTCCGAAGATCCCGATGGACTCGGCAGAATCCTCGGGCCGGCCTCGGTCGGCTCCATTGAGGATATGCACATGGCGGCGACGCACGTAGTGGCGGGCGCAAAGCGCCTCCCATCTCCCGACGAGGACCCAAAGCTATAAAAGCCGCTCACAGGTAATGGGTCGAAGCCACAGGCGTGTGAACAAGTTTGTGAGACATTTACATTATGATAAGAATTTGACATGAATGACTTCTATATCTATTTGAAATCGTGATTCGTTTGAATTATTTTTGTCTTGATGCCCCCGATGTAGTTTAGTATGGATGTTTATACAAATTATCTCTTTCTTTTCCGATTGAAGGTCCGTGGATATTTCTAGAAATTTGGATTGCATTCCCTGTATAATTTATGTATAGCCCCTCTCCATGTATGTAGTTGTGCGCATGACCGCATGTGACGGATCATTCTGTTGTCAGGAACGGTTCTGTCCATTTATGGCGTAATCAGCGCTTTTTTACATGTACCGCTGCGTGGCACATTCCCGGGGAACGATTTTTGGAAAAGATCGTTTTTATAAGTTCCCGCGAGGGGAGAAGTGCAAGACGACGACGACGTAGTGTTGTTCAGAATTTTATTCAATACAGGGGCGCACGGTACCGTATAGGATAGCAACTGTATGCAATGGGGCCGCGTCTGCCACGACAACTGCGCACCACAGAACGCGCGTAACACTCTGTTTTCGTAGATTTTCTCAAATACGAGAATTTCTACCTGTCGTCATCGGAGCATTTCATTAATGGCTTGAGCTCCATTAACATAACCGCGCAGTTTTCATACTCAACTACATGGACCAGCACAAATTTAGTCCTGTCTTTGCTTTATATAGATCAACAACGATGGCACGCCTTCTCTACATCGTTTCGCTTGCCCCCTTCGTGGCGGCAAGAATGGTTTTTTCCCAACATTCTCATAATTTATTAGAGCTTTCAAGTAGGATCCATTGTGGAATACAGGAGCAGTTTTTAGGCTCGTATTTTCATAGATCAACAGAAGTTCACTACAGGGTGTTTGAATGAGTAACAGCTGAGCAAGTCTGAGCTTGACTTCGGAAAAAAAAATCGATAACATCAGGGCGACAAGGGCATCGGGGACACCGCCGGGGGCATTGTGAAGAAGCCGTTCGATGTCGCCGAGAGTGGCACCGGCAAGCTCACCGGAAGGGGTGGGGGCAAGTCCATCGTGGGGGAGTGGAAAGACGTATTGTTATGATCAAGTAATACTACTAGTCTAATATCACATAACATATTCTGTCATCTGCAAGCAATATTCAATTCGTACATTATTAAGATGATTCTATTAGAAAAAGAGAACGACGCAGAGCGGCTTATTACTATAAAAGGAGAAAAAGGGATATAATAAATACAATCTACAAATACGTACGACCAATAAACAACAACAATAAATACAATCTACACAAGATTTTTCAACGAAAAAAGGGCGAGAATAACAAGATGGAGATCAAAGAGGTGGGTCAGGTGAAAGGCCAGAAAAACCGGCACCCGGTAAAGTACGCGGACGGCAAGGAGGGGGAAATAGCGGTTCGTTTAACCATTTCCTATTAACCTTTAATAAGAATTTTCAAAAGCTACAACTTTCCAAAAATAATGTGATCACATAGATAGATGGGTTGAATTGGTAGATTTGGGGATTAATCAAGGCGATTTGGGGATTAGGGGTCAATAGGCGATTTGGGGATTAGGGGTCAATAGGCGATTTGGGGATTAATCAAGAAGACGCCGTACGACCAATAAACAACAACAATTGGTAGATTAGTTTATGAGCTGCAGCCATAGCTTGTGTTTTTCATGACGCCACAATGTGTTCATCAAACTCAAATCTAATATTTATGATACAGAAATACTCCTAAACAATTATATTAGGTTCAAGTGAAGTGCGAAAACGTCGACGATTGCGAGGGCGCGCAAGCTTGCATGAAAGGTTGTTTTTTTTGGCGCACAGACGTGCATTTGAAAGTTTGTTTGCACGCAGGCACGTAGGATTTGAGCACGTAGTGTTGAACAAAAAAAACAAAACATAGGTAAGTGTGAAATAGAGTTGACGGACCCGGAGGGGACGTCCACGCGGGGAAAGTATGACGGAAAATCTACGATCAGTATTACTAATTTTTCAGGAATGATGTCATCGCTAGGTGACGACTGCTAATGTCGTTTCGATTTTTTATGACGTAGAGTACGTAGCGCTTCTGATTGTAAAGATGTTTTTGTTTCATATTATGGCATACCCACGAGAATTCCCATACGCATCAATAATTACAAGTCCCAAGAAACCGCAAACAAAAAAAAAAACAGCGTGGACCCAGAATGGAAAAGGAGCTTGGCAGCGGAGCAGTCAGGCCAAGGCCTCTTCTTCTTCTTTGCTCGAAGTAAGCGACGACGCCCCGCCGGCAGATTACCCGCCGGCACCCACCGCCGACGCCACTCCCGACACGTCTTCCTCCGGAAATTCCGACCTCCCCTACGGCGCTGTGCTGGCCGCCAAAATGAAGGAGCAGCCGGGAGGACTGTGGAACAGCTTCCTGCAGCTTTTTGACGACGCACCGCCCGCGGATTACCCGCAGCCGGCCTCGGCGGGCGACTCCACTACGGGAGCCAGCAGCGGCCTGCCTTACGGTGCAGTGCTGGCCCCGGAGCAGTAAGCATAATATCGGAGACTACTAACTAACCGGTAGTCGTATCTATTTATATATCGGCGCATATTGGTACTTCTATCCGCATGCCTATCATAATGAATTATTATGTAATGGTCTTCTACAGTGATAATGTCGTAGTGTATTGGGCACGGGAGAAGACTACGGTATCTGTGGCACTGGACTGATTGGTCGGTGTACTAAATATTAACTATGGCCCGCGTATTATTGTGTCAATTTTCCAGCGATGTACAAGGACGGAACCACTGACTACATGATTGAGAATGTACATATCTAATTCATTCCATAGATCAGATTTCTTCATACGCAAGTGTAAATATGCATAGGACTAATAAATCATTTCTTTACAAGCTGCGCATTTGTGATTTCATATGTTTCTTCTTCTGCAGCGTGAAAATCGAGCAGCGAATACACCTGTATTAAATCTTCATCATATCGTGTCATTGTAATTACCATAGCCATGCGAGCGACCTTTAACATTCCTCAGACATGACCAACCGCAGGTCATAGACTATTCCTAATATCAGCGACGAATAATAATGCACTCTATGATGTTTCGATTCCTGCAAACAGATGGCGATATGAATTTCTGCGGCAGCGTATAGATACAAATATACTATAGGTTCGTGTATATTATGTTCAGGGGCCTGCGTGACTCTATTATCAATGCAACAAAAATCCGCGATATTATTTCTCCAAATGGAACATAATATTTCTCCGCGAATCGTCTTGATAATCTAGCATATATTATATTGTTGCAAACGATCATGAAACAGTAAACTTAACTAAACCTACAGTGAAAAATACCAATCATAGCAGGTAAATTGGTAGTAGAGGGTGCTCCCCGCCCTACTCTATAGGTGTTTTTTTTTTCTGTAGAGGTGTACATCAAGATGGCCGATCCGCATCAGAAAAGTGCGTTGCGCGCGGACTACGAGTCTCTCGCCAAGATCCACAGCAAGGTGAATTTTTTCATATTATCAGAATTTTTGTGGCATCAATTATCATCAAAAACTACGCATGATGATTTCTGATAACTGACCGATGAATAATATCAAGACTGCAGATTTCTAATATTTCTCGTCGAACTTGCGATGACGGTCGATATTATTATTCGAAAAACCTCATAGCTTGGTTATATTGAATTCAAACTAATAAATATAATATTTCATTGGCAATGTCTAGCGTGCCAATGTCTATAATAGCGGGGGAGAAGCTAGGAGGGAATTAATGGAAACCTCTCGGACGATTGTAAAACCCATCCATCCATCCATGCATTTCATTGTTATCGCGTTCGTTGTAAAGAGTATCTGCTTCGGCGGATTAATAGACATTAACTCCATCCATTTAATTGGCAAACTACAAGGCCAAGATCAGTCGTTAAATTTACCGCTAGTTAAGAGATTATGTACAAGGCCAAGAAACATAGTTCATAGTGTGAAGAAAAAATAAAGGCCAAAGTCCTGGTTCAGTACCGTCTTTTGAAGGATTTCGAGGAGCTGCACCGCAACCCCATTCCCGGAATTTCAATAAAAGTGCTCGAAAACAACGTTTACGAGTGGCACGTCACCATCACGCCCTTGTCCGGTCGCATTTTTTGTATGATACTTCTTGACATGCGCGCACCCGCATACCGTTGTCCGAGAAAGTGTATACAAACGAGAAAGTACATACCGTTGCACCAGTGTATACAAACGAGAAAGAACATAAAAAATATTTCCTTTAGGTCACTACCGCGGCCTGAAGCTTCATCTGATCCTGCTCTTTCCCGAAGATTACCCCAAATCGCCCCCGGACGTCGAGTTGTGCTCTTCTTTGCCCCACTGCAGCGTGTTCGGACAAGGCTACTGGGGCCCGTATTCCTACCGCCCCAAAAAGTTTTCGTATACCCTCTGCTGCGACTTCCTGCAGAAGAGTACGAATCTAGAGCGACAGGCAGATCCCCGCTACAAGGGCTGGACGGTGCTTTTTTTTTTCGTAACGCACTATGGCTGCTAGAAGATACGATTTTGAATTGAGAACTGAATGTATTATATAGATTTAGAAATCAGTCAGAAATCAGTTTGTGTAGTCCCGCTCAGACATACTTCATGACCTTCAAAAAGGTGTCCTACTCGGTGGAGGCCGTGTTGGTGCAGTTGCACTGCTTTTTATTCGACGACTACGTCGAAGCGGAGTATACCATTGACAATCAACCTCTCAACGGTGCGTACCGGGCACACAACGCCACCAGCAAGAGTCACGGCTCGAACCACGGAAACATGGTCAGTACCCTGTGGGACTCGTGGTGTGGCGACCGTAAACACCAGGACGACGTGTGCCGCGACTTTTATCGTTCCCAGTTCGAGGCGGACCATTTTTGCTGCAAAATCTGCGGCTATCACGGGGGCGCCTCGTTGGAGAGCCTGTTCGACGAGCGCACTTTAAAACTAGCCATGGGCGACGTCTGCGAGCCATGCGACGACAAAGAAATTATTGAGGATGAAGTCAAAAAAGTTGAGGACGCGGCCGGGGAGGGAACCGGGAGAGAGCAAGGAAAGAGCGACGAAACTTCTTCTGCGTCTCAGGTTGAAGATGGCGAAAAAAGAGCTAGCTCGAGTGCTGATAGCGCACCTATCAAGGAGACAACAACAGCAAATGTTGATATGAACGAAGATGATTCTTCGAAGGCGCATTGTTTCCAGATCGACGATTGTTCGAACCCGTACGGTACCTACGTCGGCGACTCTCTTTACGACTACAGCGAGAATGCCGATCCGATGGACTCGCCGGAAATTCTGGAGAAGTATTTCGGCGAGGTCGTCAATTTCCTGATGGGCTCCATTTTTAAACTGCAGAACAAACTTAATAAGGATGCTACGAAGCTCTTCGCGCTGGAAAACAATAGTTTGAAAAATCAGCGTCGCGCTCTGCCGCGCGTGCCTGGCGTTTTTCGCCGGCGCGACATCGTGTGCTTCCGTTTTTGCGGTTACTCCAGTGATCACGTGCAGACCGGCTTTGTAGGAGGGTTTCGCTCCGTTTTGAATCCGAATTTGAAGGTGTGGTATTACGGGAAGCCGCCGAAATTTGCAGACACTGCAAATTTTGTCTGGGACTCGAAAACGGGCAAACGTATGAAGATAAATCGAGACCGCGATCGCCGAGCGCGCTGGGAGCTTGAAAACGAAAACGCCGAAAAATTCGAAAATTCGCAGTCTGGAAAGTTTGCGAAGTTTGCCGAAAAAGCCGCAGGCGGGGAGCCGAAACCGAAGGGAATTTTCGTGAACGCGGGCGTGATTGTGCAGGCCAACTGCTGGAACCAGACTGTGGACATCGCGGTGTGGGGGCTGGAAAAATCGCAGCAACCGAAAATCCTCGACTGTGCGAAATTTGAGAACCAGCCCGAGATCGTGGAATGGGAGCATTTGAAAAAGAACGGTTTTTCTGAGAAAAAATCACAGATCTTTAATGGCCAGCGGAAGCTGCGGGTGTTGAATTTACAGGAAAATTCGCAGAACGTCTTGGATAGTACATTCCTGAAGGCCGCGTCGTTGGCGGAGGCATACGACAAAGCTTCCGAACAGAGCTGCCTCGTGCACACGGACGTGGCGTTGCAGGAGAGGCGCGCAACAAGATCCGACAAGGTGGGCCTGACGCCCTCGTACAACACCGAGGCGGCTCTTGATCCGTACGCGATGAACCACTGTGTGCTGTTGAAAAACGTCCCCATGACCAGCGTGTGGCTCCGCGAATACTACGACGAAACCTTGCCGGTCCCCTGGGAGCACGAGCCGCCTCTGCGCTACAAGCCGAAGAACGTCAACTACCCGGCCACCGTTCGTTTAGCATACGACGCCAAGAAGGACTTCGGCTTTTGTTTGAAATACAACAACGTCGAGCGGCCGTTGTCTAATAATGTCAACAAAAAGCAACCGTTGCCGGCCATCGCAGAAGAGAGTAACTCGAGTCTGGGCCCCACCACCGAGTCGCACAGCTTCGTGGCGCTGGAGGAACCTGAGATAGATGCGCTCTCCGACTCTCCACTAGCCACTACCGAGAGCTTCAATTTTCTCGCGCTGGAAGACGCCACAAGTGAGGATTTCGAGATCGTCAACTTGCCTGCCTCGGTGGATTCGTTGCGCCGTAACAGTGTGGTCGCGGACATCGCGAAGAAGGGTTTTTCTTCTTCTTCTTCTGATGGTGTTTCCGAGGCCACGCTGTGCGAAAACGAGTACTACCGCATTTACGATTTGGGGGAAAACATGGTGTGCTGCTTTTCCCAAAGAAGCGGCAGCTCTGCATCGGGCTCCACGCTGTTAGGATGGGACGCTGACCACGCCTTCAGCAATTTCTTCGACAATCAAAAAGTCGACTGGACCTTCTTGCGTAGTTGTCAAATGAACAATTGCAGCCTACCTGGGAGGCTGACCAGCGTGAAGCCTTTCGGCGCTTTCGTCGACATCAACTTCCACGAAAGCGCCGCCGATAAGAGTACTGACATTCACATCGAGGGCCTTCTGCCCCTCACGAAGAGTTTCAAATTGTCCCTCGAAGAATTGGCTGCGGTCTTGGTCAAAGCCGCACAAC
>Ga0099797_101175_pt1 | contig 14597 bp, 10 predicted proteins | sample Uncmet_Sort48C_1_FD_89871 | JGI IMG/M metagenome (GOLD analysis project Ga0099797, IMG submission 89871) | Marine eukaryotic communities from CALCOFI LINE 67, Pacific Ocean - C012_Sort48C_1 | ecosystem: Environmental > Aquatic > Marine > Oceanic | place: Pacific Ocean: Monterey Bay | collected... | reverse complement strand
CTATTCAACAAGGCAGCGCTAGAAAAGTTTTGCAACGCTCCCTTCCGGCACAAGATCCGCGACGTGCCCGGACTGAAAATTTTGGCTGGCACCATTGCTCTTGACTTTCTTGCCATTCAACCGTTTCTATACTGGCCGACATATTATGTGGTGAAAGAAGTCGGGTATGCTGGCGAGTTAGATGGCATCAGAGAGTGCAGTTCGGTGGAAGGGGCTGGGGCGGTGGCGGCCAAGGGGGGAGTATCTAGTCCAATTCTCTCGAGTGCACTCACGAAATATAAGAACAGTTTTTGGGAGGACAATCTTGGTATGTGTGGTTTCTGGCTGCCGATGGATATGGTCATCTATTCAGTGCCGTTGCACATGCGCTTACATTTGAACCATACCATCAGCTTTGCGTGGGTCGCGTTGGTGAGTATCTTCCGAGGCGGTAATGAGTATTGTGAGGAAGTGGCGGCAGAGAAGCAGCTGGGAGAATTGTAGTTCATTAAGGAAAGCAGTCTTGGCAGTACCAATCACTGCCTAAAATTGTGGCTGACTTTGCTGTAGAATTTCGACGGTCATTAACGATGCACACCGCAAATAGAACAGGTACACCATACCTGTGAGTGTTGTTTCCAAGACAATTTTTCGACTAGGGATAGAGGCCTGCATTGGACGCCGAGATCTTTTGTGATGTCCATGATGGAAGTTATTGATTAAGATACTGAATGAGTTAAAACGTACGAATGAATACAGAAAAAGAAGAAGATGTTCGCTGACAAAATGTATATGCATTGATACTATTAGTAGTAATTGAGTGAATAGAATCAGTGTAGGACAAAAAGGCATATTACGAACTCCAATCATCACCATCCCCCTACGTACTATTTTCATTATATCAAAATCGTTGCGCCGACTGTTCTGATTGCCACGTCGCACTCACCCGCCCTCGTAAAGATTCTGTAAACCCTCCAATATTCGCATGGTCCAAACGTGTAGCTTCGTGAATTTTGACTCTTTTACCACAAGGATGTAAGAAATCACCCGGCAGTCGTATGTTTGGACGACACCAAGTATCTATAAGTTTGTGTACTTTTTTGAAATCACGAGAACAATCTGTTGTTTTATAACCAAGAGGTCTTTTCTTTCCTTGGTCATTTTTCACCAGTTGTGGATATGGGTCATAATCGGGACCGGGAGTAGATGTTTCAAAAATAGATGGTCCCTTGTGACGGGGTGCCAAGCTCATCTGCGCGCCTGTTTGTTGCTCGCCAAACCCTTTTCCATCACTTGGAACTGTGTCTGTATCATGGAGCACTGGGACGGGCACAAATGCTCGAGGAACTTGGGAAAACTTCATACTTGGTAATGTCAGCGCGCTTTTTGTTTGTGGGTTGTAAGCTCCTGGCCCAGGCACAACATCGTCGACTTCTTTCACACGTAATCCACGCCGGCGGTTGACTCTGGCAGTGACATTAAAAACGCCGAACTCTGAGCTCACTCGGTTGCAACTTGCACGGGCAACTGCACGAGCTTCGAGAACGCGTTTAGTTGGTTTCGTTGTATTACGCCATTCTTGCCTACTTCGCTGTTCTGGCTGAGAAAAAAATTGTGTCAAAAATGCATTCCTTGTTGGGGTATCTAGCCATCGCTTGCTACTGTTTATGATGTTTACTTTGGCGTTGGCAATATTTGCGTCTGATGGAAGGTACACAATTTTAGTACTTCCTTGCTCTGCTTTCGCATCATCTGCATTATTGTCGGAACCTGTCAAAGTAACATCGTCTACATGTCCTTCGGTCGTCTTCGGCGATGGTAATGTTACCGAAATGTATGAATATGTGTCAGCTTTCTCGATCTTTTGTTTATCCTGATCGGATGGTTTCTTCTTTTTCGAAGGCTCTGAGCGAACTGTGCGGTAAACACCTGGCTTGCGCGAACTATGACTAAACTTATGAACGCTCGCACTTGTCAACAAAGATGAGTAAGACACTGCCATTCTTGCAATCCCCAAGCTTTTTGGGGACACAGCTCCGCCTTCATCTGTGTGCCGCTCGGCTAGTAACGAATGAACGATTTTATAGTCACACACTCTCACTCTCTCACTCTCTCTCTTCGCCCAACTGTCGATGAGCTTGCTGTTCATGGATGTATGTCACAAGACTCTGAATCGATAACGGAATAACCAGACGAACGACGATGAGTCCAATGTTCTGCCTATGCTATGCCCAGGATGTTTGCACCAGTCGGACCGCTAGGAGTACAGTACGTATGGTGGCTACGTGGCTACAGTAGAGACTAGAGACTCGAGGAATGTGATAGGAGCGAGGTCTCTAGAGAGTACTGTATCACCATATTCATCACCATCCATGTGTTTTCGAGGTGATGATGACATCAAATTCTTATGACCTGGGGGGGCGAGACTAGCGAAGTGGATGGGACTACTAATTAATGATGGTCCCCACACTAGTTCAGACTATTATTGGACTCATTTAGCTTGCCAGAGGAACGGCAAGCACTTGCTTGAGGTGAATGGAAATCGAACAGCTCGTATTCAATCGGCAGGTATTGAAAGTAACCTGGGTGTGTACGTGCTGTTGTAACCGTCTCCTCCGTGGAGCGTTTGAAATCCATGTCCTTGGGGGGCAGGTTAGTTTTTGTGTTATGTCTGGCGCTGCTGCTTGACACAACAACGGGTAGTGGCTTGAGAAAAGAAGGGATCGTAGGACGTGGGGGAAAGAGGCGACGGAAAGTGTTGCAAAATGGTATAGCAGCTGAGGATATGGCCAGCAAAGGCGGGTTGATGTCCCCAATCAAGCGGCACGTAAAGCACAGCGCAGCAGCTGCCTTTGCTCCCCCAGCAGATCCTGTTGTCAATAACCCTGCCGTATTTTCCAGTGAAAATATTGGGGGACAAACAGAGTTTACGAACCCACTCTCTAGCCCCCATGCGTTAGGCATGCCCATGTCACCAAACGCAGACCATTTGACGTGGCCTGGTCCGGCACCGGGGTATGAAGGTCGAGTTCCTTCCCCCCTCGGACGAAACCCGGGGCGAAAATCAGACTACGGATTGGCGTCGAACCCTCCAGATTCTTTGGGTGGGTTTCGGCCGATGACCGTTCTCGACAAACGTTTCATGGACCCTCCATTGCCTTCCCAGCCGTCCATGCCAGTCAACAGCATTGGATCTATATTTCCGAAACCATAAACAAATGCCTGGATCTGATTCTATTCCCGTGACAATGAAACCTCTTCGTATCGAGAAGATATCGCAGATATGGGCTCTTACGCGGGGTCGACAGCGAGGATTCTCTGGCCTGACACAAGCAGCCGGGGTGGTTTGATGTTTGAACACCGACGCTGGCGCATCCTGGTTGCAACCCCATACCGGCAGCGGTCCATGTGGTGGGTTGAAAGAACGCACGAAGGCGGAGGGAGAAGCATTGTGTCAAGGTAACTTGTGAGTGAGGTGTGTAGGTAGGTTTATTCAAATATAGGTTCTTCCCACGCCGTCGTCGTCCGACCAATATAAAACAATTATGATATGAAATCCTCGTAGACGACTGATCATCCATCGTCGTTCTATACTATACTTATAGTAAGAAACTTAATCAAACGTTATTTTTTTATATTCAAACAACGCATCGATGCGATTCTTGCTTAGCTTTTTGTTTGTTTTCTTTCCCTCGACGTGCGAGACGTACGGTCGTTGGCTAGGATGCGTGGCATTTGTGATTGATCGCGTGATTGGTTGTGTTCGGTTATTTAGCCTATTCAAGGCGGCAGTATATGGTTGAAGAAGCGGTGGGTGATGTTCGGAGCGTACAATAGGGTTGTTCGCCGAGTTTGGCGGGGACCAGGGAAGTTCCGTTGGCCGCCTTGGCGGAGTGCGAGCGACGCTCCGAAGCCACCATCGTGGTCTTTTGCGGGGGGGAATACGTCCCCGTCTTGGACGAAGAAGAAGTACAATTTGTTACCTCCCGAGGAAACAATATCGGGCATCGTTACTTCCGTCATTTTCCGAAACGACAATACATTGTACAGCGTGCTGGCATGTGCACAGTGCACATCGGAGCCCTTCGCACCTGGAATAGCGGGCACCACTTCAGATCTAACGTCTGTTATTGTCCGCGGAACTGGGCCCATACTGATCGATTTGCAGCCGGGGGACCGCATATCTGTATCTGGATGCTGGCAGGACGATCGTGTGCACGGCAGACAGTTTTCGGTCGTCTGCAACGCCCCGTTACCCGTGGAAGACCTGCCGTTGCAAACGCTATCGTCGTACTTGGGCACAGGCGCGATCCCACACATTGGAAAATCGCGTGCGAAGAAGATCGTGGAAAACCTCGGTGAGGAAACGCGTAAACTGTTCGGAAAATCCCCTCGAACCATGGAAAAAAACTTACTGTCCATTCCTGGGTTTGGAAAGACGACTGTTGCTAGAATTTTAAACGGGATCACAAAGAACTTGACCCAACGGTTGGTCCTCTTGGAACTGATCAACCAAGGCTTCACAAACGCACAAGCCCGTACCCTGAACAGAATGTATGGGTCCAGTTCGCTTGGTATTATGACGGGAAACCCGTACCTACTGGCAGAGGAGGTGCCAGATTTTGGTTTTGCTACTGCTGATAGTATTGCTTTACGACAGGGGATGGCTTTGGACGCTGAGTTTCGTTTAGAAAGTGGTATTTTGCATGTGCTGTCCAAGGCTTCGATGGACGGGCATTGCTGTTTGAACCGGGATGAATTGATCTCGAAGACGCTTGATCTGATAAATGCGAAGTACTATAATCGGGAGAGGGCGCGCGCGCGAAAAGGGACACCGAAAGAGGAAGGTGAGAAACCTATTCCACTAGTTGAACCTGTGACTGTGGACGCGCTCGTGACGAAGATGGTAAAGACTGGTAGCCTGATAGTGCTAGACGTTCGAGGCGACGGGAACACGCAGACGGAAATGATATACCACCCGAAAGTTTACAATGTCGAGAAGAAACTAGCCCGTCACATTGTTTCTCGCGTTGCAAGCAACGCAGCAGCAGTTCCTAGTTTAAGCTATGCACCGAATGACAGTTCTGGAGGAGGACTATCTGTCGAGCAGGTGCGGGCGCTGAAGATGGCCCAAGACGATTCTTCGAAATTTCTGGTTGTGACGGGGGGGGGCCCGGGACCGGGAAAACCTATGTCATGAAGGAAATTGTGAAAGCATGGGAAAAGATGGGCTTGCGAATTGCACTTGCAAGTCCGACGGCACGGGCCGCGCAGCGGTTGCGTGAGGCCGTCGGGAACCCCAAATACGATGACCACACGAAAACTATTCACCGCCTCTTAGAATACGCATCGCGGATCAACTCGTTCAAGAGGCATGGGAACAATCCTTTGGAATACGATGCGATTGTCGTGGACGAAGCGTCCATGTTGGACATATACTTGGCCCAGTCGTTGATGGATGCTATCCCCGAACATGCTCGAGTTCTTTTCGTCGGCGACGCCGACCAGCTGCCAAGCGTTGGAGCCGGCAATGTGTTGCGGGATATCATTGGCTCGTCCATGGTTCCGGTGGCTGAACTGCAAACCATTTTTCGACAAGATCGAGCCAGTGCGATCGTCAAAGACGCACACTTAATCAATGCCGGCAGTGTCCCCAGAAACATGAAGCACTTGGTGCGCTTAGGTGATACGTTTTCCATCGCTGTGAGTAAGCAACATGCGCCGTGTAAGGACGGTGATGTGCTGTTTTTGAATGTGGAGGACCCGGAGGAAGCGGTGGATTTACTGGACGGTTCCGTCTTGCCATACCTGACTTCACTGGGCTACGACGTTGCCTCGGACGTGCAAGTTTTGGCGCCGATGAAAGCAGGGCATTGCGGCACGGTAAATATCTGCAATCGTACCCAGGCTACGATCAACCCTAATTTTGTGAAATCCGGGGTGAATGCGGATACACCTGGGGGTCTTGTCGTAGGCGATCGTGTGATGCAAGATACAAATGATTATACCCTTGAGGTTTATAATGGTGAAATTGGACGAATCCTAGAGCGGTACAAGTGCAAGGGGAAGAGGAAAAGGCGAGATCAGGGGTACGGGTATGTTGTGGACATTGGGGGGCGGCAGGTTCGATACGAAGGGACGAGTACCCGACGGCTGCAGCTGGCATATGCCTGTACTGTTCACAAGAGCCAAGGCTCGGAGTTTCCCGCCGTGATTCTACCGCTGGTAAGGGAGCACGCGTTCAATCTCTCGAAGAATTTGCTCTACACGGGTTTGACACGCGCGTCGCGGCTGGCGGTTATCATCGGTTCCTGGCGCATGCTCCACGCAGCCGTGAAGAAAGTGGATGTTAACTTACGGCAGACCGGTTTGCAACACCAAATGTGGGAACTCAGTGACGATAGCAGCGGAGAGTGGTCGCGTAGGGAACGACAGGAAGATCAGCCGTTGTGGGACACTTTGGGCTTAGAAGAACTGTTCGAGGAGGGGCATTAATTATACTTGTGTCTCCGAGTACATATTATACTACTAGGTACAGCTTCACCCTCCTGCCACTTGAACTCGTAAATAATAAGGTACGCCAATAGATTGATTGATTGGTTTCGGATTGCTCAGCGCTCAGCTCTATCTTCCGACGAGCGCCCGAAGCAAATAAATGTATTCACTAAACCGAGGGCTCTCTCTGTATATGAATACGTTTAGATCATATTAAACCTTTCCCAACATAACTGTAAACAGAGAGGAGGATCTATATAAAAAGGCAGAACTTCATATACGCCAAATTAAAATCGTAAGGAGGATAACCGTCACCCCCGAATCAATTTGTGGCCGCCAAGCCCAAGATGTATACTGAGCTGGAGGAGGACGCCAGGGCGGAGGCACCCACGCGCGTGGTGCCTCGACGGCGAGTGGTGGCGCTGGCTGCAATGGCGCTGGCTGTACTGTGCTTGGTGGCGGGTATCTTTCTCGGGCGGCTCTCGATGGGATGGGGCCATCACGAGCCGCCCGCAGTGGACCCGGCGTCGCTACCACCCATCTTGTTGTGGCGGCTGCAGCTGGTGGAGCACCACGTGGTTCCGGGCTACGGCGACGTGACTACCGAGGCGTTCGGATTGTACTACTTTGCATGGGACGACCCGAGCGGTCTCGTCTTCTCCCGGCAGGAGAACTCGTTTGGGTATGAAGACTGGCGCTTCCGTATAACTGGCGACATCCCATGGAACACCTTCTGGGCAGTAGATGGCGGGATTGCAGTGACGTTGATGAACAACACCGCGGGTGGGAAGTCCGCCTGCACGCACCTCCCATATAGGTACACCACAGAGTTCTGGCCGCGCGACTTCCTCACGTCCAAGTGCGAGCCCGTGGCTGGGCGCCTGGTGCAGGCGATTCCGCCGCGGTTCGGCAAGGGCAGCACCTCGTTCGACGGGCGGGCTGGCGTGGCGAGGCGATGCACGCTCAACGGGGGCGGCATGGCCATCCGGCCAACGGTGTGGACCGACCCGCAGTCCGGGCGGCTGCTGAGGTTTGACCTTGAGGAGAAGTCCGCCGGTTGGAACCCACAAACGTGGGACATCCTAGAGCAAGTGCCCATCGACAGGCTGGAGCCCGCATTCCGACGCATCCCGGATGTTTGCAATCTATGAGCTGATGATTAAACGTGTGGGGTTGGCTGGAGGAGATCTCTGTGCTGCTGGAGGGGATTGAAGGTGAGGGGTACAACGGCGCCCTGATGCACGCGCTTGTGCACATGGTGAAGGAGATGGCAAGGTAGCGGAGATGGGTCTGCCGTCGACGTAGATGGATAACCCGACGCACTCCCACCCGTCAGGTTCAACCATTTCAGCGTCAGCGTCCGCCCCGACTCGACCTTAAAGTGCCGCCTCGACCCGCTCGTCTTGGCCGTAATCGTCGTTAGGCTCGAGCGCCCGGTTACATTCAAGTCACCGGTCAAATCGGAAAATCTTCTGCAAAATCTGTAATTACTTTCACTGCTTCATTCGCATCTTCCATATACTTTTTTGCCGACATATTCAATCAGTGAAAAGAGAGAAGTTTTTAACTTGTCGTGCGTTGATGGAGGCGATAATGGCGTGGATTCAAAGAGAAGGGAACAAACTGTTTTCTTGCCCCGGAGTGTATATCTTCATTCAAACAACGGATATTTATAAAGAAAAAAACAAAATAAGTTATTACAAACCAAAAAATCCACTATAATATCCACTAATAAAGTGGGGTACCTACTGTAGTAACATCCCTCGCTCCCCCAATCCTCCTGCCCTGTGTCTTTGTTGGGTTTGTATTCGTGTTTCTATTTATTAATTATACTTGTGTCTCCGAGTACATATTATACTACTAGGTACAGTTTCACCCTCCTGCCACTTGAACTAGATTCTCTGGGTGCACCGGAGTGCCGGAGTCATCGGCATCGTGGTGTACCCTAGTAGTCCAAGCAGTAGACTCGACGGGGCTCTCCAAATTGAAGGTTGCATTTACGCGAGGTCTGGTCGGCCCATACGTGAGTGTACGCTGTGTCCCTTCTGCCGGTGGACGCGTCTACAAACTTGCACCCGATCACCCGCCCGAATGTTCAAAATGTTGGCGAGTTTTGCAGGAGTGGTCGTCCACGCGGTGGTGGCCTACAACCATCGAGTTTCACATCGAACGTCTCCGTACGTACATCCTACACTTATACTACCCAACAGAAAACACGTGACAAAAATGTTGACTCATGCCGCTTGCGCGCTGCTCTTGGTGGCAACCGCTACCACCTCCACCGCCACCCCAGCACCCAAGGCCATCGTCATGATGATAGTCGACGACTGGGGGTACGCCGACTCGGCGCTCAATCCAGACGTCTCGTCGCCGGACATTCCCATGGTCCACACGCGGGCACTCGCCTCGCAGGGCGTCTTTCTCTCAAACAACCACGCCCAGCCCGTCTGCTCCCCGACGCGCAGCGCCCTGATGACGGGCCGCTTTCCCTTTCGCGACGGCATGCAGCACGAGAACACCATCATGCCCGGGTCCACCGCGGCCATTCCGCTGACAACCCCGACCGTTCCCGAGCTCCTGGCCGAGCACGCTTCGTTCACTTCCTACGCCGTCGGAAAGTGGCACCTGGGGTACGCGCATTGGAAAAACACGCCGACCGGCCGCGGCTTCAAGGGGCACGTTGGGTACCTGCAAGGGCAGTGTGACTACTACAACAAGACGGTCGGAAAAGGGCCAGTGTCGGGTTTCGACTTTTGGGACGGACAAAAGGAGTATCGCGACGCCGTCGGTAACTACTCCCTACCGCAATACATGGCGGCCGTCCGTCGCTTTGTTGGCGAGTGGAAGAACGACGCAACTTCGGAGGAGAATTCGCCGGGCCTGTTTCTCTACCTCTCCCACCAGACAGTGCACCTGCCTCTGGAGGCGGCTGGGGAAGATCCGCGCTGCGGGCACATTTCCGACTACTGGCGTCGTGTATACTGCTCGATGCTTGTCGAGTTGGACGACTCGATGGTGGAGCTGGTCTCCATTCTGAACGACGCCGTGGGCGAGGACTGGGTGATGCTGGCGATGGCGGACAACGGCGGCATGGTGCGCTCTTCCGAGTCACAAGACGACCACGACAAGCCAACCTTTCCGGGGTCAGCAGGCGACAATCGACCTCTACGCGGGAGCAAGACCACGCTTTTCGAAGGCGGCGTCCGCGCGACGTCGTTCGTGACAGGCGGCTCGACCATGATCCCGAAAGCGGCGCGAGGAACCACGTACGGAGGCCTCATGCACGCGGCAGACTTCCCGGCCACTGTGCTCGCCCTCGCCGGTGTCGACCTCTCCTTCATCAACAGTGGAAGAAAAGGTACTGCGCCGCCGCTCGACGGTATGAATCACTGGGATGCAATTATGGGTACAACGGAGGCGGTGGGTGCGCTCCCTCTGCGCGAGCACCTTCCGCTCAATGTGGTGAACAACGGGTCCGACTATTCGGCCATTCGCTTCGGCGACATGAAGCTGATTCTTGGCGCCCCAACGCTGGCCGTCGACGACATCGCCGGCGCATGGTGGGCCGGCGGGCTTGGGAAGCCGGTGGAGAAGCAGCCTGCACACACGAAGGGCATGCCGTACTTGTTCAACGTGACGGCGGATCCGTACGAGCACCACGAGATCGAGTCTTCCCACCCGCACTACGCCGCACTCGTCAAGAAGGGGACGGATCTACTGAAGGGGTATGTCAGCAGCGGGGACTACTCCGAGCCGCAGCCGAACAAAATTCATCTGGCGGCGCTGCCCGGCCTGCACGGTGGAGCATGGGTGCCGTGGCTAAAGGACACGGACTTGTGAGGACGCCAAGGCCTCGGTGTTCTGCTCAACCAACGTGGAGTTGGAGTGGGTTATGAATCGAAAACACATAGTACGCCGGGGGTTTTGGCCGCTGCTTGGAAAATCACATAGGGTCTCTATACATTCGGTGCAATGATTGGAATTATGCAGATCCAGTAAAGCAAAAGGAAAAAGAGAAAAAGTTAAAGGATCAAAAGGATGAAATAACAGAATTCACTCAAGATGAATTTAAATGTATAAGGCACGAGCTCGATTTCGATTTTCAGGAGGCCCAAAAGCACCTATAAGAGGTGTAAACAGCTGGTGCGGCAAACAACGAAACAAAACAAGGCGACGAGAGTGCTAGCAGAGGCGAAGACATCGTGACAGGGTCAAGTGACCCGCTACACGACATAGGAAGAAATACATATACGGTACCACGTATACCCAACTACATCCACGTACAGTGTCCAGTGCACAAGTGTATACAATCAAATAATAAATAAAGACCGACAACGAACTACAACCGCTAACCCCGTTGTTCGTTACAATGATCTAAATGTCAAAAAGTGAATGTTTCCATTTGAGTGCAGTCCAATGCCCCTGCCCTTACGTTTTTTCTGTCGCAAAGTTCATCCTTACGTGAATTGTTCGGGTTAAGAACGGACAATTGCCAAAAAGAAAATGTTCAAAACAATCCCAGGTGGGTTGTTGACGTATATATTGCTCTTTTTGGAAGACACGTCCCCCGCAAATTTAGCAAAGCAGCTTATTGCTATTAAAACAACATGCAAAGCTTGTGCCAATGATGTGGTTGAACAAGCTGCTTTATTTCACATTGAACTACTCAAAAAAAACGTTTTTGAGGCATTGAGAAGAGAAAATATTGAGAGTTTGTTTGATGACATATGGAATCCGGTCATTATTGCTGGAAAGAAAAAATCATGGACCTTCGCGTTGTGGTGCATGATCCCCATTGTTGGTCCACATGGGTACCTGTCTGTTTACATACGACCGGGGCGAACAGGTGTTGATCCTGGTCAGTCTTGGGGAGGCAGTATATTTCAGATTCCAACGAAAATTTCACGGGGGCAAATTCAGATAATTTATGGAAGAGAGAACCAACTCTCACAAAGTGGGGGGTATTATGGCACGTCAACAAGTAGTTTTGTAGATTGGTTCAAAACCATTTCGAATATCGGAATACTGCTTAACAAGTTTCCTGACACGACTGGTAGAGGGGGCATTTTCCGGTATGCACAGGATCTCAAATTACACCCAGGGAGTTTTAAACGGACCATTGGCCATCCTCCAGGCTTTGTCTGTAACTTTTGTCACCGGTACAAGCGTAGCAGTCCAGAAAGTTATCAACACAGCAGAGGACATTATGCATGGCAACCGAATAAACTAGAAATTTTGCGGTGCCCTCTCTTGGAATCTAATTCGGCAACTGTCCAAATGGTTGATGGAACCATGAAGAAAGAACCATTCTTTACCTCCAAATCTTTAGCAAACGTGTATGCATTTCTCTTAGGTAAACATTCCCGCGCCAGTTCAGACAGTTTCGTGAAAACATTGCCAAAAGATCTAGTTCGCAAAATATGCGACTTCGTACGAGAGCCATTGCCTGACTCATATTTGCTTTGTCAACTCAAAGAATGGGTAACTTTGATGGAACCAGGGGAGATCTTTGAAGAGTCTATGAAACGAAATGGTAACTTTTCTGAAGTGATGACATTTTTACGTGGACGCTTCCCTCTTTCAATTTTATCAATGAAACCAGAACAGTTTATGGTATTTTTTAAAGTAGCCCACAGGATAAAATGTATGTGTGGAATTGTAGATGCAATCTTGCGTGGTAAAGAGGAGGTGTGGGACGATGACGGGGGTTGGAATGTTGATTACGAAGAAGAAGAAGAAGTAGAAGAAACCATTTGCTTTTTTGGTGATGAAGATGAAAGGGGTGGTGATTACTAGGTGATTTAATACCGTATTGTCTCTTTCTTTTTCTAAAAAGGATACCCCGACGAAGCAAGGTACTTTGGTCCATGAAAACTCTTTAACGACTCCTCCGTCCCTGCTTTCTGCTTTTTGCGTTGAAAACATAGAGAACAGAAAAAGTTTGAAAATCCTCGACATAAGAACAACCTTGTACTGTTGGGAAAATATAAAAACGAACTCCGACATACATACATGACCAGTTCAACGCTGGCTAAATCATGCACTCCCTCCCCCAAACACACATCCTCGTCTGTCTTTGTTAGGTTTGTATTCGTACTTATTACCACACATACAGAAGTACACACTACAGAGTGCACATAATACATGATGAATGACGCCAAGAAGCAAACCAACCAGCAAGACAAATAAACCGTCGAAATCAACTTTGGTCCGTCCTGCCTCCCCGTGGAGCTCTGTCTCTCTTCATGCAGTCCGTGGCTGTGCTTCTCTATGCATTGATGTTCTTCTCCGGTCCATGGACACAGTCCCGAATCTGTGCACTGTCCTTCTTTCCACCTTCGCTGTCGTACACATAGTGCCTTCTTCTTTGCCGTGAACCACGTCATGGCGTCCAACAGCAGAGGGTCCAAGCGGATGACGGCCATGGAATTCAAACGGCGCCAGCAGGAAAAGCGGGCCAAGTTGACCGAGTCGCTGGTGGTGCCGGAGCAGAATGCTGCGGATCATAGTGGTAGAAAGGGCTCTGGGCCTCGGAAATTGAACGCTTTCGGGCTCGAGATAAGCCGGACTTCAGATGCGTTGTTGAGCATGCGCGCCCACGATGATGACGCGGAGGCTGCCGCGCAGGGCAAGAAGGCCTTCGACATTTTTGCATCCTTGTCAAGCGATGCGGCTGCTTCTCATGGGAACTTGCTCCGTCGATCCGCATCTGTTCCCGTAAAGGGTACAAAACTGCAGAGCATGAGTGGTGGGCCGTTTTCCACTTTTCGGCCCGCAAAAATGGGCGGACTGCTACCGTCGTCGCCGGTGGTGGAAGAAACCAACCAGTGCGACGTAGACTTGGACGCGAAGTTGGGCGCCGCTCGCGACAATACTACCGACGTCGCCTTGTCGCAGCTGGATGCTTTCCTCCGATCGCTGGTTAAAGGCAAGGGGGCAAGTATGCCGATGAATAAAGGCGGGTTTGAGCGGAGGGGTAAAGGGTTGTCAGCGCAGTTGGCCGAGGGGGGAAGCGACAAAAACAAGACCGTCGACATTCCAGAGAGTGCGTACGTGCCGTTGTCTGGTTGCCAAGTCGATTTCAGCTTGAAGCGCCGCGTGCGCTTTTTGTCCGCAGGCCCCCTCGCATCGTTTGAGTGGACAAAATATGCCACTCGTCGAGACAAACGGGGACGCGAGTTTCTGCAGGCGGTGGAATATGCAGTCCATCCGGGGAAAGAGACCCCGCCGTTGAAGACGAACGGAGGGTTTGTGCCTGACGCTCTGCGGGATTTTTTTGTCACGCGACAGCGCGATTGGGAAGAAGCATTCAGTGGCCTGTTTTCGATGTACATGGATAAGACCAGCCAGGACGACGTTCATTTTTACTTGCAGTGCGCCTCGTTCACGGTGCTCTTTGCGCAGAACGGCTCGAGAGATGGTGGTTTGCGAGACTACCGGGCCATCATCTCCCCATCGTCGCGTAGTTTCCGCGCCGCTCTGCGAAAACACGACATACCCTTCGCGATGCCACATGTTCCAGGCGGGGCCGCAGACCATTTGGACGAAGAAGTTGATGTGCTGCAAGAGTTGAAACTGCTCCAGGAAACTGGTGTGACCAGCGGTAGTCGCGGACAAACGCGATTGCGACGGAGGACTTCCAAGGACGCGTCGGGTGCCAAGTCGACGCTGCATGTGACTGGCGAATGGGCCGTGCATGGCTTGTTTGACTTTTTGCTGAACGTGCGCTTCGAGAAAGTAGGGGTCCACATTTTTGACTTACCAACGCTGCTGTGCTCGCGGCCTTTCAAACATGCGACCGTGCGATCGCTGGAGATTGTCCGAAACGCAGAGACATTCGTGGGAGGTAAAGAATGCCATGCGCTAGAGTTGGAAGGCCCGGTACTGCCATTGGCCGTGGGGGCATTGGTACGCCTATTTTCCACAACGCAATTGCCTACTGGTGATGAAGACGCTGACTGCCAATCGACGATGAGCGTCGACTTTCATGTGGTTGAGGAGACACGCTCTTTTAACGTGCCATGGCTGTCAGACACTGACGGAACATCAGAGACCCCGCTCTCTGGAGGGTACGTCGAATCGTTAAAAGTGAAACGTCGACGTACCACCAAAGGGCCTAGCGA
>Ga0099797_100752_pt2 | contig 14607 bp, 8 predicted proteins | sample Uncmet_Sort48C_1_FD_89871 | JGI IMG/M metagenome (GOLD analysis project Ga0099797, IMG submission 89871) | Marine eukaryotic communities from CALCOFI LINE 67, Pacific Ocean - C012_Sort48C_1 | ecosystem: Environmental > Aquatic > Marine > Oceanic | place: Pacific Ocean: Monterey Bay | collected... | reverse complement strand
AGGCGGATTTTAGGCCGGCTTATAATCTACCACGACTACGCGACTACGCAACTTTCATAACGGCTTTTTTGTCCGTTTCACCTTGAAGATGACTTATTTTTCAAATTTTTTTCTAATGAAAGTGAATTCTACGCGTGTTCTACGTGTAGTCAACCTAAATTAAACTTCTGGATCATATTTTGAAATTTTTCCGCGAACACCCTATTCACAAAGAACCAAAAACGAAATTCAAAATGAAATAAAATAAATAAGAACCTCAGAATCAGAATGTATTGCAATAGTATTCTGAACTTTAAGCAAATAATAATTATTGCAATACTTTTATAAAATGACAATAACAATAATTAATTCAATACTATTGTAAGTGCAATTAATTTTTCGGCAACTATGCTACCAATACCTTATTTTTTAATTTTTTTAACCTTATCATTATGTAAGATGTACTACCTCTGTCCAACACATTTTGACCCACTTTTCTTTAGCAAAAAATCAAAAAATCAAACACCTTCAATTTCAAATTCGGATTCCCCATGGAATTCGTAGATCCTCGCACCCTTTCTCGTCACAATTCGACACCTCCTTCGCGAGATACGGTCACTTATCCGTTGAGGTGTGGGGGAAACTGACTTTTGGCGATGGTTCGACAATTATCGCCAAATTCTGTAGCTTTAACAAGCCCCTCCAGAGTGCCGCTCAGGGAGCCCCAGACCACCTACCTATGGCCAGAAAACCCTTATCCTGTATACTGCCAGTGGTTACATTGACCAGCAGACAAAGAAGTTTATACGTAGAGGCCGGGATGCGTGTTTGGAGGAGCTGAAAGAGAAGTATGGTGTCAAGATATCTTGTTCGACCCTGAAAAGGATTGCACGCATGGGAAAAGAGGCAGAGGGCAACCAGGTATGCTTGGTGAGAAAGAAGTATGACGCCACAAAGTTGTCGTATCTCACTGCGGAGGACAGGGAAGATTATGTTGAGCTCATAACAGAGTTTGCTCACACTTGGAGGCGTCTGACCATCCGACATCTCCATCTACTAATGCAAGGAAAGGGATACGAATTCTGCAAATCTACTATCTCCAATCATTTGCATGCAATGAATATGCGATAAAAAACGATACATCTGAAGCCAATTCTGATCATGGGCTTGTTTCTTCAACAACTTACGGTCTATCATGCGGTGCAGGGGTGATAACAACTACCAACCAGCGCATAATCAGGGAGAAAAAAGGCAAAAAAGTACGGGTACTGCGGTCGATCTTAGTGTGAACTACGAAGACTACATAGCTTGTAAAGATATTCTAGCTAGATACAATGCTTGAAGCCCTATCTAAATCTGTTCTTCTTTTTGGTAGAGCTACGCCCTACCAAAAAAGTGGGTCAAAATGTGTTGGACAGAGGTAGTACAAGATGTAACTAGTTATTTAATTTAATTTAATTATCTAATTCTTTTTTTCTGTTATTTTGTTGTTTTTTAAATTGCATAACAAGATGTAACTACAACAACAACTACGCACTACGCAATGTGAAAACAAGGACATTCAACGGTAGATTATAAGCCGGCCTAAAATCCGCCTAAATCTAAAACTAAAAAAACCTAAAACGGACATTTCTCAACGTAACTTTCCGCACATCGTCCCAGCTTCGCCAAAAATGTACTCACCGGTAAGGGCGTAGAGCATCGCCAGAGTAAGCCATTCGTGTTAAGCCTCAGCCCCCAGCTTTGCCCATTTAAGTCCGTTGAGATGCCAAGTAGTGTGCCAAGTTTTTACATTTCCGATATGCCAAGTTTTTTGAATTTTTTTTTTAGTTTTTTCTAGCTAGGTTTTCAGGTTTTTATATTTTTATATTTTTAGATTTTTAGATTCTTTTTAGATTTAGGCGGATTTTAGGTCGGCCTATAGCTAATCCATTCAACTCTAAGAATTAAACTTAGATTTGAACTATATCTTGTAACAATCTTGTAAAAACATTCCGCGTGTTACTTGTTTCTTGTTTTTGAATCGTTTGGATAAATGGTAGCATGGGTTGGTCGAAAGAAGTGGAGGGAGGGGAGGAAATCACATCATCGCATCTGCGCATCTGCAAGCTTCTAGACTCTAGACTCTAGACTTGTAACTTGGTAGATTATAAGCCGGCCTAAAATCCGCCTAAATCTAAAACTAAAAAAAACCTAAAACGGACATTTCTCAACGTAACTTTCCGCACATCGTCCCAGCTTCGCCAAAAATGTACTCACCGGTAAGGGCGTAGAGCATCGCCGGAGTAAGCCATTCGTGTTAAGCCTCAGCCCCCAGCTTTGCCCATTTAAGTCCGTTGAGATGCCAAGTAGTGTGCCAAGTTTTTACATTTCCGATATGCCAAGTTTTTTGATTTTTTTTTTAGTTTTGTCTAGCCAGGTTTTTAGGTTTTTAGATGTTTAGATTTTTAGATTTTTTTTAGATTTAGGCGGATTTTAGGCCGGCCTATAGCTAATCTTGTAACTTGTATCTTGTATGTTTAGATTTAGATTTTAGATTACTTGTACCTTGTTTAATATAATTAAGACATTTTAGCTATTAGGGTACATTATCATTTATCATGTACTATCTAGCTAGAAATGTTTAGATTTAGATGTTTAGAGTATGATTTTCTGATCTTCTGTTCTTCTCAGAGTGTCGGTGTGTCGGTGGGAACCAATCAATGAAATTGAGATTATTCAGTTTTGAGAACTATATAATCAATTTTAACATTCAATTGTGATCCTTGACACACGAGAGAAATGGGATAACAAATCGCGAGCCCAAACGGCTCATTATTTTTACACCAGTAAACAGTAAATGTAAATAACACTTTGCACGTTCGATGGCGGTTTATCGATTAGATTTATTCTCAAACCCCGATAACCCTCTATAGAATCACAATTGATCTGATCTCTATTTCTCCACCAAGCAACATTTTGCGTGTGACGAGAACAATATGGTTAATATTTTGCATAACTTTTACACAAAATGTCCCATTTAGCAAGTACTACGTACTACTTTTACTGATTCCTACGCCTTCCCAGAAAGTAAGTTTGCTGATTCGTTCAAGCGAGAAGGAGATCGCTGTGAGGAAAAATACCTTAGAAGTATTCCTGAGCCCTCCCTGTTGTTCGAAATTTCGTCAACACCATTTTTTCTTGAAAAACATTGCTTGATTTTCCTTTCAATAATCTTGGCAAACTCGGCGGATGGAGACTCTACAAGTACACTGGCTATTTGAGCAATAAAAAACGAGACAAAAGTCGTCCCTGCGAAAGACATGAACAAATCGACTTGGGTGAATGAAGCCTTTTGTCCCTTTGAGTAACACCACACATTAAGGACCGTGATATGTATGAGGTATACTGCGAACGTCAATTTCGCAAACGGTGACCATAATGGGTGCGACAAGAATCCTTGAACCATTTCACCTTGGTTATTTCCACTCAACAAAACTATTATGGCGAGGGCAATGGTGAAGAATAGTCGTGTAAATCCCACATACATGGCTCTCGAGAACACTGACCAATTAGATCCACATGGATTTTGGTCTGTACTAACTTGATAGTACGAACAAGGTGCTAGTAAATATGCCGAATATCCGCAAAATATTATATACACGATCATTGCGACGGCAGCGGCCATCAGCCCCCTAGCAAATCCATCACTAAGTTTATACGAAGCAAAATTTTTCTGCTTCATACGCCACATCATTCCAGCAGCCATTCCGACTGCGTATGAGGAAACTCGATATTGTGGCTTCGTGTAAACCATCTCAGTATAGGACGTAACCCAGAGACCATCAAAGGAATGTGCAGACCAGTTGTACTGAAATGTGCCTATAAAAGCCGCAACACTTGATATTACACTGACTGTAATAGTTGAACCAAGCCCCAACCAATTATTCTGCAAATAGAGAAGTACAAAAATAGGGGATATGAAAAAGCACTGCATATCTATTGCTAAATACCAACTTATGTAAATACACTCGCCAGTATCTGTATTCATGTACGGAATTAGATTGTTTACGAACAAGAGATTCGTCCACCAAGACTCGTTGCATTGCGAGATATAATCTTCCCAATGATACCAAATTGGCCCACTACCCATCATGATTGCAATTTTCCACCACAAAAGAAGGCAGCAGATGTATAGAGGAAGTATACGCATAAGACGATGGAGATAGAGCATTGGTATCCATAAGGTCGCACTCGGAATAGAACTCGCATCTTTCAGTGGGGCTGGGAATGACGTCGATTTATCCTCAGCAATAGGATCTAATTTTCTCAGGAGAGATGTAACAAGGAGAAATCCCGAGATAAAAAGAAATGTGTCGACGGCGAAACGAGCTGAAAAATACAATTGAGACGTCCAATCTGCCAAAAATCCTGTCGGAGGCATCACGAATTCTGGATTCAGCAGTCCTGCCCCTGTACTCAAGGCCAACGAATGAGCTAAAATTATCCAAAGTATCGAAAGAACTCGTAGACCATCTAGTACTGCAAAGCGACCGGGAGCATCATTTTGTCTAGAGTCAACTTTTAAAATCACGGGTACATTTTTAATCATTGAAAAGGCATTGACAATAGTTTTTTCTATTTTTGCAAATCTCTCTGGAACTATCCATGGATCACTTCCATCTCTACCAGCAGTAGCCATGTGATAAAATGTCGAAAAAAAAGTCAGAAAGAGAAGCACCACAAAGATGTATATGCAGATTTTCCTATCTGTTGTCATTGCGTGCAAATTTGCTCCACACGAGTAAGATGCTTCGCTATCAATTCCATATTCGAGCACTGCAGATAGCTTTGTAAAATACAAAAATTGCTGTTGTCCCACTGCAGAACTGAGGACTGAATGCAATTCTGCTGAGCTAGCAGATATCATGGTATCCAGATATTGCTGCACGAATAAAGACACTGTTTGATTTCGCAAATCCTCTGGACCACAGGCAACCGGAACACATATTCCAGCGAAAGGATTCGACTGCACTGAGGTCATTTTAAACTCAGTTCGTCCAGCAACACAGTGCCTCAAATAATTCATGTCTTGGTCTGTATTGCTACCTTCATTAGTCGAGAACCTCATGCACAAGTCATAATTCCCAATATCCGAGGCCCAAAAGGTGAAAGCACTCATCGTGGTAGTAGCTGCGTTGGCAACATACAATGCATCAAGATCGACTAGATTCTGAAGAGAGATAATGCAGTCTGAAAAATTCAACGGAGGAAGTACCGGAATGTTGTAGTCGACATAGTCGTCCGCCGTCCATGGATCTGGAAAAAATGAGGATGATGTTTAGAGAATTCTAGTGGTGGGAAGAGATAGACAAGGGGATATAAAAGGATGGAAAGAGTACTTAGAGATGGAAAAATGATTGATGCACGGATTTTGGTAGTTGATAGAAGGAAAAGAGAGAGAGAGAGAGAGAGAGAGAGAGAGAGAGAGAGAGAGAGAGAGAGAGAGAGAGAGAGAAACTGACAGACATACAGAGGGGAGGGGTGTGATGGTGAGTGGATACCATCTGTACTTGGCACGATGTCATCAAATGATTTCAAATCATCATCAATCCTACTACTACTACTACTACTACTACTACTACTACTACTACTACTACTACTACTACTACTACTACTACTACTACTACTACTACTACTGCTGCTACTGCTAGAAACTCCCCAGAGGAGCAACCCACTGCATACAAATTTGCAGAGCCTGTTCATCCTCTTAGATATTTTCCCTTGCACTCAGCATCATCACGTCAATTTTTTCATGTGCCATATCACTTCATGACTCAAGTTCAATTAGAAAAGGCTTGGTTCTTCGTCTTTTAAATGACGATCGGGCTAGAACCCAAAATACCTACCTGCTGCTGCTGAGATACTGATACAGTAAAACTGCGTGATGACAATGCAATGAACTGTACTTTTTGAACGGAAAAAGCCTCGCACGAGTCCTCAAAAAATATAAAAGACTAGAGGAGAGGAAGAAGTTGAGCTTTTTGAGAATTTGGAACTGAAGAATAGATCCAGAGACACTTCACTTCACTAAATATAAAGTGTGTGCTTTCCCTTTCCCTTTCCCTTGCCCTAGCCCTAGCCCTTGCCCTTGTCTTTTGCTGCAATCATCTCTCCTTTCTTCCCTCTTTTTCCTTTTTCTCGTTTTCGTTTCCCACTTCATTTAGGTTTGATTCCCCATAACTACCTCCTCCTCCTCCTCCTCCTCCTCCTCCTCCTCCAACTTACTTCACACTTGCCTTCATCCAGAACCTTCTTCGATTCATCAACATCAAAGTGGACAAATCGCGCTCTCTAGAAGCCTGTTTTCATTTTCGTCATGGATTTCGTCGCTAGCAATGGAGATAATTGCTCTGCATCATCAACAAGTACTTCTTCTTGTGCCTTCAAATGGCAAGTAGGTTCAGACACAGACATAGGAGGTGGAAAAGAAAATCAGGATGATTACTTTATCTGGGAAAGAAAAGCGGAGGGCGTTTGTATTTTAGGTATCCTGGATGGTCATGGTAGAGATGTTGGCAAACTTGCCGCAAATACTGGGAGAAGGTTTCTTCTTGAACATTTCGAAGAAAATTACCAAGCAATTGCTACAAATCCACTCGAATCATTATCTCGGGCTTTACAATTATGCCATCAAGAAATCAAAAGGAGATTTCAAGAGGAACTCGTTAAGAACGGTTATGAGGTGATGGAACATCCTGAGGGGTATCTTTTGAAACGCAGGAATGCCTCACAACAATCCTGGCTATGTGTTCACGGCGGCACTAGCTGTAGTATTGCCGCCATAGTAGGAAATGTATGTTATACTGCGAACGTTGGTGATTCGTCTGCTATTTTATGTTCTAATAGCCCTATTCTCCGTGAGACTCAATTAGAATATATAGGGGACGCCGCTACTGGCTCATCCACTTCTACTGAGCCAGTACTGAGTGATACATTGACTGATACTGTTGTTATAACTGCTGAGCACTCACCGGAAAAGTTCACAGAATTTGATAGAATGCGTAAATTTAGATGCAGGGATGATGACCCAAATAATCCAGCATTGCATGTAGTTTATGATGCTCCGGGACAGGAAAAAATAAGATGTCCTCCTTGCTTTGCCACTGCAGATGATGGTTTGTCGTTTACTCTAACGAACAAAGGGGCTTATTATAAAAATGTTCGAAAGGAATGGTAAGCAGTACTAGGCATTTTTTTATCCCGTCTTTTCCTTCATTTTCTTCTTTTCCTTCATTTTCTTCTGTTCCTTCTTTTTCTTCTTTTTTTCCCTCTTTATTTATTTATCTATTTATTTTTCTTTTGAGATGGCTGCATGTAATTCGATTTTGCTACCTCTATGTGACAGGGCATCTCTTGTCGCCACCCCCTCAACTGCAAGATTTCAGGATGCCTTAGCGTTTACTCGATCTTTAGGAGATTTGCATTTACAGACATATGGTATGAAAAATATAGAATATTATACAATATATGTATATATGTACATATATATATACATATATAAATACGTAATACATGCATGCATGCAAATGTAAAGCCATTAATTTATATATCAAATTGAATAAAGGCGTCTCACATTTACCGGAAGTCCAGGAGATTAATCTAGAAGATATATTCAAATCGTATACAGATGTATCTACGCCTTTGTTGTTGTGCTTAGTTATAGCATCAGATGGTGTCTGGGATAATTGGGTATATGAAGATGTAACAAAATTTGTGATGGATTCCTCTTGCATCAAAGCTGTCCATAGTTCTGCAGATGGGGCAAGTCGGGTGGGGAAATCTTTCATGGCTAGAAATACTTTGTTTTCGAAACGAAATTTTGGAAATCAAGCTGATAACGCGACTGGCATTGTCCTGTATATTAGTAAGAGTGAATCTTTTCCGCAAATTTGAAGACATTGTCGAATGAGCCTTGAGGTACTATGCAGATGTGCAGATATGATTGAACGCACTTACATTAAATCCTCGAATTAAAGACCGTAGATTTGTGGATTCATATATGAGCGAGTATTGTAGATTGAGGTGTGAGGTGTGTCAGAGGTAGATTTGATCATCAAACTCATTTTTTTTTAATTTAAAATATTTTTTTCACGGGGAGTGCAAAAAAGAAAGTAAAAAAAAAACCACCTTAGCTAACTCCAGGGTTGGGGAACCGGGAACCGTATATTGTGTCGATAATCGACAATCGACAATAAGGTATGGAATTTTTCTTTCGAAAATATTCGAAAATCGAAAATTTTCGAAAATCTAAAATATTCGAAAACCGTAAAATCTACCATGTGCGGAAAGTTACGTTGAGAAAAAATTTCCTAAAACTTTGCTAAAAACTTGGCATATCGAAAATGAAAAAACTTGGCATACTACTCAACGGACTTAAATGGGCAAAGCTTAATAAACAATGCTCACTAAATCAGTTCAAACTTATTTAGTTAGCAACCTAGCTTTAATTAATGATGTTCGATACCTACCTACAAGATGATTATTTCTGGAACATTGAACGATTTCCACCCAATAATCACAACAACAATGTGATTTAATCTACAAAATTATAATCACTATATCATCGAAAATATTTCTGCTTAGCATACTCCCTAAATTTTAAAGTTACAAGTATAATTTGTTATTTCAAAAATTTACCTTCCATTATCATTGGAGATGATCCATCTATCATAGCAGATTTATGATTGTATTCTTGACACGGTAACAATTTAGTAAGTCCATCCGATGGTATATTAGCAGTTAACATGTGTTTGAAATCAATTTGACCTGCATCATAAGCTTCACGAACAATATGGAGTTTAATCATTATATGTTTCGATTTGTGAGAAGCACCTCTATCACCAGTAATTGCCTTAAGATATGGTTCGTTGTCCATGTATATTACCGTTGGATTTGTTTGCTCAAATCCCAGTTCACCAAGAAATATTCTGAGGGGTAATAGCCGTTTTACCAGTAAGTGACATCCCACACCTTCTGCAGCCATCGATGAATCTGTCGTATAATCGTGTCTTTTGCATATTGATACCATACTCCCGGTTTTTTCAGAAAGATGTATTGTTGCTCCAGTGATAGATTTAAGATCATTGCTGTGGACATCAGACGGTGCATATGATGTATCAACAGTAGCTACTAATTCAACATTATCTCCACCACCAATAATCATGCCGTGATTATTTGTACGTTGTAAATATGCTACATGACGAATTATGTGATCAACATGCTTCATATCTAACGCATTTGGTGACGCATTTCTTCTTGCTTTAAGTCTCTGCGCCGGCATGATTTTGTGTATAGTATTCGTTAGCCAATTTAATTGTCCGATCTTACTCTGATACTCAGTCACTTGGTCACTCGGTAAACTTACCTTCATCAATTCTTGGTCACGTTTTGACAGGTTACGTGGTGGAACGGGTAGTGGCACTTTAGGTAACGAACTCAAATCAACCTCCTTCCATTCCTTAAACGTCGAGTTAAGTAGATCAAGTACAGCAGCTTCTTGTTTGATATAGGCCAATTTCTTACTTCGATCGAACTCTACTGTCATACCTAAAATTACTGTAGCTGGATCCTCTTTGGTATGTTTAGGATACAGATCGGCAACCATAGCAAGTACCTTCGTTTTCTTCTCTGGAGATGACATTATTGATGATAAATCATCAGTGGCATGAGCAATTATTGCGGTACCCTCGTCATCATGGTGGTAGTAAACTCGCGAACAGTAATTCGATACGCTGTAACCGTATTTATCAACGATTCCCTCCCGCACGTCGAGGTTGAATTCTCTACCCGCTCTTGGATGGCCATATATATACGATTTTGGCTTACATATATATGGCATCTGATCATCCGTGACTCCAGGTGGTCTACGTACGTAGTACGTGCCGTCAGGTTCATCTGGTTCACCCTCATGTCTTTTAGACCTCTTCTTATTAACAGTCGTAGTAAGGAAAGCCTCCGATACGTCAGTCTTCAGAAAATCCCATCCAGTTACAGCTGAAATGCCAATCAAGATCTTCAGGGTATCCATATCTACCATATCCGAAAACAACGAAACTCCGTGGACGTTTTTCCAATGATTTCCCAGGACTACCATACGGCACTTGAATTTAGAAAATTTTAGCCCCTCATATTTTTTACTAAATAGTGGTATCAGCTGCAGTATCAAGTCAGGTGGAACGCCATGAAGGTTTAAATCGGCTGGCACTTCAAGATTTCCTGTGTCTTCAAACGCTTTTAGCTCCTTAAGGAATGCCTTCATATAACCCTCTGCCTCGGGATGCTTTCGAGCCTCATCTACGTTTCGGGGTGGCGGTATCTGCGTCACATCAGTCCTGTGAGCAATCGGCCATATCTGAGATTCCACCGTGCACTGCGACGCTATATATGATGCAGTTATTATTTCATCCTTCTCGACTTGTGTGAACTCGTCCATATTGGCTACCTCTTTCACGATGTCATTGATCACTGCAGCATCGCACATGAAGGCTCTGTTCATCGTGTCTTCCCATACTGTATTCTTGTCGGAATACACTTCGCTGCAAGGAATTCGAAAATATTCTCCCTCGGCAGACGGAATTGACACCGGGTAAGCGTCCGGATCATACATCTTATAAAACAATGTCCTGGCACCTCTACCTTTTTTGATACTAGTACATCTCTCAATATCCACTATTCTACGAAGTCCTCCGTCCTCAGAATTATCGGTAAAATATAATCCTATTTTATCAAAGTATCTCTTCTCATTAGACTTCACATTCTTTCGTTGTTCCCTGGCATAATGGTAAGTCCGAGAGGCCTTCTTCTTTGGCAACCTTTCCATTGCTTCCAAGTTTTCGGGGTATTGTGGCATTGCCTCAATCAGTTGTTCTTCTGTCATGGTGTCTTCGATATCTACTATATCTAGATTCTGATCGCATGGTTCGTCACGGGTTATGTGATGTACTGGGTCATAATATAGTTCATTCTCATCAGGATCGAGTCGCAAACATTGCTCAATGTCCTTGCTCAGCATATCTCCAAAATCGTGATCATAAGGTCCCATGACTGCAAAGGTACGTCTTGCCACTATACGATTCGTTGACAAATTGAGTAGTAATATACCTCCTTTGATAAACGGTGCAGGTCCTACAGCCAAGGCCTTGAACGCTCTACCTGACAGCTTTGTTTGCATGCTGAGTGGGATCCAACCAAGTACTTTGGAACCAAACGGGATGTGAGGGGTCTTACCAAGATCCACTGGTGACTCACCCCACAGGTGATCCCTACTTACTCCCGGATTCTCCGTGGCTTGCCTCATTCCCCTGAGTCGCACAGCCTCCATCAGCGCTAATGTCCATAGCCTTCTGTAAGCCTTGGAGTTATCCTTAGCTCTGTAGAGTAATTTGTTTACCTCATCAGATAATATACGTATCAGTCCTTCTGCTGGTCCTAACTGTGCGTGTTCATACGGTGCTGGTTGTTTAATCTGAATTCCGTGTTCCTTGCAGTACTCAATGGATGCTTCCGTTACAAATGCTTTATCAACCCTCAGTACCTTGAGGGTGTGACCATTACCCATATACATCCTGCGCACCTTGTCTATGTACCTATGCAATCCAGTCTTTGAGTTGAGCAGATATACGAACGGTTTATCAGATCCGACATCCAGTCCCACAATGGCGTCCTTCTGCCATCCCAGTCCACTCTCATCGAACGTAGCCACGTCCATAGCAAAGCATTGGCCCGGCAAATATTTGGTTCCAGGTTTCCGAGGCACAGTTTTTTGCCGCATCGTCGCCGCTCGACATGCCTCGCATATGAATCGGAACCATCTCTTTATTGAACTAACAGTCAGTGTAGTTGGGATTCCCCGTGGTCTGCTCTCTTTATTCATACCTACCATAGCCAGCATCTCCTTTTTTGACGCATGACCAAGTGCCTCATGCCAGTATTTGACCAGATCCAATTTCTTGTCGTTGTTAACTGTGAAGTAAGTGGCGGAGTTGGCAACCTTCATTCCTCTGTTCCTCTTCCCAGGACCTTTAACCATCAATCTAGCTACCTCAGTAGTAATAGGATAGATTCCATTTTTTCTCTCGATGTTAAAAAAGTGCTTGTTCGAACTATTTCTATTGACCAACTCTTTTATCATTGTGACGTGATAGCTACATCTATTCTTCGGGAGTACTATCATATTATCGTCTACAAACAAAACCACTGAGTGCTTTGTCACTGCACTTGCTGGTATTAACATTGATCCGAATGACGACGTAACCAAGGCAGGTTCACCCCCAAATGGTCCCTCGCCTTCTACACGTTCGACGTTACCATTGGCCACTCGTATTCGCAAATGACTCTTCTTCATCTCGGAGGGCTCGTCCAACATATCCTGGCAAGGTAAACAAATGGCACTGGTACCTGTGTCGAAACAACCCTCGGCAAAACCATCATCCAGTTTCCTAGCAATCGAAGCACAAATAGGGGTGTCAGTGTGATCCAACAAGGTTAATGAGGGTGATGCATCACAACTTCCTTCCTCCCTTACCTCGTTGGTTGATTCGCCAGAAGATTTCTTCTTTCCCTTGTCCTTCCTCCAATGCTGGCTCTTCTTGATAGCAGTGACCTCATTGGTGAGATTGGCCACCTGTTCAACAAGGTTGGCAATCATGTCCGTCTGGTCTGTGCTGTCATTCGAACCCGCAGCGTTAAGCACTGTTTCGGTCGTTCTCGCCACGTGAACTCGAGAACTCATCGGCTTACCATTCATCCTATCATAGTTCTCGGCAAAATCCATAATCAGCTCCATGAATTCTTTCCACGAGTACCCGTCCTGGATCCACGTCGCTCTATGTTGGGTAATGAAGGTGTTGTTGAATCCGTCTGGCATCCGACCTACTGCCGTAAGCATGAAGTGCTTACGACGTACCTCGTGCTCTGCGATATCGGTCATGGTGAACAGTGCATCGAGTCTGGCCATAATTGAAATCACCTTCTTCGCGATCTCGTCTCCTGGTGCTGGTTCAGGGATCCTCTTCACCTTCTCGACAATCTCGGTGATTCTTCTCCTCCAGTATGGTTCGACTCGGGACTTATCGTCGACCGATGGGCACCCTGCCTTCCATAGTAAGAAGATGAGCACCTCGACTAACTGCAAGTTTCGCTTCCGAACTACTTCTGGTGAATTGACGACTCCCACCCTGATTACCGCTAAACTAACTACTCCAGTAGATTTGTGACCCGTCTCGAGATTGGTTACGAAGCACGTGGTTTTTGCTCTTGCGAGCATCCAGTCGACAGTTATGACACCCGGGGAACCTGGGGGAAACAGAATATTTGCCAAGCTCACCTGGAGGTGATCGTTGACCTGTTCGGCATAATCCTTAACTGCGAATATGCTGTCAATCAGGGTAGCATCCTCCGTATCCTTCAGCTCCTGGAATTTCTTTCTGGCTGCCTCCTGGTTCTTCCCCTGCGTTATTGTCTCGTTTAAGGCCGCCGTTGACTTCGACATCTGTAGTAGATCATCGCCATAGACCCTTTCGCCATAGACCCTTTCTGATTCATCCGCGAGGGCATTGAGAACATAGTCTGGACTTCTGTGATAAGCCCTTGTATCGCTTCGGCCTCCACCACCATCGTTCGGTGTCGATGGTTCGTCTTCTGCGTTCATGATCGCCATCGACCTAACTTGCTGTAATATCTCGTCATCGGTCATTCCTGGCGTTATCTGAAGCTTCACGGTGGATGCTTGTTGGGGTGCTTCTTCCTTCTTCGGCGTCGTTAAGGACGCGATGAAGTTCAGCATCGTTAATTCGCTATTTGACTATACTAACTAAATATAATAAACAATGCTCACTAAATCAGTTCAAACTTATTTAGTTAGCAACCTAGCTTTAATTAATGATGTTCGATACCTACCTACAAGATGATTATTTCTGGAACATTGAACGATTTCCACCCAATAATCACAACAACAATGTGATTTAATCTACAAAAATATAATCACTATATCATCGAAAATATTTCTGCTTAGCACTCTCTACTTTCTACTTTCTACTTGTTTCCAGTGACACGTGACACTAGCTTCGCTCTAGTCTAGAATGCAGTTTGTAGGAAACGTTTTAACAAAATTTAAATTGAAGGCCACCAAAGCCCCGCCCTCAGTTGCTTGACTGCTCAGCAGACAAAGCAGCAACACAGCAGACAAAGCAGCAACAGGAAACTCACTGTCCTAACTTGAGTGTGCGTCGACACACCAACCATTGAGTGAGATCTGTGAATATTTGTCATTTCAATCTACTCAGGAAGTATGTATCTGAAACACGAAGAATCTAATCATCTTCTTCAATCTAGGTGTGTTGCTATTCATCATGGTTTTTACTTCAACAACATCCTGATCCTTTAGCACCTGTATATCGATTCGCGTGTGATGTATGTATGTATGTATGTATGTATGTATGTATGAGGGAGGCAAAATAAAGGTGGATAGATGTGAGGTAACAAAGCGGAAGTAAGAGATTTACAAAGATATGGGGAGAGAGAGAGAGAGAGAGAGAGAGAGAGAGAGAGAGAGAATGAGAAAGAATAGGAGAGAGAGAGAGAGAGAGA
>Ga0099797_101174_pt1 | contig 14625 bp, 6 predicted proteins | sample Uncmet_Sort48C_1_FD_89871 | JGI IMG/M metagenome (GOLD analysis project Ga0099797, IMG submission 89871) | Marine eukaryotic communities from CALCOFI LINE 67, Pacific Ocean - C012_Sort48C_1 | ecosystem: Environmental > Aquatic > Marine > Oceanic | place: Pacific Ocean: Monterey Bay | collected... | reverse complement strand
GAATAAACAAATAACATTTCTAACAATATCAATAGAGAGCGCTTAAAGTGGAAGCGGTCATATATCACCGCTTCTAAATTGATCAAACAGTGCATGTGTTTGGAAAATATATGAGTGGTTCATGGTCGTGGTTCTGTAATACAGTATCACAAGTACAGCCGGGGGGGAATTTTCAATATGAAAATAACACTAACAAGTACGCTTCCCTATACTAAGTATTGGCTGTATATAGTGTAGTAAAAATCGGAAATAATTAATTTTTTACATATTTTTTTTTAATAATATAAATTCAATAGTATTACAATATATTAAAGTATAGTATAATCATAGCATTAAAATAATTATTTTTTCCGGAAAGCGGTGATATATGACCGCTTAATAAAGTCCCCCGACGAGAAGGTTAATATATGTGGTGGATCTTTATCTTTGATATGTACATAAATGTAGATATGTATGTCAGAGAGTGGGTACTCGTACATATTATATACTCAACGTATAACATAAAGAAAGGTAAAAAAATAAAGAACAGAAATTTTAAACGATAAGAAAACAATTAAAAGGAAAAGATGACGCAAAATTTAGTAAACAGAGGAGCTAGGAAAGCGGCAAATGTCGACGCAGCATTTGCCAAAAGTGCAACTGAAGGTAAAAAACCAACAACGAAAAAATCCAAAAAGAATAAAGTTGTACCAGGATATGTACAATTTCTACGTGATTATTATGCTGCCCTGGCATCTGCGTTTTTAATGTATACATACTTAATGTACGTATTCATGAAGGATGGTAATTATCGGGGTTTTATGGAATTGTCGTATAAATCGAAAGACACTGGTAGATACTTTCATGGATTTGAAGATTGGAAAATGGTTGTAACTTTAATTAATGTGTTAATGGTGTGTCGTTGGATTTGCCAAGAATTGGTGTTTGCCCCAATTGCACTGTTTGTAAAACCAAGGATGAAGCCAAGTCAACTTTACAAATACAAAGACATGGGCTTCCAGCTAGTTTGGTACAGTGTTTCGTGGGTTGCAAGCGTGTATTATCTATATATCCTAACTGATAGAAAGTTAGATTTAGATATGATGTGGAAAGGACAGAATTATCCTACAGAATCAGAAAATCCACATATAAGCAGTATCTTTGGTTTTAAATTATTTTATTTATTTGAACTTTCATTTTGGTTGCAAATGATTTTGATCACGATGATTGAAGAGAAGCGTAAAGATTTTCATGTGATGATGGCACATCACTTTTTAACTAGTGGTTTGATTGGTGTATCATACTTTCAAAATTTCGCACTGGCTGGTTGTGCGTTATTGGCTGAACAAGATTTTGCAGATATCTTTTTACCATTAGCAAAACTTGCAAAGTATTCTGGCATGGATGGGATTGCTGATATTGTTTTTGCTTTTTTCGCTGTGGCATGGATACCAACACGCCATGGTATATTCTTTTATTTATTTTACCAATATAATCGCGGTAAAATCTTTATTACATCAGATAATCCATATAATCCAAGTATTGGAGCATATTTAAGTGTTGATACGATCAATTATTTCCTTATCGTGCTTGGTTTATTCCAATGCTTATTATGTATATGGTTGAAAGATATTATCATAGCAGTGCATAAAGCATTGACATCCAGTGAAAATTTAGAAGATCATCGTAGTGATAGTGATGAGTAGATGATTATGTATGTAGGAGGAAAAATTTGTTCTATCTTGTAATAATAAAAAGCAAAATATCTTTGCTTCAATATGATATCTCATTATGCATATGATATGATACTGTTTATGGATATAATACTTCGTATTACTTTTAAAATGTACGACCACACAGCATACCAGCTGGGCCAGCTTGTATACATTAATATATGTAATATATATATATACGAGTATATTTATATAAAAATGTACGCATATTTCAATTTTATTCGTAATAAATTAAAAAATAAGTTAATGCATGTTAATTAATACTTACTATAATATTATTATATATGATATATGATATTTGAATTTCATATTTTTTAAAAATTTTTAGGAGGTAAATATGCACTAGTAGTGTCGAAGATGCCGCGGTAATAATAATGCCGATGATGCCGCCTTAAAAAAACCAATAACATTTAAGAATTTTTATCATATAAAAATAATATCAAATAATTTTATATTTTTTTTTTTATGAAAAAAAAAAAAGGCAACAAAAAAAAGTAGTATTATATGTAGTAAAGAAGCTTAATTGCGTTGCAATTATTATAATTATCGGATATTATTATTCTAATCCGACTCTAATCATCACCAAGAACAAAAGCCACACATCATATAAAAATCATACTAGAGAGAATACTCTATAATAAATACTTACACCAAAATGAAAACAAAAGAATATTCACAATAAAATAGAATGAAAAAAAAGACTGTCCTGGAGCAACAAAAATCTAATACTGTTGGAAATAATAATGATAGAAAATATACTCCAACCCAAATTATGAAAAGGCGTGATGCTGCAACTAAAATTCAAAATGCTTATCGAATATTTTTAGCACGCATTGACATAACTATAATTAGATATACGAGATATTTGCAAAAGCACTGGTATTTAGAACGAATATATAATATCATCGTTTCGAAATTACAAAATCCAAATGAGAATTTTATCCACGAGACAATAGTCACAAATGATAATAATAATAATAATAATAATAGTATACAAGCTACTGAAAAGATTCTTGTGAATGATACAAAAAATACACACATAAATTATAACGATGATAATAGTAATAAAAATAGTAATGATAACACCGAAGAAAATAGAGGTATAACAAAGAAGAAAGAGGGAAAAAAATTATTGCATTTTGGTGGGTTCTTACAATTTGTACGTTTACTTCGTTTAATGGATAATGAAATTAACCATACATATTTATATGGAATTTTTCACCAGTGTTGCAAACTTACAGCAGATTACCCAACCTCAGTTGCCGAAATTAGCAATACTTTGAAGATCTCATCAAATACATACATAAAAGATTTTAAATATTATGATACATTGAAACGTCCAAAAGAAGAATCTTGGCTAAGCTTTTTAGGCAAATACATATGCAAGCAACAAGCATTTCATGGAGGAAACATATATAGTAACTTTAAATATCATACTGAAACTAAATTATCAATAGAAGGCTTTTGGCTAAGTATTTACTGTTTAACATATAGTGAAATGCCAGTACAATATACAAGGGATGGCCCACAAGAAGCTGTACAAACTTTTTTACAGCGATATGTATATCGTTCCGCAGAAGAAGTATTTGTTGGTGTAATGACAAATAATAACGACAACGGCAGTAGTGAGAACCTTCAAATCGAAGAGGGTGTTAAGCATGAGAATGATGAAGGGACATCAGTAGTAAAAATAGAAAAAGAAAAGAAGTGGCATGACGAAACTCATTATAAAATTTTCAATTTTGAAGAAATGTTGTATGATTCATCTGAGAAATTTAGCAAAGAGCTATTGTTCTACGAAAGATCAATGCGTATTGTATTTTGTAAATATGCAACACCGTATTTTGATTACCCAGAAAAACAAGAAGTTTATAAATATGATGTCGAACGCGCCTTAGATGAAATGGATATTTATTCAACAGATAGCGATGAACAAATATGGTTGGAATGTTTATGTTCACCAAAAGAATATGTGCTATCTGTCAAACAGTTTACACGAATATTAATAGGACTTGGACTATTAAGTGAAGAAGATGTGAAAGGCCATGCGAAGGCTGTATGCTGTTTTGCAAGTGCGAGTACCCGTCAAAGCGTGGGCTTTGGTACCTCCTTTACAAAGCGAGAGCATTCATTATACCCATCCTTGTATAGAACAAAGCAACTGTTGGTTAGGGACATTGAAGATTATGTTTTGGATAATAATAAAAAGAATGCCGTTGCTGAGAGAATATGCCGCTGCGGTCGGGGGTTTGGTCCTCCACCATCTACGGAGCAAAAAATGCGCGATCTGTACTTTTTAAACCATGAATTAAAGGAAAGTGAAAGGTATGCATTGCAATTGTTATTTAGTAAATTAGACAGTGATAATTCTGGTTTTTTAGATCACCATGAAATTGAGCAAATAGCATTGAGATTTGCAGGCCCGGAAAGGACTGTTGGTGAAGTTTATACATGTTTAAGAATATTAGACAAGGATAATGATGGCAGGGTTACGATTCATGAATTAGAAAGAACAATCGTATTGGCGAATGCGCTTCATCGCCAAATTAAAGCCTGCACTCTCAGCATGCCGGAATTTCAGCATGCATTTTCGTTGTATGTAATATATTGTACAATTAAAACCACTCGACAGGAAATGGATATGAATAATGCAGATTACTTTCAAAGCAAAATGAAATCTTTAACAAGTAAATTTAAGTCTTTAATTGGCAAGGAAATGATTGAAGTGGGGTCTTTACGGCGACAAAAAGAAATGGAGGATCTTGGGCTACCAAAATTAATTGATCCAGAATTACCAGAGTTCGAAAAAGAATTTCATGACATTGTATGCAATCACATACATGATAAATATTGTCAAATAGAAATGTCAGCTGGGACGCATTCATTTGAAGCGTTGGAAACTAGGGGGAATGATAACAGCGACATTAAGAGCGAGGACGCGGGGGAACAAATGAAGCTGAAGCATGAAATACAAGCAAAAAACAATATTTTATTTCAAGATGGATTTAACAATTTTATTTCTCATAGTAAAATATACCCAAGAATTACCGAAGAGGAAAAAGTTGCTTGTTTCAACATTGGCGTCAAAAAGCAATATTCTAGAAGATTAAATCCAAGATCACGGCGTACTGGATTATTAGTCTCTGCTGGTAACTATAGCAGAAGTATCACCATGGAAAAAATGAACGCATCAGCAAATCAGCGTAACAATATAACTCCTACACCCCCACTTCATGGTATAGATGGATTAAATGCGAATGGGATGAAATTTGCGATTAAACATGTTGCATTTTTGAAATTCGTTAATGATTGCTTTCGAAAAGGTCAAGTACCCTTTATCGGCATCTATGCAGTAGATATGGACATAGCAGATGCTACGGAAAACGATTTAGAGCAAATATATTATGCAACCTATATTAAAAGTGGTAAAATCAAATCATTTTACAGCGATTATTTTAAAAAAATGGTAGAGCGCTTAAATTTATTGTACATTGTGTATAAGCCACCACGTGTATTTGGAATCAATTCAAATTTAGGTGCTTCGCATTTTCAAACGAAAGGTCCCGTATGGAAAGACCAAAGATACATGTCAGAAATCATTAACAACGTCAATAGTAATACAAGTCGCTCTAATGATCAGCACATAGATAATAGAAATGATTCAACAGGGTGGTATTATAACAAGCTAGTAATACATGAAAAAAATAGATTAGCAAAATCAACAAGATATAGCCAAAATGCCCTGGCGTATTATCAAAATGCCATCAACGTGTTATCTGATAATCAGACTCTTGCAAATAGTTTTGAAAAATTTATAAATGAAGAGGGGAAACTCAGCAATAGAGGTTATTCGGTGACTAATAGTAAATATGACGATATATCGCCAACGGAAATGGTTCGAAATCTTAAGATTCAAGAGGAAAGCGAGAGATCTCTCTCTACAAAGACTACTGCTATGAAGAAAACGAAGAAGACAGGTGGCGGTAAAAAGAAAAAAGGTAGGGGTAAGAAAAAGAAGAAAACAAAGGGGCAAAGAGGATAAGATAAAGCCGCAGAGAGAATGTGATGTTTATTATGCATGTGAATACGTACGTACAATATATACGAGTACTTCGTACATATAATTAAAAAAATATAAAAAAAAAGACATTTCACCATTCTGTTTGATAAATATATATGCTTTATACATGTATATTGGTATAAAATCACCATCGTGCCCTTTATAAAAATGCTCAATTTCCAGAGTTAGAGTGCGTTTATGGCATCTTCTTGGATTAAAAATAAAAATGTAACAAATTTTCCAAAAATTATTATTTGATTTTCGTAGAATCTAGGAATTGTAGTGCACGAGGTTTGATAGTAAAATATGCATATTTGTACTTATTAGTATACTAACAATTTATTTATCCCTTGGAAGCTCCCTCTCAGATAAACCGAGTCATATTAATATATTTAATCATTTATTTAACACCACATATCATTGAAATCATATATGTATGGTTAAAATATCATATAAAATTCTCTTATGATATTTAAATATTATAACTCGTATTTTATATTTTAACACTCTCACAAAATTTCATTTTGAGAATATCATATCTCTAGAGATAAAACATTTACGCGTACAACATTCCACAGTCTTTCTTCTCTACCCCTTTTATGATCTAGTATGATATCAAAATATTTATTTTTATATAATATAATGTTGTTTTTAGATTTTAACCATCATTTTGTATGTAGTATTTTTCACATTTTATATGTAGTATCATATTTTTCAAATTTTATAATATATTTATAAATATTTTGGACAATACCTGTTTCACACGTATGCATTCGTATCATATCAATATAGCAGCACGCACAAATCATACATCATACATAACTATTATGAATTAAATCATAATATATATTAATGCACATTTATATGATACGAAATGTGATTATATAAGAATATGATGTTTAGTATGCATCATATATATATATATATATATATCACGTATATCCAAGGCCCTAAAGATTAATATTATATTTTTTCGTCATTTAACAACAACCACTTTTGCCACCAGAAACATTTGTACCTTTACCAAGTGGTTTAAGTGTTTTAACACCTTCTGATTGAAGCTCTGTGCTCAAATTGTTTTTAATTTGAGCAGCAATTGTCATAAATGCTTGCTCAACATTGTTTGCCGTACGAGCACTTGTTTCCAAAAACTCACAACCCATACCTTTTGCAAACTCTTCAGCTTCCTCAGTTTGCACAACGCGGTTTGGTAAGTCACTTTTATTACCTACTAAAAGTTTAATGACTTTTTCATTGGCGTATCTTTCAATTTCCGATACCCATTGTTTTACGTTTGTGAAAGAATCGCGATCTGTAATATCATATACAATGATAATACCTTGTGCACCACGATAATAACTACTAGTAATAGTGCGAAAACGTTCTTGTCCAGCAGTATCCCAAATTTGTAATTTGATGGTTTTACCGTCCAAGTTAATGGTACGAATTTTAAAATCAACTCCGATAGTGGAAATGTAACTTTCAGTGTACGTATCATCGGCAAATCGCAACAACAAGCACGATTTACCAACACCAGAATCACCAATCAATAAAAGCTTAAATAAAAAATCATATTCAGGGTTCATTCCTCCAGACATAGTGAATATTAATATATATATATATATGTGTGTGTGTGTGTATTTTATGATAGATGTTCAAAACGCAGAAAGAGTGTAGTATATAATCTTCTATAAAGATATAACCAAACTAACCAATTAACCACAGATATTATGTAGTTTGAATGTGCAATGTATAATATATTTGTATGTATTCTCTCTATTGAATATATATCTATAATGTTAAATTTATTTCTTAGTCCCAATTTTGTATTAAATAATTATTATTCATTCTTGCACTCTTCTTCTTCATTATTATTTTTTTTATTTTTTATTTATTACAGGTACGCACTGCGTACCTGGTATTATTATTAGTTTTTTTTTGTAATGTTGTGGTGTTGTGGTTGTGGTGGCCTTTTTGTGTATGCTGTAATAGCGCTGGTTATGTTTGTTTTACTCTACTGTATATAATACTTAATTATTCCTAGGATTAGTTGGGCAGTCGACAGCCACGACGTGTATAGCACTACTGACTACTGTACTTCTGAATACAATACGTCTGTGTTTACGTGTTCATCTCTGAATGGCCTATTAAATAGTACATCAACCGTAGTTGCAGTAAAATGTTGAACTGGCAAAAGGCCAATCCCAGATTTTCAAATATTTCACTTAAAAACCTATTGGTATACCTAGGTCACTAGTCGTCTATTACAATAGACGATTAGGTTACTCAGGAAACCCCGCTATGCTATTCGTATACAGTATGCCGTGTATAACAAAACTGGAATACCAGAATACACAACACGCATTTTGTGTGCTGGTGTGGCGTTATTATTTTATTTTATTTATTTTAATTTTTTTAATTTGAAAATATTTTTTTATTTTAATAATATGCCTTTACTATTATTACTGTAACACGGTTTATATACACTACTGTAATACATAATAATAACTAATCGATGATTTGCTAAAATCAAACAAAATTATATAGAATGAAGTAAACTTCCAATATCTACATAAAGATATATAACTCATTGCTTTGACTACAAATAGTTTCTTCTTTGAGTTTCGCTTTAGCTGTATACATACATATATATATTGTATAACTCTACGTATTATATATATATACATATCATATTTGAATTGAATATTTTGTTAAATACAAGATATAAATATACCAACAGACATAAAATTAGTGAAACAATATGTCGGAGGAAAATAATGATAAACGTGAAAGGCGTGAACAGTCCGGGCCAACCATAAATGTACTGGCTACAATGGAAGATGTCATGTGCAAATTACAACTTTTAAATTATGAAAAGGAATATCTACAGCAAAATGATCATTTACCCTTGGCACGTACAGCATTCTCTGTTTCTACTGGAAACCAAGCAACACAGTTTCAATCCTTTGTACAGCTCGTTACATGGATAATGCAAAAATGTCGTGTAAATATACAGTTGGATTGGCATGATGATACTACTTCATCATGTAACAATATCTACTCCGCGCTACGCGACATGGAAATGCCATTGGATTTCCCTGCATCCAAGTTACGAACTGGCTATGGAGAGGCGTGTGTCTTATGTTTGAATTTTTTATGTGATCGAGCATTAGTACAAAGCAACTTTAATTTTCGCAAACCTGACTATCCAGAGGAAGGATTTGCAGATGAAGCGGAAGTTGATGATACCGCAGAGGTTGATGCCGATATGACGAATGGGATGGGCAACAAGGAAGAGGAGGAAGAAGTATTATATAGCGAAATGATTAGTGAAAAGACATATACGACGAAGGATGAAGATGATGAGGAAGATCGTGAAAAAATGGAAAGTGAAATCGATCCATTGATATGGAAAACGGAATTGGAACGTGTTCGACCGCGTTTAAAAATACATTCAACTGCAAATGCAAAAGAATGGCGAGCACATATCGAACAAAGTAAGAAGCATGGAGACATTGTATCAAAAACTTTACCTGATGCTAAACGATCCTTAGCAAGAATTGCGGAGGGCGTCAAAGATTCTTTGGAACGTGTTACATCTAGAGAAAGGTATTTAAATAATACATACGATTCATTAGTACAGGAATATAAAACTGTGATCGAAAAAATGAAAAGTGTAAAAGCACGACAACAGGAAAGTGGTGATAAAGTCGGTGAATTTACGAATGAATTACAAGATATAACTGATAAGTTGGAAGTGATTAAAAGCACTATGGATGAAAGGGGTAGCAGCATGACGGATACGTCGCCATTGGTTCGTATTAAAAAAGCATTGAAACAATTGAAAGAGGAAATTCAAGAAATGGAATTACGTATGGGTGTATTGAGCCATACGTTGATGCAAGCAAAGATGCGCCATCGTACGGCTAAGGATGCTGGAATAGAAAGCAAAGTGAGTGGTAGGAATCGTGATATAATGCCCGATGGTGATGACAGCGATGATGATAATTGGTAATGAATTTCGTTCTTGTTTTGATACACTAAATATATGATATCTTTGAAAAATATATATTATACGAATCTGCTAGATGAATATATATCATATCATAGTAGGCCTAAAGGTGCTAAAATATTTAATATAAATCGGATAAATGCAATGCACCTATACTGTCAGAGTATACGTCGTTTGTCGTATAAATACGTGCAAATATATTTTAAAATAAAAATCCATTAGCAGAAACTATAGTATAATACTTCGTAGTGTCTACATTTCATAAATATGAGCTGCTATCCGCCCATAATTTAAGGTAGACGACAGCAGGGAGAACGAAGGGAATCGAGTTAGAGTATACTGTACTGTATATTGTGATGCTATTGTATTATATAGATAGGAACAGCAACCTATCTAAAAGTATAAAACGCAGTAATTTAATATAAAGTTAATAATTAACTAAACCACAATGGTTTTTTCCCCTTTGTTTTGGTGCTTTGCCTTTGCTAGTTATTATTTGTACAAAATAATAATACCTGGACTATACGACGATTATTAAGTATTCATTAACATTCCTAAACTGTTGACAGACCGATACGTATACGTACAATATCATATATTCACTCTACATTAAATAAACTGTTTCATATATTCATTTGTTACAATTGATTATCACATTCCATTGAAATATTTTCATCAATACTATTTATAAACCATTCTTTGCTGTTGCAATACCTTCTTGTACCATTGCAACCTTTGTTGGATCGGGTTTGCGAGCTGCTGCTAAATGTCTTTCTACTAATTCCGGTTGTTTACTCAACATATTTGTTAATAAACTGCCTAATACACCACTGAATACACTACTTAGTTCAACTTGAGCACTTGCAATTGCTTCTGGAGTTAACGATGTTAAAAATTGCTCTTGGCGTCTGTTCTTTTCATTTTCTAATATTTCCTCAGGGCTCAATTCCACTGCATCAGCTGCTTCTTTTGCTGCTTCTTTCTTCGCCTCTTTCACAGTTTCTCTCATAACTTCTTTTTTAACTTTTTCTTTTTTTTTATTTTCTGCAATTTCATTTTGTTTATCCTCCTTCGCTTTATTCACTGCTTCATTCACTTCATCCTCGTTCTTTTTCTCTTCAATTGCGTGTTTCTTTGCCTTCTCGCCTTCCTCGTTCGCTGCATCATCAGCCGCTGCATTGACAGCATCGTCGGTTGATTTAATTTGTTCATTTGCAGCATTCATTTTTTCATTAATTTTTTCTTGTTGCACCGCATCTTTTGCTTCTTCTTTGGAGACACTTTCTGTACTTTCGTCGTTGGAACTATCATCATCATCATCTGCAGCACCTGAATCCTCCTCCTCCTCTGGCTCTTGCGTCTTTTCTTGTGCTTCAGTTCTTTCTGCAAAACGCAATAGCTCTTGGTTGCCATTTGGTGCAGAGGCAGAGACAGCGTCTTCTAAACGTCTCGACTGTACTACTGTTAAACTAACAAATGCTAAAAATATACATAAAAATATGATTTTTTTCAACATGGTGGTGCTTTTTGTTTTCCCTTTTACCAATTATATATATATTTATATATATATTTATCTTTTTATGCTACAAAATTTTTAATCAATATGTATCTACTATATATATATATATATATCTATATGTTTATATGCATGTATTATATATGACATTCAATTTAACAATCAACTGAACGATGTTAATGTAATAAATATATTATATTAACATTATGTATTTTTCTTTTGTGATATAGGTGCATATAGCACGACTTTTTGTGGATATTTTGCACGTGCTTTATTTTTTGTTAGCCAAGTCTGGCACAGTGGCACAGCATTTCCTCCTCTTTTTTTCCTAAATTTCGTTTGATCATATTCTATACCTCTTCATAGTGTAAAAGTTCATAGTGTAAATGATTTGATAGGGAAGAAAACGAGGTTTTTTTTAGAAATCGAAATCGTTAAAAAAAGAGGGGTCCATCCATTCTATACTTAATTTCAATTAGTAGTCTTTTGATAGAGATTGTTTCTAAAATGTCGGAAGTGGCATTAACCAGTTGGCTAACTCTTGCCTAATATAAGGGATTGCGGAAGGAAAAAGGCACAAAAAAATGAATAATTGCATTATATTAGTACTTCATATTAAAAAACAATTTGTTGAAGGTAAATGTAGAGCCACCAGTAGACATACATATATACATATAAGATAAGAAGAAGAATTGCTATATCGTTCAATTAGGTACAAAGATAAGATGGTATTTCGTTTGAATTTATTGGTGGCAGTTCTTTTAATAGGTACGGCGACAGCCAATACATTGTTACGTGGAAATGAGATTGTACAAAATGTCCCAACACAAACTGTTGTGACTTCCAATACAGTGATAAGTAGTAATTCATGCGGTTGTTGTGGTGTAGATACCTGTAAATGTTGTAGCAAAGAACCAGCATTTCAACGACCAAAAATTGTGGAAAATTTGAATGTTTCGATGGCACCACCACCATGTGGAACGTGCAATGGTGCATGCCCATGTGAAAGCGGGAAAACTGTACCTGTCAGAACATCTGGTATGACCGTCGTTACTATGAACGATGCCATGCAAAAGCAATGCGAATGTTGTGGACAGTCAGTATGCGCATGTTGTGCCCAAAAGCCAGCACCGGTTGTGATTAAGACCCAATGCGATTGCTGTGGCTCGACAAAGTGCACATGCTGCGAAGCAAACTTAAATGATATCGTTACGCATAATGATACACATCATACTGTTGATGTTTCACATCCAATTGAGGTTACTAAATTTTCTACAAACCCTTGCGAATGCCAAGGTAAAGCGAATTGCGGTTGTGGAACTGTTCTAAGCGATCCAAAAACCCCAGAGGATCATGCAAACGAAAAAAAGCATGAACCTTTGGTTGTACCATGTGATTGCAATGCAAAAGATATTCATCCAAGTTGCGGCTGCCCTGGTAACGAAGGTATGGGGGATTTGGGAATGAATGGAAGCAGTGCAACTGGTGGCGTTGAAATGAAAACTGTAACAACTGTACAAAATACACCTTGCGGTTGTTGTGGCGTTGAAACATGCAAATGCTGCGCAAAGAAAGTCGAGTATCAAAAACCAAAAATGGTTCAATCGTTAACAGTCAAATTAAGCGATTGCGCATGCGTTGGTTTACCATCTTGTGCCTGTAATACGAAAATGCCTGTTGATATTGAAACAGCAACAGCACCAAAAAAGAAACCTGTCGACGAAAAAACTTTGGAAAAACTAGAAGACATCGCTGTAGGTAAAAAAGAAGACGCGGAGAAAGCTGTAGAGGAGAAAAGTTCAGAAAAGAAGGAGAAACCTGTAGAAGAAGTAAACAAGCGAAAAGGAAAGAATGTGGATAAGAAGGAAAATACAAAGGAAACTGAGACAATGCCAAAAAAAGACCTAAAGAAAGAACTTGAAGAGATGGAGAAAAAAATTTTGGGCAACCAAGCACAAGAAACAAAAGTAGGAAAACAGGCAAATACGGAGAAGAAGGCAAAGGAACCTGAAGCAGAAAAAGCAACGAAACCAAAAGTGGAAAAAGAAGATGCTGCTACAGGAGAAGGTGCTGAAGTCACTAAATTAGTTAAACAAATGGATGACCTTGATGTTCAAAAAATTCAACTGCGTGAAAAATTAACAAAACGTTTAGCTACACTAACTTTACGTCGTGCGGCTTTAGTAAAACGTCGGTCTGAAATCGATGCCAAATTAGCAAAAATTCCGGAGGAAACCAAACTTTCACCCGGAAAGAAGAAAGATTCCCCAGGAAACAAAAGTGATGGGGGGGATGATCATCATATCATGACCATGAAACGATTAGGTTCACTTGAGGCATCGCAAGGTAAATTAATGGCTGGAATCGAAGCTATTAAAAAGAAGTTAGATGAGGACGATGAGAAAAAAGTGGCAGAGAAAAAAGTAGAAGAGAAAAAAGTGGAAGAGAAAAAAGTGGAAGAAAGTAATGCCACTGGGGGCAACGATAACGATGAGGAGGAGGAAGAAGAAGGTAGTGCACAAGCGAACAACGGAGAAAAGAAAATAGAAGAGGAAAAAGATAACGACGACGTTGTTGACAGTAGTGCTAGCAGCGGAAGCGAAGAAGATAATGATGAACCTGAAGAAAAAAAAGATGGAAGTAGCAGTGGCCCGTCTGAAGGAGAGGATGATGATGAGAAAAAATCAACATCTACTGGCAATGAAGATTTCGTTGACGAAGGGGAAGAAGTTGTAGATACATTAGGAGAGAAAAAGAAAAAGGAAGGTGCTACTGGTGCAGCTACTCGTGCAGCTACTGGTGCAGCCACTGGTGCAGCTACTCGTGGTTCTGTAGAGAAGAAAAAGGGTGCAAAAAAGAGCGTAGCCACTGGTGGTAAAGGTGGGCCAGCTTCTGGAAGACAAAGCAGTAGTAGTGGATCTTCCGGGGTCAGTGGTTCTAGTAAACCTAATAGTGGTAATAGTGGAGCCACCGGTGTAAGCAGTAGTAACGGAACAGGTAAATCTGGCCCAAGTTCATCAGGTGCTAGCGGTGTTGGCGAGTCCGGCGCATCAGGAAGTAGTTCATCTGGCCCAGGATCATCTGGTGCTAGTGGTGCAGGATCATCGGGTGCTAGTGGCGCAGGATCATCGGGTGCTAGTGGTGCAGGTGAATCGGGTGCTAGTGGTGCAGGATCATCTGGTGCTAGTGGTGCAGGTGAATCGGGTGCTAGTGGTGCAGGTGAATCTGGGGCTAGTGGTGCAGGTGAATCTGGTGCTAGTGGTGCAGGAGCATCTGGTGCTAGTGGTGCAGGAGAATCTGGTGCTAGTGGTGCAGGAGCATCTGG
>Ga0099797_101173_pt1 | contig 14625 bp, 4 predicted proteins | sample Uncmet_Sort48C_1_FD_89871 | JGI IMG/M metagenome (GOLD analysis project Ga0099797, IMG submission 89871) | Marine eukaryotic communities from CALCOFI LINE 67, Pacific Ocean - C012_Sort48C_1 | ecosystem: Environmental > Aquatic > Marine > Oceanic | place: Pacific Ocean: Monterey Bay | collected... | reverse complement strand
GCATCGCGCGGACTTTGGGGGGGCGAGTTCATCGGTTGGGCATGGCAGGCATGTTGTTGTGCCTTCGTTGGGCGCATACGAGTTGGCACTGCACGATTTGCACTTCCGCGCGGTGGCCGCGGCGAATGTGCCGGCTGCGCAAGGTTTGCACTGGGACTGGCCGGTGCTGGCCGCATATTGCCCCGCTGTGCACGATGAGCAAGTCGAGGCAGCGGGGTCAGCGGCGAATGTGCCGGCCGCGCAAGGTTGGCACGTTGAGGCCGTTTTGGCGCCGATGGAGTCGGAGGCCGTGCCGGCCGCGCAAGGTTGGCATTGGGGCTGGCCGGTGCTGACTGCATATTGCCCCGCTGCGCACGACAAGCACTTCGTGGCAGCGGGGCCAGCGGCGAATGTGCCGGCCGCGCAAGGTTGGCACGTCGAGGCAGCGGTGCCAGCGGCGAATGTGCCAGCCGCGCAAGATTGGCATGTCGAGGCCGTTTTCGCGCCGATGGAGTCGGAGGCCGTGCCGGGCGCGCAGGATTGACACTGGAACTGGCCAATGCTGGCCGCATATTGCCCCGCTACGCACGACGAGCACTTTGTGGCAGCGGTGCCAGCGGCGAATGTGCCGGCCGCGCAAGGTTGGCACGTTGAGGCCGTTTTGGCGCCGATGGAGTCGGAGGCCGTGCCGGCCGCGCAGGATTGACACTGGGACTGGCCAGTGCTGGCCGCATATTTCCCCACTGCGCACGATGTGCACTTTGTGGCAGCGGGGTCAGCGGCAAATGTGCCATTCATGCAAGGTTGGCATGCCAAGGCCGTTTTGGCGCCGATGGAGTCGGAGGCCGTGCCGGGCGCGCAGGATTGACACTGGGACTGGCCAGTGCTGGCCGCATATTTCCCCGCTGTGCAAGGTTGGCATGTCGAGGCCGTTTTGGCGCCGATGGAGTCAGAGGCCGTGCCGGGCGCGCAGGATTGACACTGGGATTGCCCGGGGCTGGCCGCATATTTCCCCGCTGCGCACGATGTGCACTTCGTGGCAGCGGGGTCAGCGGCAAATGTGCCAGCCACGCACGGTTGGCATGACGAGGCAGCGGAGTCAGTGGCAAATGTGCCGGGAGTGCAGGATTGACACTGGGACTGCCCGGGGCTGGCCGCATATTTACCCGCTGCGCACGATGTGCACTTCGTGGCAGCGGGGTCAGCGGCAAATGTGCCGGTCACGCACGGTTGGCATGCCGAGGCCGTTTTGGCGCCGATGGAGTCAGAGGCCGTGCCGGGCGCGCAGGATTGACACTGAGATTGCCCGGGGCTGGCCGCATATTTACCCGCTGCGCACGATGTGCACTTCGTGGCAGCGGGGTCAGCGGCGAATGTGCCATTCATGCAAGGTTGGCACGTCGAGGCAGCGTAGCCAGCGGCAAATGTGCCGGCCACGCACGGTTGGCATGTCGAGGCCGTTTTGGCGCCGATGGAGTCAGAGGCCTTGCCGGGCGCGCAGGATTGACACTGAGATTGCCTGGGGCTGGCCGCATATTTACCCGCTGCGCACGATGTGCACTTCGTGGCAGCGGGACCAGCGGCAATTGTGCCAGCCACGCACGGTTGGCATGACGAGGCAGCGGAGTCAGCGGCAAATGTGCCGCCCGCGCAGGATTGACACTGGGACTGCCCGGGGCTGGCCGCATATTTCCCCGCTGCGCACGAAGTGCACGTCGAGGCAGCGTAGCCAGCGGCGAATGTGCCGGCCGCGCAAGGTTGGCATGTCGAGGCCGTTTTCGCCCCGATGGTTTCGGAGGCCGTGCCAGGTGCACAGGATTGACACTGGGATTGCCCGGGGCTGGCCGCATATTTCCCCGCTGAACATGGTTGGCACGCGGCAGTTTCGGTGGATTGCCCTGGGCGATTCCCAAATTTGCCGGGTGGGCACTTGTTCGAACAAGCGGCACTTTCGGTTGTCTGACCAGTAACGTTGCCGAATGTTCCGAGGGGACACCGGGCAATCGTATCACCATGTATGCAGTACATGCCGACTAATGTACTGTCACACGCCTGTGCCAACGCGTAGACCTTTTTGTCATTTGACCCGATATACACTGTCGTCCCGTCCGAGGAGAGGGTGGGGGATGACCATACCTCTTCACCCGTCGCAAAGCTCCATATTTTCGTCCCGTCCGACGTGTTTAACGCGTAGACGTTCCTGTCGCGTGACCCGACATACACCGTCGCCCCGTCCGAGGAGAGGGCGGGGGAGGAGATTACCTCTTTACCCGTCGCAAAGCTCCATATTTTCGTCCCGTCCGACGTATTCAACGCGTAGACCTTGTTGTCGTTTGACCCGACATACACCGTCGCCCCATCCAAGGAGAGGGCGGGGGAGGACCGTACCGGATTACCCGTCGCAAAGCTCCATCGTTTCGTCCCGTCCGACGTCTTTAACGCGTAGACGTTGTTGCTGTCTGACCCGACATACACCGTCGACCCGTCCGAGGAGAGGGCGGGGGAGGACTGTACCCAAGCACCCGTCGCAAACCTCCATATTTCCGTCCCGTCCGACGACTTTAACGCGAAGACGCTGTACTCGCTTCCGACATACACCGTCGCCCCGTCCGAGGAGAGGACGGGGGAGGTGTATACCTCAGAACCCCCCGCAAAGCTCCATCTTACCGTCCCGTCCGACGTCTTCAACGCGTAGACCTTGCCGTCGGTTGACCCGACATACACCGTCGCCCCGTCCGAGGAGACGGCGGGGGAGGACACTACCGCACCACCCGTCGTAAAGCTCCATCGTTTCGTCCCGTCCGACGTATTCAACGCGTAGACGTTGAAGTCATATGACCCGACATACACCGTCGCCTCGTCTGGGGAGAGGGCGGGGGAGGACTCTAACCCTAACCATACTTCACTAGCCGTCACAAAGCTCCATATTTTTGTCCCGTCCGACGTCTTCAACGCGTTGACGCTGTAGTCGCCTCCGACATACACTGTCGCCCCGTCCGAGGAGAGGGCAGGGGAGCCTGTTACAATATCATATTCCAACGCACAGCTCCATCGTCTTCTGTAGCCAAAGTCCGCTCGGACACTCCCCCAGCAGAGCCCGACCCACCACACCGCTGCGATAATCCAACATAGATTCATTGTTCTCCGTCAATTACAAAAATCAATGCTCACCGTTTCACTCGTTGGTGTCCCCCCCCCTCTCCACCGCCACGCCCCCACCTCCTCCACCTCCCTCACGTCTTCACGTCCCTCACTTGACTTAATAGACTTGCTCCCCCTCCTCGCCCCCTCCTCGCTCGTTCGTTCCTCGTTCGTTCCTTCACCTCCCTCATAGGACCGGTTTCCATTCACCAAGTATCAAACTGTTGTAGAGTGGCCGTCAACCATCGAATTTTTCGACTCTCGAGTCGAATTTTCGGCGATTTGAGACGAGCTGAACACCAGCAGGGACACACTAGCGATTCAGGTTTCGGGATGAATAAAGATATTGTACCAAAGTAGTATACTTTACAGTCTTTTCATAGGTATTTTGAAAATGTCCACGGACAACAGTACGCACTTTCCTATATAATATGGCACCCAAGCACACACTGACTCATGTCTCATCGCGAGAGTTAGAAGATATTGAATGGACATTCGTTCGGTCACTAGCTCTGCGGCGTGGCCCCGGTCGTTCAGGTTATGGTGCGGATGGCGATAGACGTTTCTTGGTTTGCGTGATAAATAGTTCTTTCCGTTGTTTGTGCTGCCGTATAGTATCTGAGAGTGTATGGGCCATGTCCTCGATTAGTCGACGACGACGGGAGAAAACCCCTCCAAGAACGCCAGTACAGATCGGTCCCTTTTCTGGTCGGACGACGACGGGTACTTGTTCAAACGATGACGATTTATCAATTGCAGAAGTGACCCTCCTGGAACAAAATGGGATCACTCGTGCACAACTTCGGCGTGCCCTCTCGTTTGTTGATGTGACAGGGGATGGCAAGATCACGTCAAATGAAATTTCGGGGGCATTAATGGCGACGAATATGGAAGAAGCCGAATCGCAGGAGCTCATTCGAATGTTGACGGGCGCGGAGAATGTTGACGACGGGCGCGAAGAGGAGATCGATATCAAGGACGTTCGCAGCACTTGGATTAAACTCTTGGGGTCCCACTGTAGCGAGAAAGCAAAGATAGCAATAATGAAAATCTTGCAGGAGCGGGACTGCATGAGCGACGATGTTGAGTTTTATCGGTTCGCCGTTGCGTTGTTGTTTTGGCTGGTGCCGTTCCCATTTGTCGTTCCTTATCTACGCACACCAATCGCCCGCCAATTCACCATCGGGCCGGAATTTTCGACTATTTACGTTCCCACTTATTACCGGGTGGAAGAAAAGGTATGGCCTACAAACGCATGCATAACATTCTTGGAAAAACTAAACCGTGTGTTTTTTGACGAAGGGCGTCGGGAGAAAAACTTGCGATTATCTGCGACCAATGTGGTGTTTCGGATTATTTTTCCGCCGTCCTCGGGTGGGGGTGAGGATTTCGTAGACGTTAGTGTAACTTTGAAGAGCATGACAGACGAAGGAAAGGGTCGCAAAGGGCCAAAAACCCCTGGCAAAAAAGCTACGAATGTGACTAAATGTGGCAACATTTTTTTGATGAAAGATTCCATCTCATGCGAAAACCCGGACATACAAGCAGGATTACGAAAGGCGCTTTTTGACAGATGGGGAACTTATAAATGTCCCCAGCTTTTTAAGGAGGAGATTGATGAATGGGAAACGCAGGACGGAAAGCTCATCGAGGGTATTACCACAAAACTAAAAGCGTATTTTGGAGATACCTGCGCCGTTGGTGTATGGGAGCTTCGACTGCGCTGTGTTCCACGTGAAGATTTGTACTTTCCTTCTAAATCGAACCACGACGTCGACGAACGTCGAACCACGAGTGAGCATAAGACCATCAACAATCTTCGAGGCTCAGAAGTAGTCTATCAGCACGGTTCGACGAGCATCGGTGTCTTCGAAAGCATGTCATTAGACAAGCTGGATCAAGACGAGGTTGAATGTTTGACCTCTCTTACCAACACCGCGCATTCTGTTGTGCACGCCCAACCGTGGTTCAACATGGCATACGAAGCCATCTTCCTAGCCTGGACTACGTATACCATTGTCTGGCTTGGATATTCCGACTCAAACATTTGGTCCACACATGCATATGCTTGTGCAAAGAACCTAACCCTAACTGAAGGGTGTGAACGCTTTGACCGAACTGTATCTCATTCTGAAATCGTCAGGCTTTGTATTTTATTCATGGTTGTGACCGTCCTTAATTCGTTCAAAAATCGATGGAACGTAAACGGTATCAAAACCAAACAATCGAAAAGTGCCGAAGATGTTTACATCAACACTTATGATGCAATCGTAAACGAGCCAAATCGCAGGTGGGTCCACGAACGCACAATTGGTCGTATGTTATCTGTAATGGTCGGGCTGGTGTGGTCTTTAATCCCTCTGTTTCGCCGTGTTTGGCGCAACGGAGCCGTTGTTAACGAAGGGCTGGCTCACGAAGTTTCTATCGTTACGCTGTTCAACCCAGGGTTTTACATTGAGTACTTCAAATCGTTGGGGCAGGAAGAGGTGCTTCTAGCCTCAGTTGTTGGTGTAAAAGAGGGAGAGGCGATCAATACTTGGCCCATCGTTGATCAATTCTGTTTGATGCTCTGTTTGTTTGGTGTGGCAATTATGCTCGCAAGTTGTGCGGCGGCTACAATCTGCAGTATTAAAGATTGTTTGTCAGCAAAAGTGCTTGCGTTAGAAAGAGAACGAACGTTTCGTCAGAATATGTTCGAGTGGATCATTCTAGCATTTTACATTTGCTTGCCTCTAATACTTTATTGTGCAACGTGTACATTTTCATGGTTCGAATTCTTCAAGTTTCTACTGGTCGTAGTCGTGGTCGGCATCGGCGTGTACTTGTACGTTCACTATTTACTGGGTCGTTTATTCCAATATGCTCTCGGAGGTCAAAAAATCCCGTCTTTAGAAAGTGTGGACGTGCATGCGCTGGAACGATTGCTGATGATGTTAGGGCCTTGCTTGGCCTTGACCATTACTGTTGGTCGTTTGCTTTATGGAATGTATGTCTCTGAGCTTGTGCCAACGGCCCCTACAGACAAATACTCCGAACTTCCTCTGTCAATGAGATTCATCATAACTTGGAGTTCGCTCGTTTCCTCCTTTCTTCTAGCATCGACTTTGACGCAAATCATGTATCATAATTTCTGTTACTTTAAAAAAATTGGAGAGACATTTCAACTATTTACAGCGTCATCCGCATACCCGAGCTGGTACCGTTTCCTCAAACGGTATATAAACCACAACCAGGACCAAGAGAAGATAATCCGCGAAATCAGGAACCTTGAACCGTTCGACTTCAGAGTGCCAAAGAAATTGAAATTATGGAGTAAAGTGCGCGATATATTGGTCAAGAGGAGCACTTCGACAGAAACGGACATACGCCACGCAAATTTGCAAATGTTGTTCTTGATCACGTTTGTGCTCTTTTGGCTCAACTTTGCAAACTTGTACTTCTCCTTCATGGAAGAAAGAAGAACTAAAACAGCAGGATACGGCCCCGCTGTACAGCAGGCCTTGTCATATTCATCAAAACACCAAGTTGAGGTGAGCCTTACATTTTGGCTATGTATGATTTTGCTGATGCCTTTGTTGTACGTGCGGAAGGTTGTGCAGCAGGAACACGAAAAGCAATTGACAATCCTGAAATCTGCAAAAAACCGACTGCATGTAGCGCGCCTACAAAAAAGCGAAGATGTGAGTGAAGAACAGGTCGAGGCACTGGATGTGTTTGTGAACAAATTAGAATCTGAAAAAGGCCGCTTCGTCCCAAAATTGTTTGGTTTCGAAATCATGTGGATTGTGTCCCGTGTTCTTTGGGGTTTGTCCATGCAAATGTTTGCCGTCTTCGTGCAAACGGAAACTGCAGGGTATATTAAGATTTGATGTGTTATACCTAAGTTATATCATCATTATTTAGTCTTTTTAATTATTTAGTCTTTTTAAAATGTAAATGAGTATCAGACTGACAAGCATTATCACACCCTAAAAACGTTACGTTCTGTCAGGCCGAAGAAGTCGCAGAGCCGGAGCATGGTCACCTGGTCCTCCTTCGCCACCTCGGGTAAGTCCGGCGGGTCGTCCGGGGCCGCAATTTTCATCAAGTTCAGGAAATCCACGAGTTTGCGGAAGCACACCGGCGTGACGTCGAGAAAGAGGCGCCTCTTCTTGTCGCGCAGCAACGCACTCTCCCAGCGCCCGCTGAACAGGGCCTCGAGCGGAGTGCCACGAATATTTCAAGGATTATACAACTGTGTCTATGTATATACTTGTATATTTTATACTCTAAGTATATTGAAAACACAAAATTAATATGTTCAATATACATATAGACATAAAGTAATCAAATAAATCCTTACTTTCCGTCGCCGGAGCGAAGTACACAGCACACCATGGGTTGAACATGTGACGACGATCCGGCGGTCCTCGGCTCGCTCCTCCCCGGAAGTTTTTTTTGGGCAAGATACGCAGAGTAAAGAGTACTACGGCGCCATGGACTTAGCGTTTAATTGGGACGCCTCGTTCCCATGGCTGTAAGTATTTATACGCTGCAATGGTCGAAAGATGAAAACTGGGAACATAGGATTTTGGGATGCCATGGAAGTGCGCGCTCTGTGGTGAAGCAGCTACCTTGCTACTCTTGGCTCTTGAGGCGGCCGTCAAGAGAGTTCGGAGAACGTAAGTTATTTCGTTGGCCCGGCACTTCAAGTTTGAAAGAGAGCATTACAGGACGCTAGCAAGCCTCAGGAGTCGCGACGGGGACTGGCATTGGTGACAACTGCAACTTACACGCGTCCTACTTCAAAGGACGGGCCGAGGCGGGGCGGCGCCGGTAGAAGAGAAGCTGAGGCGCCCCTCGCGCCCCGGCGGCGTAGGCCTCCAGCGAGTCCAGGCGCTCGACCGTGTCGTCCTCGAAGAGGAACCACTGCCGGGAGAGCTCGTGGTACGTCGCCGCTACGCAGTGGCCACCACCTTCTTCGAAGGCAAGGTAAAAAACGGCGCCGACCAGGTCGAAGACTTCGGACGCGGCCGGTCGGTGGACATACCGCATCATGTCGAGGCCCTCGACCGGAAACGAGATGGGATCGTCCAATAGTTCGGTAGTGAAACACATTCTCTCGGTTGCTTCGTCCCAATAAACAAGGTTACAAAGGTTGAAGTTAAATACGAGTACGCGGCCCGTGCACCAGATGGTTCTCTGGATAGTCCCGTGGGAATCGCCGCCAAATTGCTCTTGTGCCACTGCAGCGCCGATCATGTCGTAGATCGATGCGCCACCGCGAGGTAAGAGCTGAAAAAAAACGCTGCGTCCGTTTTTTTGAACTACATCGCTGTCCTCATTCAGCAGTCCGCGCCGGCTCACAGGATGATCGTACTTTGTTACCTTTCTCTCGTAGTGCCCGATCGCGGCAGCGAGAACACCATCAGGCATTGGCCCAACCTGGTGTTGTACAGCTCCTAGTACGGCGCGAGCGTCGTCCCCGTCATAATGCGACGATTCGAGCATCGCCGGGCGGTCGCACGGCTTTCTTTGAAGGATATCATCGAGATGCGAAAAGATAATGCGAAAAACGTCCATCGCATCGCCGGGCTCGTCCTCGGCGGGCATACTTGAATCCGACTCCATGAGCACCTCCCTCAACGTCGTCAAAAGCGCCCGAGCACCGTCTGGGCCGTCCGGGCCGCCCGTGCGATTCACGTACGCCTCCAGCGCCGCGTACTCTTCGACGCCGCTGCCCAACCACCCCTCGCCGCGCAACAAGAAGGACTCCAGTGGACACGCCGCGAAGAGACAGAAGAGCGATACCATGCAGTCGTCCGTGCGGTCCAAGGGAAGCGGTCGCGGCGCGAAGTCGCCCGCAAGCTGCGGCTCGACTGTGGTCGCCAACCACTGGATGAGAGGCACGGCTTCGTATCGCGTCGCCAGGAGCGCCGGCGCTCGCACCGCGACTGCAGCAATGGCCCGCTCGACCTGTGCCTCGGCCCAGCGGCGCACGTCGGCCCGCCGGGACACCAGCACGAACCGCGCGAGCGCTCGCCCATCTAGAAACGAGAGGATGTTGACGAAGGCCTCCTCGCGAAACCACACGTCAGAGCTCGCATCCACGACAGCGTCGGGTGCGAAGATGACGTTTGCACGCTTGATGGCAATGCTTCGGCCGTCGATGACGACTGCCACACGGCCCTTAGCCGCGACGTCCGGCGGAGTCGCCGTGACGACGCCACGACGCCCGTTGAACGCCGCACTTGCGAGGCCCTGCAGCTCGACGAAGGCGCCGACGGGCGGGGCATCGACCGAATCCACGCATCGGGACGCGACGGATTCCGCGCCGATGATCACGCGCGGACCACAGTCCAGCCTGACGACGACGCGTTCGCCATCAATGCCCTCGATGACGCCGACACAAGCACTGGCCGGGGCTCCTACTGCGCGAAGGCGCGTCATCGCGATGCGCGCGCCGACGGTGATTTTGGCATCGGCCGTCGCCTGAGAGCTGGCCGGCCCGATGCTCAGCGCCCGCAGCGCGTCCACACCGCTACGCAACATGTCGCAGAGCTTATTGCTGCAAGGCACACAATCTCTGCTACACCCTGGCCGAGTGAATGAAAAACTTGCAACTGAAGGACGAGTTGGCAGAAACGTCTGTGCGAGAATGTGTACGTGCGTGCGCCCGGGTGATTTCGGAAAACAAAGATACCGTATGCGGTTCTATTCGCGTGCGACTTGCTGTGGGAAATCGGACATTTGATACGATTGTGTGACGGCGAGTCCGCGCGGGTGTGACACGATCGATGAGTGAGTGCCCCACTGATTGATCGTTTGTCGTCACTGTATGTCTGTATGTCGTCGTCCCTTGTCACTTGTCACACACGACGTCACGACGTCATCATCATAGTGGCTCTAGTACATGTAAATACCATGGATGTGTTCGTTCCTGTCGCAGACACGCATGCTATGCTGGTATGCACTGGACGATCATGAGAGCACAGCATCGGCAGCATCCATGTAGATTCTTTTGGACGTCCTTCATCCTTCATCCTTCATCGCTAATCACTCCTCACTCAAATCAATCGGTGGGCGGGGAGTGATGATCGTCCTGTACATAGACGCAACACACACGCAGATGATGATGCGAGAGGATAATAGAGACCGACCGACGGTGATCGATCCATATATGAAAGTATGAAATGATTTGTATAACAAACTTCAATTCGGAATCGAACGAACGAATATGACGAATACCCGTTTGACGCGCAGACAATATCTTGCTTTTGACCCATTCCTTCTTTCGCCATGTATTTGTCGCAGAAATACGCCCTGAACAACGTTTAGTGCGTCTTGTATCGCACGCGCGCATGCGGTTTGACTATGCCAAAGCAATATACACTGGCGTTTCATTTGTGTGGGAACCATGTAGGAAGGAAAAGTAAAAGTCGTTTTAGCCAAGTGTGCGTGTCGCATATTTGCCAGGCAATTGCAAGAACAACTTTGCGTGCATCTCCGTCTTGCCCCTGCTGGAGTTATTACTATCGCTATTTCTTTTCCTACCCAATTTTTTATACCCATCTATATTGATCACCATGTTCCGTCTTTTTGGATTTCTGGCTGGTTTTCGTGGTGTAAATTTATCCTGGTTTTTCAAGTAAAACTCACTTATCCATGATTTAAAAAATCCGAAATGAAACAGACCTCAGTTGATGATCATGATTTAACTGCAAGCAAGGTTCTATTTACAGAAGACAATACTGATGAGTAATTGTGATTTTGACAGCAGACAATTAATGTTAAATATATAATACAACCGCCACTACATTTTAGTTTTATACGATTCGTATATGTTACTTGAGCAACTCTTTCACCATGCTTGCGGCTGTCTTCATCAATGTAAAGGATCGAGCATACCCTTGCATCCGGACGACGTTGGCATCTTCAACAGATTGGCCGCTGGACGATTTGTTGCACAGTTCCACGAATTCCTCCCACTGCCTGGTGTAGGCTTCCCTATAGACGTTGCAGAACGGTTCTCCTTCTTCCGCCACAAAATCATAGCCAAACTCAGCGGATCCTCTACCGTCCTTCGCAAAGGCTACTTTTTGAACATATGATGGATGTTGCTTCTTGTATTGAATTGTAAACGAAACATCACCTTTTGCGTTCTCTCCTAGAACGATTTTTCCACTCAAAGTAATTGCAGACGCGCTTGCATCATTTATGTGCGCATTAGTAAGGAGAATCGTGGTGGCATCTGGCCATAAAAAGTAGAGCAAGTCCACGTCGTGACACATCGAATTCTGAACTACAAATTCTAGATTTGGTTCTGGTGGTACTGGGTCAAACGATGAAATGCAAACTGTATCTACAGCATTCGCCCGGAGATATTCCTTTGCTTTCAAAAACTGGGTATCGAATCTCCGATGAAATCCAACCATAACAACAAGCTGTCTTTGCATTTTTGCAGACATTGCCAACGCTGCCTGCATTACTGAATCAAAGTCTGGAGTCACTGGTTTTTCGATTAAAACATGTTTCCCAGCCATCAGACACTGCATTCCATGCGTTTGATGGAGACTATCAGGACTGCAGATGTAGAATGCATCCGTTGATACATTCTCGAGGACATCTCGTGTCCAATGCAAGTGGGGCGATTTAGACCTGGAGTATGGAGGCAGTTGAAAATACTTTGACCCATCGCTGTGAGACCGCAGGAGCTTGTCCATAAAGCTCCCAAAGTCTCCGATGCCAATCTGCCTGACAACTAATCTCGTAGTACTCTTCGTTGGCCGTTTCGTGAGAGTAACCTTCTTCCCTAAATTGTATGAAATGCCAGCATTTTCTGCCACTACTTGTGTGAAAACACAATCGTCTTCCGAGATGGGCCAAACTTCGCCAAAACGAACCGTTTTTACAAAAGCATCCACTTCTGCAACAAACGCTTCGTTAAAACGCTCAGGAAATGAGTATTTGAGGCAGTCGTTTCTTATGCCGAATCCATCTTTTACGACGGTCGAGGTCCTGGTTTGGTTTTCCACGCTGATGGATCCCTTGGTTCCAAACAACTCTACGCGTTGGTCATAGCCGTACGTTGCCGACCGCGACATCATGATCGTAATCACACAGCCGCGGGCAAACTTGCACAACATTGTTGCATTGTCAATCACCCCACACTTCTTCAGCTCCGAGTGAGAAGAAGAGCCTGTTGCATAAAGTTCGACCACATCGTCGTCGAGCACCCAGCGCAGAAAATCTATGTCATGCGGGGCTAGATCGAGGAACGGATCTCCGCCACTTTTTAGAAATTCTAAAGACGGACACGGGTGGTCTGCAAAGAAGACGTTTCCCATAGTCACTTTCCCGATCTCTCCTTTCGTCACCCTCCGTTTTAAATCCAAGTAGCTCGGGTCAAAACGTCGCTGAAATCCACAACAAAGCTTGGTGCCACTGGCTCGACACATGTTGAAAAGCTCCTTGATTTCTCCTGCATCTTTGCCAACCGGCTTTTCGCAGAAAATGGAGGAAACATTTCTCTGTGAACATGCTGCGGTGATGGCTGCTTTGTGGGTAAACGTTGGTGTTGAAATCCAAACTGCACAACTGTCGCAGCCTGCGGCGGCAGACTCAATAGAAGAGTGGTATGTTGCCCCAAACTCCGAGGCAAGTTCCATTCCAGCACGTTTATCTACATCCACTATCGCTGTCAATATCAAATAGCGATTCGCGTATATCAGTGGAGCACGCACTTTGCCCATGCGGCCGGCTCCCACAAGACAAATCTTCAGGCTCGACGACTCGACTTTTTGTTTCTTTGCTGGCCGACCATCCATGGTAACCGTCTGTTTTGAAAAACGTGCAGAAGGCAGGTATCGGGAGAGTGCAGAAAGGCGGGACTACAGAAACGCCTGGTCGGAAGAAGCAAGTCGACGCGCACAGCACACTGCGATGGTAAAAACGTGCAGAGGGCAGGTATCGGGAGGGTGCAGAAAGGAGGGACTGCAGAAATGCCTGGCCGGAAATCGACGCGCGCAGCACAGCTCCAAGGTTCCTCCGGTTCTGGATCCAATATCCAATACAGTAATCATCTATAATCTGGGATCGAGACGAATACGTCGAATAGGGTGGGACGGTATGGAAACTCGCAAGAATAATCATGATATCTACCTACTACTGTACAGTAATCCATTCTTGTATTCTTGTACATGGACTCCCTTTGAATACGATACAGTACAGTATCAGGGTCGGTGTGGGCGTTGTCTAGACTTCACACACAAGTACACCATGCTGCACCTGCCTGATCGTAAAGGCAGCAGCAGCAGCATGAATGAAGTCGAAATGAAGCTCCTCGTAGGATGGGGGGGGGCGGATCGCTTGGATGAGTGAACAATATCCCTATCAACTATCATAGTCAGATGCGTATGAGAGAATAATAAATGGGAAAAATAAATGCGAATTTACGATGTGTCTACTATATTCTTGTTGTTGCCTCGCCACCGCTCGTGCTCATTATTAGCTGCTCGAGTGGGCATGAGGCGGTATTCGTTATACAAAAGTGTTTAATTGTTCGCTGTTTGATTGGTGCTGTACGCTGTACAGGCTTATGCCACACAATAGCTCCCCACTCTTCTTCCCACTTCCCACTTCCCACTGCTAGTGCTTTCGCTTGACAAGAATCCTCGGCATTTCATTGCACATGCATCTACGGGACGAAGGTTCGCGTGGTTTTCTGGCGACGACGCAGAGGTCCATAGAGCTGCCCTCATCTCTTGAATACTGGTAACTCCCCGCTGCTCTCCTCTACATCGGGATAACAAAGAGCCATGCGGGTTGTAGTTTGACGGCCATTTTGGCCACTTGGAAGGGCGTGTGTTCCCCTCGACGATGGGCAACAATGGTAACAACATGGATGCGATCAGCAAGCATACCGCTAGACGCATCGCTGCAAGTGTGTCCAGGCGATATGAATCCACGGCAGAATGGTTGAAGACAACTAATGCCACGAGCAGCTCAAATTAAATTTACTCTATCTACTAGAATACTGTAGGTACATATTTCACAGTTGAAAGACGCACAACGTATTACAACATCATGATAGCATCAACGCAATGAACGAACCACACATGAACAACTTCATAGCATGGGTTCAAAACAAGCCAATCCTGCCCCGCCGTTCCCGCCGTGGCGCGTGGCGCGCCAAATGAAAAATGAAAACGAACGGACGACGAATACACACACACACACACAGACAGCTCACCAGCTCACACAGCTCACGCGCAGTTCGAGGACCCCGTAGGCACGAGGACCCGTGAGCATCTTTTTTTTCGATCCATTTTTGCGTCTTTCGTTGTACGCCCTCGTGATCACTCTGTCTCTCTATCGATATACCCATGCGCAGTAGAACGCTCACGCATTTGCTCTTGCTGCTGCTCTCGCTGGTGGGAGCGGCGGTCCCGCAAGTGGCTCAAGAAGAGAACAGCGCGGGCGCAAATGCTCCAGCTGCTGCTGCGGATGCCACGAAGCCGGAAGCCC